>Ga0206827_1086_pt1 | contig 21590 bp, 32 predicted proteins | sample Alteio_BWOrgCont_77_FD_152852 | JGI IMG/M metagenome (GOLD analysis project Ga0206827, IMG submission 152852) | Enriched cells from forest soil in Barre Woods Harvard Forest LTER site, Petersham, Massachusetts, United States -... | ecosystem: Environmental > Terrestrial > Soil > Temperate forest >...
ACGATTCGTGCCTATGTGTGCAACCCCCAAGCGGCGACCTCCCCCAGGTCGCCGTTTCTCTTTGCAGGGAAAGGAGTTCGCCACCGTGCAGCAGTCTGGTTGAGACTGCACGGTGGCTGCACACTACTCTCTGGGAGGTTTCACGCCGAGGTACTGCATCAACGCGTCCGAGATCACGGATTCACGGGTCATCTTGCGGAATCCCTGCATTCTCAGCTCGTAGACTTTGGCGTTTAAGGCGTCGTCCAGCCACACGTCGAGCTTGACGCTGGTAGGTCGCTTCTCACCAGTTGGTTTGAACCTCTGCTCGGCCAGCTGGCGGGCCTTGTTTGATGTGCCGCGAACGGCAGGAGATGGAGCCGGCTCAGGAGTCGCTTCCCTTCCCTGCGATGCGCGAGCGCCAACGAGTTCCTGTTCGGGTTCACGGTTCACCAGGGGTACGTTCGGAATGTTCTCCTCGCCCTCCTCAAGTTCGGCCACGTTGCTTAGGCTAAAACGGCCGTTCTTTGTGCCAGACATTCGACTACCTCCTTCGTGAGCTTCTTGTAAAGCCGCGCTGCAGGCGCTTTCGGCGCGTATTCAAAGATATTCATGCCGGTCCCGCCGAATTCGGCGATCGCCGCGGCGTCCGGAATCTCTGTTTGCAGAACGGTGGTGTTCTCGTGGGTTAGGAAGATGCGTTCAAGGTTCTCGCGCGCACCCTTGTCCAGGCCGCGTGAAGCGTGCTTTGCATTGATGAACAGCATGAAACGTATGTCGGGATACTGCGAACGGACTGTCTTGATGAATCGCGCGATATCCTTCGTGGCCTCAAAGTCGAATGCCGTCGCTCTGACCGGACATAAGACCGCATCGCTGAGTTCCACGGCACGTAGCGTAAGATCTTGAATGTTGCCCGGGCAGTCGACGATCACCACATCGAACTGGTTGGAGTTCCGTAGATATATCAGCTCATCCTCCAAGGTACCCTGCGATACAGCACGCACGTCGAATGGCTTGAGAGATTCCTGTTTACGTCGCTTGTTCCACTTATGGAAGGATGCCTGCGGGTCTGTGTCGACGACTGCCACCCTGTATTGAGCGATGGCAAAACCGCTGGCGATGTTGATGGCCGTAGTGGTTTTCCCCGGCCCACCCTTCTGGTTAGCTACCGATATGATTGTCGCCATAGCGACAAACTTAGCAGGGCATCAGCCGATCTATAAGTATCTAAGGAGGTTCCTGTGGCTCTCATCACAGATATCTAGATATTCAAATATCTGGCTGGATATCTGGATATCTGAATATCTGGGGAGAATGCTGGGTGTGTTCAAAGGAAGCGATATCGTTGTGCAGCGCGAGACCTAGCTGGTAGAGCAGCTGCAGGGCTTCGGTGGTGTCCGTGAACCTGACCCGGATCTCACCTAGCGCAATCTCAATGGAGTCAGGCAGGGAAGCGACCGTCGCCATAAGCATCTCGCGCACGACAGGGAAGGCGGTAGGCGGGCGCACGGAACGCATAGCCTCCTTTTCCTGGAGGTCTGTTACGACCTGTTCGATTGTTTGCCGGCGGGCGGAGAGATCGTAGGCTTCGGTTTCTTTAATGGTCTCGACCCAGCGGAGAAGGGAAGCGCGCTCAAGGAGCTGGGCACTACTGCGCGTGACCGGGCCCACCTGCTTCATCAGTATGTAGGCGGATCGGCGCTGGATCTGGAAGAGGACCTCGAGGGCCGCACGATCAAAGTGATCGGCTTTGGAGTCCCGGAGGATCTCCAGAATCTCGTCGATGCGAGGCAGCCATGTGCGAGGTGTGGGCACAAGGCCAGAGTAGCAGGGAAGGGAAGTGATTGCACACGGGAAGCGTAGCGGGAATCAAGATGCCAATTCTTCGGTGTCGTCTTCGTCCGTTAAACCGACGGCTTTGCTGTACATGGTGATGATAAGGCCGAGGCTAAACAGGATGTTTGTGCCCAGGTTGAGTATCCTTAAACGACGTTCGAAGGGTTCCTTTTGGAGGTCTACGACGTAAGTGATAGGGATTCCCGCACAAAGCCCGTCCCTAGCATAGTCAGTATTTACACCGAGGTACGTCATCACCGAACCTGGAATGGGACTTGAAGGGGTTAAAGACCTATATCTGTCCTCTATGTCGTGCAACTTCGCCTCTTCTTGTGCCACCCGGTGTGTATATTCAGGCTTCTTAAAAACCAGAATTGAAGTCGCTTGTTTGCAGTTGTCAATCAGATCATGGGATTCTTTCAACCACGTTTCGACGTCCTCACGCGTCCTACCTTCTTCTCTTTCGTTGAAATCAGCCATCTGGTGGCGCGTGTTTCTTTAGGGCTGAATACGGTTTCCATATCATGTATATCAGCAATGTTGTTCCCTATATCCCTGAGTTTGTCTAGTACAGCGTTTTGGGACGTTCGCATGAGAAACCTCTCTCGCCCTTCTTCTATAGCGGTTATTTCGTCGCGTACGCCATCTCGTAGGTGTTCCTTGACCACATATGTGCCGAGTATGAGGATGGGTCCGGCGAAGGCTAGTACAGCTGCTCGAACCTTCTTCCAGGACCATTTCTTCTGCTTGCTAGGCGACGGGCTTTCTGTCATGGCGCTCCGTTTACGAGACCGCTTGGAATAAAGTTAGGGAGGGAATCGAAATGCTAAAGGCCGCACACGCTTAGTCAATGCGCGGCCTCTAGCGTATTGTGACGTGCGTTTGTTAGCTTCTGTTGCGCTGGGGAGCGCCATGGTCTTCCATGCAGTGAACCGCGATCGCACCGATCTTTCGAATCTCGTCCAGGAAATCCCAAACCCCGCCGTTGAGTGTCCGCGCATCCTGAGCTTTCCGCAGGTAAGTGGCAAGCATGGTCAGATAATCGCCGACGCTGTGTGGAGGCAGGGAAGTATCGTGACGGTCGGGATCGGTCTCGATGATCTGTTCCTGGTAGCAGCTGCCGTGCGTGCGGCCCTGCTCTTCGAGCTGTGTCTGAAGCCGCTCTACATATTCCAGCAGCTCTCGTGGATCTACTTGCTGTGGAATGACGAGCCTACGCGTGTGCTCTCAGGACACTGGGAGCATACGCTGGGTTGAATAAGCTGCTCGACGAAACGGAGCTTCCGAAGAAGACGCCTTCTCGGTCAAGTACCAAGTTGTGTACTCCCACTCCAGTCAGGAAGGCGCGTAAAGTCGAAGAGTGGCAAAACGAGGAAAGCCTCCAGACCACCAACTAAATCTGCTTGCAGAACACGAGCTGCTGATCGAAGCGCAGGAAGCGCTTGAGGCGAATGCCGTCTGGTATTACAACCGGACGATGTGTCAGCTCGCGTTGCCGGCGTCATCGTTTCCAGGCAGGGAATTCCTTCGTGACAGTGGAGCCTTTCACCTGATCGTTCAGGCACTGCCGCCCCTGACAGTTCCGTGGGGCATCTACCCGCGCGGCATTCTCAACTGGGCCGTCACCGAAATCGTCCGCAAGAAGAAGACTAATCCATCCCGCACCCTCGAACTCGGAGCTTCGCTCGCTGACTTCATGCAGAAGGTCTCCGGCACCAAGACCTACTCCGGCGGCGAGTTCGGAAATATCAAACCGTTCAAGCGCCAGCTCTCGAATCTCTTCGGCTCGCGGATCGCATTCTGGATCGGGGAAGGGAAGGAGCTGGACATGACGGAGACCCACGGGGCCTCGATGCAGATCGGCGCGGCGTGGAACCTGATGTGGCATAACAAGCTGATCGGACAGAAGGGTCTGTTCCAGTCGACCATTCAGGTGGGGGAAGAGTTCTATCAGGATTGTGTCGAAAACGCGGTCCCGGTCGACGTCCGGATCATCCGCGGCCTGTGGCCCAACTGCATGGCCTTCGACATTTATGTATGGTTGACCTACCGCGCCCACACCCTGATCGCCACCAGACGCTGGTTCCTCGATCTCTCATGGGGCTCGCTGAAGATGCAGTTCGGGTTTCAGTACAGCTCCATGCGAAAGTTCCGCCAGAACTTCCTGCTGGCTCTCAAGCGGGTCAGCTTCCTGTATCAGAAGATGGAGTTCGAGGAACGGCCAGGGCAGGGAATTACCTTCCGGTTCAAGCGCCCGAGCATCCAGAGCGTTCGGGTCCCGGCTCAGCTGCCGGCGTCGACCGAAAGAAGTGAAGATCTTCCACATTCGTCCACGCATAAGTAGGTACGCTCAGAGCTCAATGCTTGCGCACTCGCCTCGGGTTATCCACATCTTCGCACGCATAAGTTGGTACGCCTCCACGCATTGGTTGGTACGGCGGCACGCATAAGTTGGTACGCTTTGGCGTGCAAGCCTATACTCCTCAACAGGTTGCCGAATCCCTAGTAGTTGGATCTTGTAGTGGGATCATTTAGTTAATCCTGAATACTAGTAGTCCGGGCTACGATTCTGGGCAAACTGTGTAAAACCAGTCCCTTACAAACCACCCTTAAAGACCGATTCGTATAGAACCGTAGGCCGTCCAAGCCGGGTCTACTTTAAGTGTTCCACGGAGCAGGGAAGAGAAGGATGTCATATATCCATGTTCGGTCTGTATAGACAAGCGATACAGACGCCGTTTCCTTTCGGGGAGGTAAGATCGGCGCGCGCGGAGCGCTCCCAAGAGGGTAGGGAACCCGGGTCTATACAGACCGTCTATACCTCTGAGCATCTACAAGCCGGCTACTATATCACTGTCTATATCTCTTGCGAAATACAAGGGGTAGTGCTAAAGTGAGCCACAGTTATGGCCACTTCAGCGGACACCCAGATCCTCGTGAATTCCCTTATGGCGGGTATTCAGGCCCGTCAGACAGATGAGCGGAAGCTCTTGCTTACCTCTTTTGCCATGCGGATGCCGATCGGGGTCAAGCGACGCCTCAAGAAAGCGGCGACCCTACGCGGCGTCTCCCAGACAGACATCATCCTCGAGCTGCTGGACGTAGCTCTCCCGGCGCTGCTCGGCGAACAGGAAGACCGTCAGCAGGAGCTGATCGCGTCGTAAGCGGGCGACTAGTTTCGCCGGTTCGCGGCTTTCAGAATGTGGATGGTCTGCTTGTCCGGGGCGATGATCTTCTGACGAGGGAATGTACGTGGTAATTTCTGCCAACTGTGCCGGAAGGAACCGAGATCACATCACCGGTTGCATTAAACGTGGCGTTTCGCGAGCCTCTGATCAAAAGGGAACCGACCTACAATCTCGGCCTTGAGCGCGGCGATCGCGGCCATCTTCGGATTGAGCAGACAGTTCCGCGCGATCGGAGCCAGTACCGAGGGAACTGACATGCCGCCGGTAAGCTCACTGGTTAACCAATGGTTTCCTGTCAGTTGTGTTGAGTCCATCCGGACGGCCCAGTCATCCGGCAATGTGGACTTATCCTCTACCGGCACAATGTGCTCGTCAGGCACTTCGATGCGTAGGAGCTGATAGTCGTCGGGCAGGTCCTCGATCTTAACGTGAACTAGGATCTCCAGAATACACAGGGCCGGGTGGTCCGAGGTGTACACGATGCGCCGTCCCTTTTCGCGCGTGTGCCATCGGCCATCGGCCAACTCGCCGCCCAGGCCTGATAGGTCTGAATGGTTACTGATTCGGTAGAGAATCAAACGTAGATGCCCTCGTCGATCTGGTAGAGCATCTGTTCAACGAGCTCACCTCCGGCTTCGGTCCTGAGCACGTCCAGCGGGGTACGCCCGTTCAACCGTTCATTGGTTTGGCGCAGCCAGCGGAATGCCTTGTCTTTATTTCCGAAGGTCTTGTAAGCCAGCTCTGCGATCTTAGCCAGGCGCACGGCGCGATCAGTTTCTTCCGTAGACAGGTCCTGCTTCTTTGCTTTGCGATGTTTGAGGGTTCGGGCAGGAACGATCAGGTCATGAATTTCACCGGGGGCAAAGCCTTCATTGCGAAATATCTCAACAACAGCAATAGGAAAGCCTTTCTCCACCTGCACGATGAAGTTGTAGGACTTGGCGCTGCGGATAGCTTCTTCCATAGTCGCGAAGATGCCCGAAGCCCGCTCAACGGGCTGGCCGGCGTAGCTCATACTGAAATCTGGTTTAGTCTGTTTTGATGTGGATTCCACGGTCTCTAGTCTCCGTTAGGACATTATGCCATATATGGGGTCGGCACGATGTACTTTATTTGATGCGGCTGGGTGATAAAAGTACCGTCAATGCCTGATGAGAGCAGTTTGTCGACTAAGCCGTTTTGAATTAGATGATTACATTCATAAGTATAATGTCTTAGTTTAATATGGCTGCAATCCCAGCGGAACTGGGGAGCCCCTTCTAAGTTGGTCAGTGATCTCCAGGGAGGCCGGAAACAGAGACTTCAGAGGGGCAGTAGGTGGAGCAGCGAACGGTGCCCAGCTGTAGAAATCGCCAGTCAACGCTAACCTCAACCCCATCGCTCTCAAGTCCTTTATCATGGTGACATGGTCGATGAAGTTTAGTGTCCGATAACGGATAATAATTGATGAATTACATCATAATTATTAACGAAGCCACTCATTTTTTGTGGTTTAATAGCATTGCATATTATGTCTGATAATAAGTCTTATGTTAACTAAGCCTATTAGCGCCGGATAGAAATGTCACACCTCTGCCCGATAGAAATGTCCGATTGCCCTCCCAGCAGTATCGTCGCCTGGGAGGCGGACGACTTTGGGTTGGGTGCTCATGAGCGAGCAAGACGTGCGACGCATGGAGGTTTTGGCAGAGGTCCTTTCGGGCCGACGGACAGTTGCCTCGGCGGCCATTGTGCTGACGGTCGGTGTACGGCAGATCCACCGGCTCCTGATTCGGTTCCGTGAAAATGGTGGCGGAGCCCTGATTCACAAGAGTCGGGGCCAACCCTCGAACCATAGTCTGTCTCCTGGCATCCGCGAGTACGCCCTCGAGCTGGTCAGGACCAAGTACGCTGACTTCGGTCCGACACTCGCGATCGAAGTCCTGCTCGACAAGCATGCCATCAGGGTGGGTCGAGAGACGCTGCGGACGTGGATGATCGAGGATGGCTTGTGGCTCTCGCGCAAGCAACGCAAGAGCTTTCACCAGCCTCGCAGACGGCCTTTGGCTGTCCCGCAAACAACGGCGGAGCTTCCACCAGCCGCGTCTGCGGCGTGAACACCACGGTGAGTTGATCCAGATCGATGGCAGTGAACACCGCTGGTTCGAAGATCGAGCGGATCCGTGTACGTTGCTGGTCTTCATCGACGATGCAACCAGCAAGCTCATGCAGCTTCGCTTCGTTCCCAGCGAAAGTAGGGACTCGTACTTCAAGGCGCTACGTGACTATCTGGAAGAGCATGGCTGCCCTATGGCTTTCTACTCCGACAAACACTCCGTCTTCCGCGTCTTAAGGCGCGATGCGAAGGGCGGCCAAGGTATGACCTAGTTTGGACGTGCGTTAGCGGAACTGAACATCGAGATACTGTGCGCGAACTCCAGTCAGGCCAAGGGACGAGTTGAGCGAGCTAACCGTACACTGCAGGATCGCCTAGTCAAGGAACTGCGGCTTGCTGGTATCTCTGACATGGATAGCGGAAACACATTCCTGCCACGCTTGGATGTGTTGCAACTTTCGGGGTTGCTGGCTGGTGACGTGAAACAATCGCGAAATGATAACCCGACCGGCGATCTTCAAATGGCGGCAGACCGAACCCGGCATCATCCTTTGTGCGGTCCGGTGCTATCTTCGCTATTCTCTCTCGATGCGCGAGGTTGCTGCCGACACCGACCTGTGCAGTACTTGAATAACATTCTCGAACAGGATCATCGAGCCATCAAACGTCGAGTGAATGCCAAACAGGGCTTCCGAGAATTCTAGGCGGCTCGGGGAACGATTCAAGGCTACGAAGCAGTCCACCTGATCCGGAAGGGGCAAGCTCGATGGGTGGCAGGAGATGATCTTCTTCGACAGATTCAGTTCATCCACAGTCTTTTCGATTTGGCAGCCTAAGAACGCACGACAGACGTTCGACAACAAACTTGCCTGCATTTAAAACTTGCAACACTACCGCTAGTGGACATCTATCGTCTCGATCTGCAAGTACCTCTACGCCTGCCGTGTGCCCACCAGAGTTTCGACAATCGGCAGCACATAGCCGAAGGTGTAGACGGACCTCGGGCAGAGTGGTCTTTTGAAACATCCGTAGCAGCGACTCAGCAAAATTCCTAAGCCCTGCTGTCCAACGAACAAAGCCATGCAGACAAATGTTCAAACGCAAAAGAGCATAGGATATTCCTATGCTCTTCAACCATTGATCACGCTCTTCGCTCATCACCCACTCCCTCGCCGGAATCACATGATAAGAAGCCTGGAATCTTCCTCTGTCTCAGGAAGGCAAAACCATCCCAATTCGGAGGCGTGAGCAAAACTTTCGCGCAATACTGCTGTCTGCTGCTCGACGTTAAGCTTCGCATTCTCGAAGGCATTCCCGACAGCCTCAGAGACAGTCATGCCGGAGTGCAAAGCGCGCAACAACAGGAAAGCCTCGCGGCCAAGCCGGCGATAATAGACGGAATCGTCATAACGGTGAACTGCCAACCAGATCCGCTGCTGTTTCATCGAGGGAAGCTTCATGCGAGTCTTCACTTCGTGGCGAGTGGCAGCGCTGCTCACGATCTCCGCCTCCGGCGCGCCTTTCTTTACGGCCAACACCAGGGTGTCGACCGGGTAGCGCAACTCCAGCAGTTGCAGATGCGGCTGAAGGGACAGCCGTGAGTCTGGCCTGATATTTCGCGCCTCTTCTGCGGTGAGTGGGGTGCGGTGTTTCCGGTCGAATGCATCGACGTACGCCCACTCAAGCTTCGCGACATCTACCGCAAGGCGGTGACGCCGCCCGCCGAACTCAGGATGCGACTCCAAAAATTGCGGCAGCTTCGCGCCCAGGTCCCGCAGCGTCCATGATGTCGATGGGTTCTCATTCAGATAGGCGAGGATCAGCGGCTCGAAGCGGCGCGAGCCAAGAAGCGCGTTAAGCGCAGGGAAATCCTCGGATACCGCGCTGATGAGCCGGAACCAATATTGGCGGTTGTAAATCTCCAGACGCTCAAAGGAGGAAAGCCGGTCATTGGGACTGATATAGCTTGCGGCGATGGAACTGACCGACGCACCGTCATGAGCCGTCTCTTGCATCTCGAAGTCGGCCGTCAGAGGCTGTCGCACATCCTCCGCCATCCGGCGTTGCAGTTCAAGGAGCCTCATACGTGTACTTCTTCGAGTTGCGGCGATTCCACAGAAACGCTCTCGGATTTCGCGGCCAGCAGGAAACGGTTCGCCTTAAGCGCTTCACCGTGCACCTCTTCGAACGAGGGGATATTGTCATCCCACTCAAGAAGGGTTGCGCTGGGTCCGCAGCGCTCGATCGCACGAGCGTACAGCCTCCATACAGGATCGAGGACGGGATGATCGTGCGTATCGAGGGTGTACTTCTCGAATTTCGAGTGGCCGGCAAGGTGAATTTGAGCGACGCGTTCAGCGGGAATACTGTTCACGTAGTCCATCGGGTTAAAGCTGTGATTTTGAGAGGAAACGTAAATGTTATTCACGTCGAGCAGGATGCCACAGTCGGCTGCGTGCACCACTTCGTTCAGAAACTCCCACTCCGTCATTTCCGAATCGTGGTACTCCGCGTAGCTGCTGACATTCTCCACAGCCACGGGGATTTCAAGATAGTCCTGCACCATGCGCACGCGCTCGGCGGTAATGCGGATGGCCTCGAATGTGTACGGTAGCGGCAGAAGGTCGTGGGTATAGCGGCCATCAACACTACCCCAGCAAAGGTGATCAGAGAGCCAAGGCGTCTTGGTTCGTTTCGTCAGCTCCCTGATCCGCTTCAGGTGGTCGCGGTTAAGCGGTTGCGCACTTCCGAAGTACATGGAGACACCGTGCTGCACTACGCGGTACTGGTCGAGAATCTGATCGAGAATCCTCAGCGGGCGGCCGTCGTCCACCATGTAGTTTTCCGAGATGATCTCAAACCAATCGACCACCGGCTTCCTGGAGAGGATGTGATCATAATGCGGAACTCTCAAGCCGATGCCGACACCGTAGTCGGTGTACCCATTGAAACGATTAGCAGGCATATGTAGTCCGATGCTGAATGAAGCGTGAGATCCGTGTAGGAGGCGCCTGAGAAAGCGGAGCCCCTACACGGGGTAGAGGTTAGTTCTTGGGGGGGGGCGTGGAACCGTCGGTGGCGCAGGCGCCCTGACCCTTGCAGGCGTTCTTGCCGGCATGCTTCTTGTCGCCGCCGCCCTGGCCCTTGCAGTCGTTCTGACCCTTGCAGGCGTGCTTGGGCAGGTCCTTCTGGTCAGCTCCGACCATGACACCTGCGAAGGCGGAGGAGCTTGCGGCGGTTGCGGATTGACCCGAGACCGGCTGGGCGTTGAGACGGGCGGAAGTGCCGAGAAGGCCGGCGAAGGCCGCGGCGAGGACGAGGCTGTTAACGTTGGTGCTCTTCATGAAGAGTTCCTTTCTTCGGTTAGGCATAGACCCTATGCCACGGGGAATGGGTTACCAAATGCTGCGAGTGTCCCGGATGAGTGCATTCGAATCTTTGTGGAATGCCCTTACCGTTCCGCCCGTTTGAAGCACGACGAGGAGGATGGTTACATTGCGCCTTACTTTTCTCAAAGAGGCATCGTAGCCGCTCCGAGGATCGCTCCCTGGTGCGGCTCCTGGGCGAAGAGAATCAGGTGATGGCCAGCGGCGCCATTGCCCGAAAACCCTTCCGGAAGGGAAACGTGGACAGATTGCTCTCCATCATCTCGAAGGGTGGCCACGCGCGTCAGAGAGCGAGCGACGGAGACATGTTGCAGTTGCCTTCCGCTGTTTTCGCCACGAAGGACATAGGATCGGTCAGTATCGTCAGCAAGCACGGCGATGATGTCGAGAGGCTTTGAGGGCTTTCCTGCTACCGAGAATCGCACATCGACTCCATCGGAATTGTTTGTCGAGGAGCCGATGTGGAGCGCAACATGCTCCCGTCGAGTGTCGTCGCGCAGGGCCCGCTCGAGTGCGGACCCGTCGCTCCCGACAAACTGGTCGCGGCCGTTCAGGACCATCTGAGGCGTGTACGAACCCTCAGAGGAGAGGCGGGACGCATAAATACCCTGCCTCTCGGTAAACGTGGGCGAGGAGTACGGATCTTTCCACCCGAGATCGTTCCAGTACGTCACATGCTCGCTGATACCGACGATGAGTTGCCCTTCATTTGTCTGCTTCAAATTGACCTGCCGCAGCAGCGAGTCGGCTGGTGGGCAGCTCGAACATCCCTCTGAAGTAAATAGCTCAACGATCGCGACAGACGTAGGTGCCGTGCTCCCCGAACTATCAGGAGTAGCGGCATGCGGCTTTAAGGGGGCAGCCAGGAGAGCAAGCGAGACTGCATAAACGAAACGGATCTGCATGAGAGTACCTCCAGCTAGACGACGAACTTCTGACGTGCGAGCCGCGAAACAGTTACACAGTTCGCCCGAAAACACTCGCTGTAACCAAGTCGCACCTTCGCGTTTCTAACGAGGCAAAGCAATGTGCTCGCGGTCGATAAGCGAGGCATGCACGAGGAAACGATGAGCCGTCTGCTTGTCCTGTATCGCCGTTTTGCATCGGCGTTTTCGTCCCTTCAATCCCCGATGCTGTTAATCGTTCGTTTGTACTGGGGGGTTCAGTTCGCTCAGACGGGATGGGGCAAATTACATAACCTTGCGAAAATTACAGGCTTCTTCGCCAGTCTTAATATTCCGCTTCCCGGTACCGCAGCCCCGTGTGTCTCGATGCTGGAGTTCGTCGGCGGTATTCTCTTAATCCTTGGCCTGTGCTCGCGCCCGATAGCACTTCTGTTGGCTTGCAATATGTTCGTGGCGTATTGGACCGCCGACCGAGAGGCGCTCTCGGCGATCTTCTCGGACCCGGGGAAGTTTTACGTCGCCGATCCCTATACCTTTCTGTTTGCGTCTCTGATGGTTCTGATCTTTGGGGCAGGTTACTTTGCCGTCGACACTTACATTGCCAGACGGCTGAAAGCTGTTGAGCAGTGAAAGTGCCTCAAGTGATGAATCGCCCAGAACCTGAAATGATAGCCGCTATTCTTGCGGGAGATATTCAGCTCTATCACGAGTTGATCCGTCCCTACGAACGTAGCGTCTACGTCATGGCTCTGTCGTACATGAAGAACGAAGCGGATGCTGAAGACGTCGCGCAGGAATCCATCGTCAGAGCGTTACGGAAACTTTCTTCATTTCGCGCCGAGTCAAAGTTCAGTACGTGGCTCATCAGCATCACGATTAACGAAGCGAGAACCCGTTTGCGCCGGCAGGTTCTGGTTCGAATGGAGTCTCTTGATCAACTGCCAGACGGAGACAAGGGCTTGTCACCCGCCTTGTTTAGGGACTGGCGCGAAATACCGTCCGAGGCCATTGAACGGGACGAGGTCCGAAAGTTGATTCAGCAAGCCGTTGACCAGCTTCCCGATATCTATCGGGAGGTCTTCCTTCTGCGTGATGTTGAGGAACTATCGATCAACGAAGCGGCGGAAGCGCTGAAAATCAGTATCCCGAGCGTCAAGGTCCGATTGCATCGAGCGCGTTTGATGCTACAAAAGCAACTGGCCCCTCAGCTAAGGACAGTAAATCGAACACCGAAGAGGAGGTTGCTCCCATGGTTATAGACTGCAAGCATGTTTGGAACTACCTCTCTGATTTTATTGACGGAGCGCTTCCCGAGGAGACACGTGTCACGGTGCAAAAGCACCTTGACCACTGTGAGATTTGCTCGGCGATACTGGACTCTACGCGCAACGTTATTATCCTGGTTGCCGACGATCGGGTCTTTGAACTGCCTGTGGGATTCAGCGAGCGGCTTCACAAGCGGATTGATCTTGAATTCATGCGTTTAGCTCCGTGAGGACGAAAACCAGGAGATCATACCTCTGTGATCACGTTGATTTCTGGCCATCGACGGAGAGTGTAAGGATATCCGCAACGGCACTGTTGCGGGGAACAGGGATTCCATCTGTCTTCCCAGTTCCGCAACGGCGCCGCTGAGCCAGGGCAACTCCAGGCGGTTTCCGCGCAGGAGATCCTGCAACATCTAAGCGGTCATTTCAACGGGTAGTGTGTCGCAAAACTCCAACCGCTTTTCGGCATAGTCTTCCGGAAGCGCTACTCCTCGCGCGCGCCCTACTGTTTCTACAAGGTGGCAGTACAGAGACTAACTTCTGTGAGCAAGCTTCGCCGCCCTCGCAGTGAAGCATATGAAGCAATCGATGGAGTTTTTCTAACTTTTGACTACACAGGTCTTCCGCATTCATAGATGATCGGCCGAGGCAACGCAATGGTGGGCACGATATATCTATGGAGCGAGTTAGCACATCGGATTTCTTCGTCTCGCGAGTGAAAGCCCAAAACGAATGCCGCTGAAACTCGTGACCTTCGGAGCGGGAGGTCTCGGAGGTTATTTCGATGCTAGGCTGGCGGCTTCAGGAAATGACGTAACCTTAGTTGCCCGAGGCGCACATTTCGGGGCCTCTGTAACTTTTTTGAGACTGGTTTGTCACACTGGCATTCCACAAGAGGAGTACCTCGTCATGTCCGCTTTCACTCTTTCATCCGGTAGAGCCCAGAAGGCCGCCGGACTTCGCCTGAATCCAGCGTGGACCGTGCTCCTCGCCATTACCTGTACGTTGTTTTTTGGAAGATCCGTGCTTGCCCAGACTCCGGTGGTAGGGGCTAAAGCTGCCGATTTTACTCTGTTGACGCCAACAGGGAAGTCCGTAACGCTTTCGGCCGAGCAAGGAGGGCACCCTCTTGTGCTCGTCATCCTGCGCGGTTTCCCCGGCTACCAGTGCCCGTACTGCGTTAAACAGGTTCACGATTTCGTCGATCGCGCCGCAGACTTCAAAGCGAAGAACACGCGGGTGCTTCTGGTGTATCCTGGACCGCCGGCCGACCTCGATCAACACGCAAAGGAATTCCTCGAGAAGCAGGCGGAGTTGCCTTCTAACGTTGTTCTTGCTACTGACCCTGACTATAGGGTCACCAACCTCTACGGGCTGCGCTGGGATGCGCCGCACGAGACGGCTTATCCATCTACCTTCATTCTTGATGGAAGTGGCACCGTGGTGTTCGAGAAGGTCAGTCACAGCCACGGCGATCGCCTATCCGCACAGGATGCGCTCGATCACCTTTCCACGAACTAACGTTGTGGCTGCGCCGAGAAGTTTCCGGCGCAGCCTTTCTTCAACGGTCGCGAGTCGAACATGCAAAACCTTATCAAACGACTTTTATTCCTCCTCCCTGTCCTCATTGCTCTTCCTTCCATTTGCCCAGCTCAATTGCGCGAAGTGGGCACGGGTGTAGCGGGCCCCGTCAAAGCGCAGCATCTCAGCGCGGAACTGATCTCCGACTCCGGGACCATCAATCTCGGGGGCAGGACTCGCGTTGCATTGGCCCTGACACTGGAGCCTGGCTGGCATGTTTATTGGGTGTACGCCGGGGATTCAGGCGAGGCCCCGGAAGTTCAATGGTCTGCGCCGCCCGGAATATCTATGGGGCCGATGCAGTATGCTGCTCCTTCGAGGCTGCCTCTCGGACCCTTGATGGACTATGGATATGAGGGCACGGCCGTTTTTCCGTTCGACGTGACGGCATCTTCACAGGTTTCACCGGGAGTGGTCGGCCTGAAGGCGCATGTGCGCTGGCTCGTATGCCGGGAAATCTGCCTTCCCGGTAGAGCGTACCTCGGACTCAATCTCAACGCGGTCTCTGAGGTCTCTGCGGAAACCAACAAGCTCATCGATGCCGCAGTCCACGCTGAACCGGTCAACGCGCCCGCGTCGGTGAAGATCGATGCAACAGCGACGCGCAACATGGTAACGCTCAGCGTTGTTACCGGCAAGCAGGAAGCTTCTGCAGAGTACTACCCGCTTGACGACGACTCAATCCGAAACGCCGCGGATCAGACGACCGTTCCTCTCGTAGACGGCGTAAAACTCACCACCGAGCGAGCCGACATCTCCGACACTCTGCCGAAAGAACTGAAAGGCGTGTTGAAGCTAAGCGGCGGGCGGGCATACACGTTTGATGTCCCTGTTGGGGCTGCAGTAGCGAGCACGAGTCGCAGCGGTGAGCCAGGATTTCTTTTCGCAATTGCGATTGCTTTTGCCGGTGGAATCATTCTGAATCTGATGCCGTGCGTATTTCCGGTTCTTTTTCTCAAAGCACTCGCTCTGGTGGGAAGCGCAGAGGAGAGCAGGGCGCGACAGCACCTGCATGGGGCGGCATACACAGTCGGAATCCTTTGCTCGTTCTGGATCATTGTCGGCGCGCTGCTCACGCTCAGATCCCTGGGCAAGCAGGCGGGGTGGGGATTTCAGCTTCAGTCTCCTGGCTTCGTTGTGGCCATGGCTTGCCTTCTCTTCTTTATGGCGCTCTCCCTCGCTGGCATGTTCGACCTTGGACTAACGTTGACGGGCGCTGGTGATGGTCTCGCCCGCAAAGGAGGCTATACCGGATCGTTCTTTACCGGAGTTCTTGCAACGGTGGTAGCAACTCCCTGTACGGCGCCCCTCATGGGTGCGGCCATTGGATTTGCGTTGTCCCAGCATGCACTGGTCACATTCGTGGTCTTCACCGCGCTGGCTTTAGGTCTGGCGTTGCCTTACCTGGTGTTGACGTTCGTTCCCGGTTGGGCGAACAAGTTACCGCGACCGGGCCGCTGGATGGAGACGCTAAAGCAACTTACCTCCATACCTCTCTTTCTGACTGTGGTCTGGTTGGTCTGGGTATACGGCCACTTAACCGGCAGTTCAGCGCAAGACGGCATCGACCACGTGGCCCGGTTGCTGGTCGGACTGGTAATCCTCGCGATCGCGGGGTGGATACTCGGGCGTTGGCCCGCACGGCGGCTGGGGTACCTGGCCGCTGGTGTGGTTATGGCTGCGGCTCTGGCTGTTCCTCTCATCAAGGCACACGCAGATCGGCTTCAGTGGCAACCGTACTCCAGTGCCGCTCTTGAAGAGGCCCAAAAAGCAGGCAAGCCGGTCTTTGTGGACTTTACTGCGGCGTGGTGTCTCTCCTGCCAGGTTAACGAAAAGGCAGTGTTGCAGGATCGCGAGGTCGAGCAGGAGTTTCTTCGCCGCCACTATGTGCTGCTTCGTGCAGACTGGACTCGTTACGACCCGGAGATCACGAACGAGCTCGCGCGCGTCGGGCGCAGCGGCGTCCCGACGTATGTCATCATCTCAGGAGCCGGTCAAACGGCCTCACACGTTCTGCCTGAGTTGCTGACCCGTGGCGTGGTTTTCGATGCGATACGCCAAACCGGGACGGAGACGCAGGGCCAGACTGCAGTACCGATTCCTACTGGAAAGATTGGCGGCTAAACATGACCCATCAGCTCCCGAGTGGGGAAGTTGGACAGATCATTCAATTCGTGCTCGAAATCGAAAAGCTGAAGGGGGTCCTCCGAAAGGTCCGGCCCATTGGGAAAGCTCGATACGAAAACACGGCGGAGCACAGCTGGCAGATCGCCCTGTTCGCGATATCCCTGGCCGACGGCCTGAATCTGAAGATCGATCTCAACCGGGTGGTAGCCATGTTGCTCGTTCACGATCTCGGCGAGATTGACGCAGGGGACAAGTTCGTCTTTGCTCACGAAGGCTGGGAAGAAAGGAAAGCTGAGGAGTTGAAAGCGATGGAACGGATCTGCGGGCTGACTCCCGAAAAGACGCGCGACTTTCTCGTCAGTCTCTGGAAGGAGTTCGATGCGGGCGAGTCGGACGAGGCCCGTTTCGCGAAAGCTGTCGATCGCTGCATGCCCGTTCTGCTGAATCTCAACAACAATGGTGGAAGCTGGGTCGAGAATGGCGTGAGCTATGAGCAGGTCGTCAACCGAGTGCGGCCGGAGATCGAGGGCGGCTGTCCTGAACTCTGGGAGTATATGAAGCCTCAGTTGGAAGCGGGACGCCACAAAGGTTTCTTCGCAGCGTCCGCGTTGTAGCAAGCAGACTAGCTGATGAATGTGGTCCAGGCTATTCCTTGAAGAGATGTGAGGCGTGCGTTATGGCTCCGCCGGCTCGCATCGCTGCAGCAATGATCGCCGCTTCGGTGAGCATTGCGTCGGTCGCACCTTCCTTACTAGCGGCTTGAACGTGCAACTCGATACAGTATGGACACTGCGTCGTCAGGGCCACGGCGACTGAGATGAGCTGCTTATGGATTCCGTCGATCGCGCCGGGTGCAAACGTCGCTTTATCGAAAGCCCAAAACGCTTTCATGGCGTCAGGAGCGTTCTCATCAAGGCGCTTCAGTTTCGTGAGATTCGAGATGTTATACATTGCTCTCTCCGGGAAGAATTGGAAGGATTCGAGTCAGGTCGCTTGCTTGCGACAGAAAATCGACTCTTGGTTGAGGTCTGACGTACCAGCCCGGACGAGGTTACAGCTGAGGGAAACTGTTCGGAGACAATCTCCCTCAGCGTACGCGAACGTGTGAATTGAGTGGTATCAGTGTCTCAGCGCCGAAAGCGCCCATTGGAAGTCCGTGCAGCTGGTCACCGCCCTCAGATGCCCATTCGAGTGCTGACGTGTGAGACGCTGCGTACTCTGAGTACTAGACCTTTTCAGCGAGGATATTCACGGGCTTAATCTCAGGGTGAGTGATGAACAATTCGTCGGCCTTCGCGAAGAGCGCCTTGGCAATCTCCCCGTTCACGTGCGCATTTCTTCCGTCCTCGTCCTGGAACGTATCGAATATCCCGAACGTGGCAGGGCCGATTCTGAAGGCGAACCACGCTGTCGTTCCAATTTCTGCCTCGACAAGCGGACCGGCAGAGCGCAGAAAATCTTCTACCTCCGCTTCTTTTCCGGGTCGAGCCTGCAACGTTGCTAATATTCCAACTTGGTTCACGCGATCTCTCCTTAATGGGATGTGCAAATAGAGTTTTGATTCCAGTGGTGCTCGAGTGAATGGTGCCCCTGAGCCGATTTGAGCGCAGGGAGAACTGTCCCCGCAAGCGAGGCTGAGCATTAGAAGCGGACCTGTGAAGAAAGTTACATTAACGTCCAGTAAACAGAGTTGCTTGGAGGGCTGCCTCTAATTCCCTTTCGCTGAAATGCAGCTGGGAGTCCTAGTACCCGCGGGTAGTCGATCTCAATCCACCCGCTGGTGCGATCCAAGTTGATTCTCAGGGAAGATCGCTAGAACCGAATCAGCAGGCCTCCGGTGAATGCAATGTTGTTCTGAAGACCGCCTCGCGTGTCTACGCCGTAGTGAAGTTGACCGGAGCAGAAGTCAGAACCACTCGGGGGCAGCATTGGCTGCCCCCGGGACCAATGGAGTCGATGGACATGCAGGAATTCAGACCGATTACTCGAACATCGCTCCCCGCATCGGGTTCGCGTACTCGGTGCTGCCCCAAACCGTTCTGCGCAGTGGCTTCGGCATCAGCTACTTCCCCGGCAACTACACCTCCAACACCGACCTGAAGAACGTACCTTTTCTCTCCAACTTCCAGCCCAACTGCCAGTCTTCTGTAGCGGTTCAGATCGAGGGCAACGTCACCGGCAAGCCGGGGACGACGGGCAATCCGCAATGTGCCGCGGCCTATGCATCCTTCGACCAAAGGCCTTCCGTTGCCTTCGCAGGCGAATATTTCGAACCTGCGAACCCTTAACCCGCTCTCGTTCGGTTCCGAAGCCAGCAACTTCAAGTCCGATACCTATCAGTACTGTCTCACAAGATCAGCGGCCATATGCAGAGCCTCGTTAGACTCTGCATATGTTGCAAATGAAAGCGCCTCTGCGAAAAAATTATGGACTTTTTGCGGCAAAACTTTTTCACCGATCGTTGTAACCTTCACCGACTCCGCGATTCATACAATCGCGCAACCTTAGGGTCATCTTGTGCATTGCTGATTCATCAATGCATGGAGGCTCCTGCGCAAAAGGGGTCTTACCCCCAAAAGAGGAGTAAGCAGCATGATGAAGTCCGTTCCTGGTCTTTTGGCCGTCACGCTTTGTATCGGAGCATCCGCATCGTCTGTGCTCGCACAAGCCGGCGGAGGCAACACATCCGTTTTCGTTATGACGAACGATAAGGTCAAAAACGAAGTCCTGACCTATCAGCGCGGTTACGACGGACAGTTTGTCCTGAGAGAGCGCGCTGCAACCGGCGGCCGCGGCAGCGGCGGCGAAACCGATCCTCTTCAGTCTCAGGGGTCGCTGACCATCAGCGGAGATCACACTCTCTTGTTTGCTGTGAACTCGGCAAGCGGGTCAGTCTCAAGCTTCCACATTCTCAACGGCATCCCGGTTCTGGTCGACAAGGAACCCTCCGAGGGCGCCTTTCCAGTCGCGGTGACGGAGCACAATGGCACGGTTTACGTGCTGAACGCAGGCGGAAGTGGCGCGATTGTTGCATTCAAGGCAGATGACTTCGGACGGCTCCACGAAATTCAGAACTCATCTGCTTTCCTCACTGGCACGAACTCCGGCGCTTCATCCATCTCGGTGAGCCCGAACGGCAAGTGGCTGATCGTGATAGAGAAGGCTTCGAATAGCATCGATGTGTTCCCGATCCTTGCGGATGGCACACTCGGCACTGTTGTCGCCAACAAGAGCGTCACTGCAGGAGTATTCGCAACTGTATTTACTCCTAGTGGTCAACTCATCGTTTCCGAGAATCAGCCAAACAGCGGAACTGACACATCCTCGATCTCCTCGTATACGATCAACGCCAACGGCACGCTTACTGCGATCACCCAAAGCATTCCAACCTTTGGCAACGGCAACTGCTGGAATGCCATTACTCCCAACGCAAAATGGGTATTTGTCGATAACTCTGCTACATCCTCGGTGGCAGGATTCTCGATTAGCTCGGCTGGCAGGTTGAGCCCCATTGCCAACACTGTCGTTAGCAGCCTTCCTGAAGGCTCGACCAACCTCGACATGGCTATCAGCGCTGATGGAAAGTACCTGTTCAACGTACTGTCCGGCGCCGGTGAAATTGGTGTGTTCACCATCAATGCCGACGGCACGGTCAACCAACTCGGCAGCATCGAGGGTCTTCCCCAGACTGTCGGTTTCAACGGCATCGCTGCTCTCTAACCCAAACAAAGCGATCGCCCGCGCCAATGAGTGATCCAGGCGCGGGCGACATAATCTCTCCAATTGGCGGCTCATCGGGATTGTTGCGGCTGCGATGGCCTTGAAGTCGCCGGACCTGCGCAAGGGGCGCATCATCATCGAAGTCAATTCCGTTCGGCCCGGTTCGAACGCCCAAGTCCCTCCAGAGTTGATCTAAATTCACATTCACTGGCGTATCTTTCCAGCGCTGGTACAAATCACTCAGCACCGTTGTCCCTGTGGCCTGATCTCCAATGTGAAGAATGAGAGGCAGCGCGGAGTCGGTGTTGATAGTAGCCCCTGCCGCAACGATGGCACGAAGGGCATCCTGTAGGCCCTTGCGATTACCGGTCGCTTGCCGGATCTCCACATCCGCGACCAGGCAGAGCAGAGCATTGCGCCTCCCCAATACGTCCGGCCCCAGGTGTGCGTCCCGTCGAGGCCTCGGTCGCCTCGTTGAGGCACTCCCCTTAGGCATGCCCGAAACCACAGCTCTCCAGACCTTTTCCGCAGTTAGTTGGCCATCCTGCGCTCTTGCGATTGGCTCGACGTAGATCGCAAGTCCTTCCTCGAGCCAATGGTGCTCATCAGCAAGTGAAGCCACTCCCATGTGCACGAATTCATGAGTCATAGTCCAATCGGCCGCGAGATCAGTTTTCGATACGGAACCCAAGGCTCATCCGCGAGACACCCTGAAAGCCCTCAATATCGCCCCAGGTGGTCCCATGGATCGACACATCAGTGTCCTCGCTCTGGGTGACGCTCACGCGAGCGCGTTGAACCGGGAATCCTCCATAGTACGTAGCGACCGACTCGGCTGCGCGACGTACCCAAGCCAGAACGTCGTCCGTTTGGAGTGATGACGGCTGGAGTTGGATATCGACCGCGATATCAGATTGCCCGATCTTCAGGAAATATCGAGAGCTTGGAGCCGCTGTCGTCCGGCGGCGATGGGATGAGACGAATCACGCTAGGTGCCCAGGGGATTCGCAACGGAGCTTAAGGCAGCTGTTAATGATAAAGGAGCCAACATCGCTGCCCCCTGAGACCACCGATACAGGGTTATGGTTACAGGCGGCGCCTGCACCTCAGGTGTTGAAATTTTGCCTGTATCCTTGCCGGGATTTGTGCGTCAGATGCAAGTGGCTATCGAGCGCGCATCGATCATCCGTCATGAAGGCCCTGAAAGTAGGGCACTTCAGCCTTCCAATGACCGCCGAGTTCGCCGTTGGGCCGTCGGTCTAACCAGCTTGGCCTTCATCGTACTGCAAAGCGCCTGCACCGTGATTATGGCGCTCAGCGGTTTGAGGCTCGCCATGGGATTAGGAGCCCTCGCCGCAGCCGCGGTGGGAGTGAAGGGTCCCGCAACTGGTTTTCATCAGGATGCGATCCGCATTCCGATGATGATTCTTGCTGTTGTGGGGTCGGTCATCAATCTTTACATGATCTGGAGAATTCGCTCACTCCGGAAAAGGCCATCTTTC
>Ga0206827_1088_pt1 | contig 21319 bp, 14 predicted proteins | sample Alteio_BWOrgCont_77_FD_152852 | JGI IMG/M metagenome (GOLD analysis project Ga0206827, IMG submission 152852) | Enriched cells from forest soil in Barre Woods Harvard Forest LTER site, Petersham, Massachusetts, United States -... | ecosystem: Environmental > Terrestrial > Soil > Temperate forest >...
GTTGCAAATCAAAACATTTTTTCGCACATTTGTGAAAAAAAGTTAAAAATTGATTTTATGAAAAACCGGGTTTTTGTCAACTTTATAGTTATCAGCCTATTTTCGTTTTCGTTACCTCTCTATGCCCAGGTAAAGGTAACTAACCATGACGACTATTTCAGCGGAGGAAGCGGTGGCGCACCTGATGAAGGGAATATAATTAAGATAGGCTTCACCCATATATTTGATGGTGAACTGCCCTTCTATTATGAAAGAAGAATAAATAATAACCTAACGGTCCAGGCGGCAGCGGGAGTTACATTTTATAATTTTTTTGGAGATTTTACTAATCTTTTAAACAGCGCCAATTTAACTGACAACCCTCCCCCTGCAACCTATTCCCTCGGCTATACTTTAAAGTTAGGAATAAGATACTATCCTACCAGCGAGGCTCCGGAGGGGTTTTATCTTTCGCCGGAAATAAGATATAAGGTGTATAACTATTCTTATAATAACGTCACTACCGGTTATGATTCTTTAGGCAACCCTATGACGGGCAACCTAACAGGAAGAGCTTCTTATTTTGATTTTGTAGGTACAGCAGGCTACCAGTTTATTAGCCAGTTTAATATGGTATATGATGTATATGCTGGTTTTGGCGGAAGAGTAAGGAACGTGGATGTGATAAATGAAACAACCGATGCTTTTGGCAACAGTTCATTTTATTTCACCAAACAATCGGGCCTGGTGCCATTCTTTACTATTGGCGTAACGGTAGGGGTTGCTTTCTGATTTTTTTCAGAAAGTCATTCAATGACAGTTTATTTAGCCTTAATAATACCCATCACAAATTCATCGCCGGGCTTGGAAGTGCTGAGAAATATTAACTGGTTAGACTGCACTTGTTTTACTGAAGACGGGTCCAGGACACATTCGCTGTTGTTGTCGCCATATTGAACGAACACTTTCTTTTCTACTTTTCCATCGGCCTTATTTACCTGTGCAGCAATAAGGACCGGTTTGTCATAAGTAGTTCCCTTGCCATAATCATCTCCGCCACTCAGTTCTCCTTTAGCGGCCAGTTTACCTGCAATTTCAGGGCTTTCATTATATAGGACAAATAGTTTCTCGGCACTGTTTATTACAGAATAAGAACCATAATTGGCGTATCCCTTTTTCAGGTCCTGTTTTTTATCTATAATGCTGCTCCAGCCTACCGTGCCCTTGCTCAGGATATGCTGTACAAATATGCTTTCGGTTTCTCTGCCTGTTAAATTACCGCTTTTATCGAACTCGTCTTTATCCCCTTCAGTGAGGAAATAGAGGTCATTATCATCACCTTCCACTACCTGGAACTGGTAACCGATATTTACGCCTTTGCCAGAACTCCCTTTAATAGCAAATTTAGGAAGTTCTGTAGCTGCTATAGGGTCACTTTTGTTTACAATTGTCTGGCCATTGTCGGCATTGATACGGCGATAGAAAACAGCTTTGGGTTCTTCCGGTTGCCCTTTTGTATGGGTCAGCAGCAGACCGCTAAATAGCAGGTCCCCTTTTTTACTGATCCTCAAATCAAAATATTGATTCGAGGCCATATTATAGTCACCCATAAGCATTGAAGCGTTCAATGGGGTATTAGCATCGCCGGTTAGCAGGTTAAATTTTCCTTCGCCAGCATCTGGAGCAGCATTTACATTGCTGATGGCGTAAAATTTACCAGTATTGTCTATGCAAGCCTTAACTATATATACATTATCACAATTCGGAACTGTGTAGTCGGATGTCCCCGCTACTTTGCCGTCTGCGCCTGCAATGATGAATTTATGGATGGTCTTCTTGCCGCCCGCTTTGTCTTTGTATTTGTATGTATATACTACAAATTTGCTGCCATCTGGTGAAACAGCAAAGGGTAAATGGTGATAATAGTCAAAATCCACTTTGTCAGAGTTTTCTATTTCTGCAAGCGTTTGTGCAGCGCCCGGCTCGCCATCGGCTGAAACCGGGGTGGCAGTATAGGTCCATTTATCTCCCTCAGCGGTAGCGGAAGCGTAAATAAAATGATCTTTCATTTTAAAAAAACCCAGGAACATATATGCCCCTTCAGCGGCTGAACTATTATCGGCGATGGTTTTTGAATAGACACTCTTGAAATCTGCCCCATATTTATCCAGCATTACCACTTTCCCGTCATTATCGGCCCTGAGCAGGTAATAATTACTTCCCATTTTGCAAAGTACCGAAGGCATAGGCGCTTTATCATTCACAGCCGCTTTTGAAGTAGACTGATAAAAGTCAAATTTTTGGGCATTAACAATAAATTGCCCTGCAATCAAAATGGCCACCGCCAGTATATATTTTCTAAGTTTCATATCTGTTTTGGTTTAACCCTGCCAAATTAGGGTATTTTTTTCATGTGGCAAAAAATCAAAAGATTTAATGTTGGAAAGGGGTGTTTTTTAGCTGATTTTAGATTGCGGTCAAGCCCGCAATGACGCGATACCTCTTGATTGGGGCGGGGCGCCTGCGGCGCCCCGCCCCAATGCTTAACTAAAAACGTCATTCTGGCGAAAGCCAGAATCTATTCCACTTTTTTTAGTGAACTTTGCAGTAATTTATTCTTAGGAATTTTATGCAGTTAATTGACGGTAAAGCCCTTTCGCAGCTTATTAGAAATGAGCTAAAAGCCAAAACAGAAAAAAGAAAGGCTGAAAACAAAAAAATACCCCACCTGGCAGTAATGCTTGTCGGAGAAAACGGCGCGAGTGAAACTTACGTGGGTAATAAGATCAAAGATTGCGCGGAAATTGGTTTCGGTTCATCGCTTTTCCGCTTCCCTGATACTATTTCTGAAGAATCGTTGCTTGAAAAAATAAAGGAAATAAATGATAATGATGATATTGACGGCCTGCTGGTGCAGCTCCCTCTGCCAGCCCATATCAATGTAAATAAAGTAATAGAAACTATTGATTTCCGGAAAGATGTAGATGGTTTTCACCCTGCAAACATTGGCAGGATGGTAAAAGAACTGCCTTCAGCATTGCCGGCCACACCTTATGGCATCATCAAACTGCTTGAACATTACAAAATTGAAACGGCTGGTAAACACTGCGTGGTGATCGGGCGCAGCCAGATAGTAGGCTACCCCATCAGTATCCTAATGGCAAGAAATGCTTATCCCGGCAATGCCACCGTTACCCTCTGCCATAGCAAAACCATTGATCTTAAAAGTTATACCTTATCGGCAGATATTCTTATCGCTGCCATGGGCAGGCCAAATTTTGTTACTGCCGACATGGTAAAAGAGGGCGCTGTGGTAATAGATGTTGGCACCACCCGTGTACCTGATGCCAGTAAAAAAAGTGGGTACCGGCTGGCGGGCGATGTTGATTTTGAGAATGTAAAAGATAAATGCAGCTTTATAACCCCGGTACCTGGCGGCGTAGGGCCGATGACTATAGCGTGTTTGCTGCTGAATACTATGAACGCTGTAGAGGCAAGTGAATAATGAAAAACGAAAAACGAAAAATAGAAGTGCCCCATTCCGCAATCCACAATTCGCAATCCGCAATTTCGTATCCTGTCATGGAGGCCTTCTATACCATCCAGGGAGAAGGGGCTTATACCGGCCATGCTTCATATTTCATCAGGCTGGCTGGCTGTGATGTGGGGTGCGTGTGGTGTGATGTAAAAGAATCCTGGGAAGAAAGTGGCCACCCAATATTGCCTGTGGAAGAAATTGTTGCCGGAGCTGCATCCTACCCTGCCCGTCTTGCAGTTATCACAGGCGGCGAGCCGCTGATGCACGACCTTAACCCACTGATCAACTTATTGCATAAAAATAATTTCCGTGTACATATAGAAACGTCAGGCAGTAGCCCATTGCTGGGAAAGCCTGACTGGATATGCCTTTCGCCCAAGAAGTTCAAAGCGCCCCTACCGGAAATATACCCTTTGGCAGATGAATTAAAAGTGATCGTTTTCAATAAATCAGACTTCAAATACGCTGAAGAACAGGCTGCCAAAATCTCCTCAAAATGCAAACTTTTTTTACAGCCGGAATGGGGCAAAGCCAATGAAATGACACCCCTGATAATAAACTATATCAAAGCGCACCCAAAATGGCAAATCAGTTTGCAAACGCATAAGTATATGAATATTCCGTAATCCCGGCATAAAATTATATCATCAGCCATTAAGTTAAAAAATAGTTAAAATAAAAATAACAATTATTTGACTAACAACAAGTTAAATAATTAAACATGTATTCATTCCTTATTCTAATCCATTTCTAATCTCTTTCTAATGGGGTTTTAATAACATGGGGCTTATCTTTGTGGTGAAAATGAATAGTTGGAGCGGTAAACAATAAAAGGGTATTATTCCTTAATTACAGACGTGATAGAAACTCATAACAAAAACAGGAAAGTGCTAAAAATTGGCAGGATTGGCATTATACTGATATTATGTATTGCCTCAATACCCGTTTTCGGCCAGAAATTCAATTCTGATACCCTGAAACTAACATTGCCGGAACTTGAAAAAACATTTCTGGAAAAAAACCTCCAGCTTATTGCCCAAAAGTATAATGTGGATGCTACCAAAGCGCTGATTATCCAGGCTAAACTCTATTCTAACCCTAATATCAACGTTTCAAACGTTCTTTACAATACCGTAACCCATGAATGGCTGCCTACCGACAGAGTAAATGGAGAAGAGGCCGCGCAATTAACGCAGCTTATAGTGCTTTCACGCAAAATAAATAAGCAGGTAAAAATAGCAGAGACCAATTATAAAATAGCGGAACATACATTCTACAGTGTCCTTCTTTCATTGAGATATGCCCTGCGGACATCCTATTTTGACCTGTACCACCTCGAAAAAACCGCTGAAGTATATGACGAAGAAATTAATACACTAAAAACGATAGATAAAGCTTACCGGCAACAGGAAGGAAATGGATACATAGCCGAAGCGGATGTAGTTAGAATACAAGCCCAACTATATGCTTTGCAGAACGAATACCAGGTATTGGTTGATAGTATCAACGATCAGCAGAGCCAGGTAAGGTTATTGCTCAGGGCAACGCCTACCACCTACCTTAAGCCTTTGGAAGATACGACAAGTATCAATGCCGGTAACCCGCTTGCATATAGTTTGTCGCAATTACTTGATTCGGCAAATAAAAACCGTACGGATGTTCTTTTGGCGGAAGATAACCTGACACTTAGCCAGCAAAACTACTCTTACCAAAAAGCATTGTCCGTTCCAGACCTTTCTGTAAGCGCCGGTTATGACAAAAATGGCAGCTATATCCCCAATTATAATTATATCGGTTTAGGTATAGATATACCCATATTCAACCGGAACCAGGGAAATATCAAAAATGCCTATATCCTGCAGGATTATAATAAAACCCTGGTTGAAATTACTAAAAGGAATATTGAGGAACAGGTTACACGCGGATTGCAAAAAGCTGTCGATGCAGATAACCTTTACAGGGGAATAGACCCGGGCTTCGCCGTACATTTTGATAAACTGGCAAAAGCCATGGCCGATAACTATATGAAAAGAGATGTTAAACTTCTCGATTTTCTGACTTTTTATGATTCCTATAAGCAGAATATTGTCCAGTTGAATACGATAATGTTTAACCGGGAAAGCGCCTTCGAAAGCCTTAATTTTCTCACAGGTACCAGTTTGTATAACAAATGATTTTTTAGCGAAGTAAATATTAAGTATGAATTTTAGTATTCAAAAAGCTACAGCCCATGCGTCAGGATTAATAATAATACTGGCTGCCATATTTTTATTGCCGGGATGTGGAAAGGAAATCAAAGCGCCGGAAGGTAAAGTAAAGTACGTTATCCCGGACTCTTTGCTGCGTATTTTGAAGATAGACACTGCACAGCAATGCCCATTGCTTAACGCAGTTACACTTACCGGTATGGTTGATTTTGACCAGGATAAACAGGTAAATATATTTTCATTGGTCAGCGGAAATGTGCAGGATGTAAAAGTGCAGCTTGGCGATTACGTTACTGAAGGGCAAACGCTGGCAATAGTAACAAGCAGTGAAATGGCCGGCTACGGAAATAACCTGGTAGTGGCAGAAACCAATCTTACTGCTATGAAAAAACAATTGGATGCAAGTAAAGACTTATATAAAAGCGGCCTTGCTTCCCAGCTTGATGTAGTAACCGCGCAGACAAATTACGATCAGGCGGTAGCCCAGCTGGAAATGGTTAAAAAAGTGCTTAAAATAAACGGCAACAATACCAACGGCGAATATATCGTTAAAGCGCCGATCAGCGGGTTTATTGTACAGAAAAACATAACAAATAATTCAAGCATCCGTACTGACAACGGTAGTAACCTTTTTACCATTTCAGACCTGAAAGAAGTATGGGTACAGGCAAATGTATATGAAGCCAATATAGACCAGGTACACCTGGGGGATGATGTGGATGTAAGAACCCTTTCAAACCCTGACAGGGTTTACCATGGGAAAGTGGATAAAATACTGAATGTGCTGGACCCTACCAGCAGGGTAATAAAAGTGAGGATAGCGCTTCCAAATACTGATTATTCTCTTAAACCACAAATGTTTGCCACCGTTACGGTTTCAGACCCGGGCCATAAGCAGGCGCTCTGCGTTCCTACAAAATCGCTGATATATGACCATAGCCAGTATTATGTACTGCTGTATAAAGGGAAAGGCGACGCAGACATAACACCCGTGGATGTATTGAATTCTTACGGCGACAAAACGTACCTTAATTCCGGGGTAAAAGTTGGCGACCGGATCATAGCCTCATTGGCGCTCCAGATGTATGGGGAATTGAATAATTAGCGAGTAATTAACCTTTTATATTTTTTCAAATGGCAAAGTTTTTAAAACTATTGGTAGGCACCTCTTTGCGGTATAAGTATGTTGTACTTTTTGCCGCGGGCATCCTGATCGTATCCGGGATCATTATATTCAGGAATATGCCTATTGAGGCTTTCCCCGATGTAACGAACACGGAAATTGATATTATTACCCAGTGGCCGGGCAGGAGCGCCGAAGAAGTGGAAAAATTCGTAACAATTCCGGTGGAAATTGCGATGAACCCGGTTCAGCGGAAAATCAGCCTGCGCTCCACGAGCATATTCGGCCTGTCGTATGTAAAAATAATTTTTGAGGATAATGTCCAGGACTTTGAAGCGCGCCAGCAGGTAATGAACCTGATAGGCAATGCTACTCTGCCACCAAATATAAATCCCGCTGTGCAACCTCCGACAGGGCCAACCGGGGAGATATACCGCTACACTTTAAAGAGCTCATTTCGTGACGTAAGGGAATTGAAAACGATACAGGACTGGGTAATAGACCGGAGATTACGGGCCGTGCCCGGCATTGGCGACCTTAATGCCTTTGGCGGGAAGACAAAAGCTTATGAAATAAGGGTAAACCCCGGTAAACTTACTTCGCTGGGCATTACCCCGCTTGATGTATTTACCGCTGTACAAAAAACCAATATCAATATCGGCGGTGATATGATAGTGGAAAACGATGAAGCTTATGTGGTGCGTGGTATAGGTTTATTGAATGATGTGAATGAGATAAAGAATGTTATCATCCAGAATAACAATGGCGTACCCTTGCTTGTAAAAGACGTAGCCGATGTAGAAATATCAAATATTCCCCGCCTTGGCTGGGTAGGCAGAAGTGATGCCACCCAGGATAAAACAGGGAAACGCACCGTAACCGACCAGGACGATGTGGTAGAGTGTATAGTGGTAATGCGGAAGGGTGAAAACCCTACCGATGTATTGGCCGGGGTAAAAAAGGAAGTTGACAAATTAAATAATGAAGTGCTGCCCGCCGACACTAAAATTGTACCCTATTATGACCGTACCAATCTTATTTCTTATGCTACCAACACTATCATGCACAACCTGATAGAAGGTATTTTGCTGGTCATACTGCTTGTTTCCATATTTTTGTTCGATTGGCGCACTTCCCTTATAGTATCGCTTATAATACCCGTTTCATTGTTATTCGCCTTTATATGTCTCCACCTGATGGGCATGTCTGCCAATCTGCTCTCTTTAGGCGCGGTAGATTTCGGGATTATTTTAGATGGCACAGTGCTGATGGTAGAAGCCTCTTTTGCATTCTTAGCCCATAAATCGGCCGAAATTGGCCCGGAAGCCTTTAGAAAGAGGGCCAAAGATGGCTGGATAAGGAGCATAGGTGTGAAAAGGGGCAAGGCCATCTTTTTTGCCATATTAATAATTATTATTGCCCTCGTGCCTATTTTCTCTTTTCAGAAAGTAGAAGGAAAAATGTTTTCTCCACTGGCATATACACTTGGTTTTGCATTGATCGGCGCCCTAATATTTACGTTGACGCTTGTTCCGGTTCTTATTTCCCTGCTTTTGCAAAAAAATGTCCGTGAAAAACATAATCCCGTCATGCACTTCCTTACCAACGTTATGCTTGGGGGTTTTGATATTTCTTTCAAAAACAGGAGGTTTGTAATAATCATAGCATTCATCGCTATGGCAGCGGGTTTGTTTTCTTTTAAATTTCTTGGCAGCGAGTTTTTACCAGAGTTGGACGAGGGTTCTATATGGCTGCGGGTGCAACTCCCTTACAGCGCTTCGCTACAGAAAGGAGTGGAAGTGGCAAAACAGGTGCGGAGTATAGTGATGACTTTTCCACAGGTGCAATATTGTGTTTCCCAGACGGGCAGGCCAGATGATGGCACGGACGTTACCGGGTTTTACAATAATGAATTCGATGTGCTTATGTACCCTGAAGACGACTGGAAACCCCACATTTCCAAAGAAGAACTTATAGACGAAATGAATAAAAAGCTATTGTCTATTCCGGGAGTAGACCTCAATTTTTCGCAGCCTATCATGGACAATGTGGAGGAAGCAGTGTCGGGAGTGAAGGGTTCTATATGCGTAAAAGTATATGGCGATTCGCTTAACTACATGGAAGAGAAAGTAAATCAGGTAAATAATATCCTGAAAAATGTCCGGGGCATTGAAGACCTTGGGGTTATTTACAATATCGGTCAGCCGGAAATAGACATAAACCTTGACCAGCAAAAAATGGCCTTATATGGCGTAGCTACTGCCGATGCTAATGCTGTAGTGGGTATGGCAATAGGCGGACAAGCGGCGTCTACCCTGTATGAAGGGATAAAAACGTTTGATATAAGGATACGGATGCCCGAAGAATTTCGCAGAACGCCGGATGATATAGGAAACTTATTGGTGCCTACTATGAACGGTTCTAAAGTGCCTGTAAAATCTATAGCTACTATTACCAAACAAATCGGGCCCTGCCTTATTTTCAGGGATGACAACGAAAGGTATTCAGCGCTTAAATTCTCTGTACGGGGCAGGGATATGGGTTCAACCATAGCGGAAGCCCAAAAACTGGTGAACGAAAAAGTAACCTTAAAAAGAGGATACAGTATGGTATGGCAGGGAGATTTTGAAAACCAGCAAAGGGCAGAAAACCGTCTTGCCCAGGTGGTCCCTATCAGTTTATTCCTCATTTTTATTCTGCTGCTAAGTATGTTTGGCAATTTCAAAGATGCAGGCCTTGTGTTTTTAAATGTGCCATTCGCTATAGTAGGCGGTATCCTTGCTTTATTTATTACCGGCACCAATTTCAGCATTTCAGCAGGTATCGGTTTTATATGTTTATTCGGTATTTGTATTTTGGATGGGATAATCCTCATTACTGTTTTTAAAGAAAATCTTATGAAATTCAGAAACCAGCCTGACTCACTATACGCTTCTATAAAACTTGGTGTAAATGAACGGATAAGGCCTGTACTTATGACCGCTTTAATGGCCGCTATTGGCTTGTTGCCTGCAGCCCTTTCGCATGGTATAGGTTCTGAAAGTGCAAGGCCACTGGCAAGGGTAGTGATAGGGGGCATACTTTGCGCTATGTTCTTTTCACTTTGGGTTTTCCCTTTGATATTCAGGTGGGCATACAAAAGGATTGAAAACAGGGAAGAGGCAGCAGCTTAATTATTAATATTCCTTTGTAAAACCTGGCCTGCCCCGGCATGGCTTTCGACATCAATTGCTACCAATTCAATATATTTCACATATATTTGAATTTTGAATGGCAATGTTAATAGAGGTACACCTTCTCAGATCGTCTATTATATGCAAAAAAATTGCATTATTGGCTAATTTTTGCCTGTCCATCAGGAAGTCAGCCGGTAATCAGTTAGAAAACTACGATGATTCCAATTCGGAATGGCATTGGCTACCACCACCCAATAGTATCCAATTCTTATTCTTCTATAGCAAAAGAAAAAATCGTTATAGCTTTATAAAAAGGTGTATCCAGAAATGTTACAGGTATTATTGCATTTCAGTTGCCGGACATATCCGAGAATTGAAAAAAATAAACACTCCAGCATTTTATGGCAACATTTTTAAAGCTAATAGTCGGATTTTCTTTACGGTATAAATATTTCGTACTGGCAGCCGCAGGCTTGCTTGTTATATCCGGTATCATCGTATTCAGGAGCATGCCTATTGAGGCATTCCCCGATGTTACCAATACTGAAATTGATATTATTACCCAGTGGCCGGGCAGGAGCGCCGAAGAAGTGGAAAAATTCGTAACAATCCCAGTGGAAATTGCGATGAACCCTGTTCAGCGAAAAATCAGCCTTCGTTCCACGAGTATATTTGGCTTGTCTTACGTAAAAATAATTTTTGAAGATAACGTACAGGACTTTGAGGCCCGCCAGCAGGTAATGAACATGATCGGAAACGCAACCCTTCCGCCTAATATAACCCCCGCTGTACAACCGCCTACCGGCCCAACCGGGGAAATATACCGCTATACTTTAAAAAGCACATTTCGTGATGTAAGGGAGTTAAAAACGATACAGGATTGGGTGATAGACCGGAGATTACGGGCCGTACCCGGCATTGGCGACCTTAATGCTTTCGGAGGAAAGACAAAAGCATACGAAATAAAGGTAAACCCAAGCAAACTCACTTCGCTGGGCATTACCCCGCTTGATGTATTTACGGCTGTTCAAAAAACCAATATCAACATTGGCGGAGATATGATCGTGCAGAACGATGAAGCATTTGTTGTGCGCGGTATCGGTTTACTCAATGATGTGAATGAGATAAAAAACGTTATTATTCAGAATAATAACGGTGTCCCGCTGCTTGTAAAAGACGTGGCGGATGTAGTAATATCAAATATTCCGAGGCTTGGCTGGGTGAGCCGGAGCGATGAAGTAATTGATAAAAACGGGAAACGTACTGTTACCGACCAGGATGATGTGGTTGAGTGTATTGTAGTGATGCGGAAAGGAGAAAACCCTACTGAAGTATTGGCGGGGGTTAAAAAAGAAGTTGAGAAATTAAACAATGAAGTGCTGCCTGCTGATACCAAGATAGTACCCTATTACGACCGGGATAACCTTATTTCTTACGCCACCAATACCATAATGCACAACCTGGTAGAAGGTATTTTACTGGTTATCCTTATTGTGTCAATATTTATGTTCGACTGGCGAACCACCCTCATCGTCGCACTCATTATACCCATGTCCCTGCTTTTTGCTTTTATCTGCCTCCACCTGATGGGCATGTCGGCCAATCTACTCTCTTTAGGCGCAGTGGATTTCGGTATAATAATAGACGGGGCTGTCTTTATGGTCGAGGCTGTCTTTGCATTTCTGGCCCACCAATCCGATTTAATAGGCCCAGAAGCCTTTCGAAAACGGGCCAAGGAAGGCTGGATCCGAAATATCGCTGTAAAAAGAGGTAAAGCTATTTTTTTTACCAAAGTAATCATCATTATTGCCCTGGTACCTATTTTTTCTTTTCAGAAAGTGGAAGGGAAAATGTTTTCTCCACTTGCCTATACACTCGGTTTTGCCTTATTAGGCGCCCTTATTTTTACTCTTACTTTGGTGCCAGTCCTTATTTCCATGCTATTGCAAAAAAATGTTCGTGAAAAGCATAACCCGGTTGTACATTTCCTTACCAAAATTATCCTGGGCGGTTTTGAGGCTGCTTTTAGAAAAAAAAGGCTGTTTGTTACAGTTGCTTTCATAGTAATGGCAGTGGGCTTGTATTCATTCAGATTTCTCGGCAGCGAGTTTTTGCCCGAATTAAATGAAGGCGCTATATGGCTCAGGGTGCAGTTGCCTTACAGCGCTTCACTTGAAAAAGGGGTGGAAATATCGAAGCAGGTGCGAAGCATTATGATGACTTTCCCGCAGGTGCAATATTGTGTATCACAAACAGGCAGGCCAGACGATGGCACCGATGTAGCCGGATTTTACAATAATGAATTTGATGTGGTGATGCACCCGGAAGAGGACTGGAACCCTAAGATGTCGAAGGACGATCTAATAGACCTTATGACCAAAAAACTTTCTGTAATCCCGGGAGTTGATCTTAATTTTTCGCAGCCTATTATGGACAATGTTGAGGAAGCCGTATCTGGCGTGAAAGGCTCGATTTGCGTAAAAGTATATGGCGATTCGCTTGACTACATGGAAAAGAAAGTAAATGAAGTAGATGATATACTGAAAGGGGTGCGGGGAATTGATGACCTGGGAGTGATCTATAATATTGGCCAGCCAGAAGTAGACATAAATCTGGATCAGCAAAAAATGGCGCTCTATGGCGTAGCGACTGCTGATGCTAATGCCGTGATGAGCATGGCGATAGGAGGCACCGCTGCATCTACTTTGTATGAAGGAATAAGGACGTTTGATATTAGGATACGGTTGCCGGAGGAGTTCAGAAGGACACCTACTGATATTGGAAATTTATTAGTGCCGACACAGAATGGCTCTAAGGTACCAATTAAGTCCATAGCATCCATTACGCAAACTACAGGGCCTTGTTTGATCTTCCGTGATGATAATGAAAGGTATTCGGCGCTTAAATTTTCTGTTCGCGGCAGAGATATGGGTTCTACCATAGCAGAGGCGCAGAAACTGGTAAACAAAAAAGTAACTATGAAGAGAGGGTATAGCATGGTTTGGCAGGGAGATTTCGAAAACCAGCAAAGGGCGCAAACCCGTCTTGCCCAGGTAGTGCCTATTAGTTTATTGCTTATATTTATATTGCTTCTTAGCATGTTCGGCAATTTTAAAGACGCGGGCCTTGTATTTTTAAATGTACCATTCGCCATCGTTGGAGGTATATTTTCATTATTGATCACAGATACTAATTTCAGTATTTCAGCTGGGATTGGCTTTATATGCCTGTTCGGGATATGTATTTTGAATGGGATCATCCTTATTACGGTCTTTAAGGAGAACCTGCTACGGTTCAGGCATCAGCCCGATTATCTTTATACATCCATAAAGCTTGGCGTAACTGACCGGATAAGGCCAGTATTAATGACCGCTTTAATGGCAGCTATAGGGCTTTGCCCCGCAGCAATGTCCCATGGTATTGGCTCTGAAAGCGCAAGGCCGCTGGCAAGGGTAGTAATTGGCGGTATCCTTTGCGCTATGATCTTCTCACTTTGGATATTCCCTTTAATATTCAGGTGGGCATACAGGAAGATCGAAAACAGGGAAGAACCCGTGTTGAAATGATATTATAAGACAGTTTTTCTTCGCTTTAGCACATTCCCCGGCTTTTCCACCCAAAAGAAAAGCATAATATACAATACAATGAAAAGAGTATTGAGCAGGTACATACTTATACTTGATTCACCTGTTGGTTTGCCGCCTATGAAGAAGCTGGTATAGTAAAGCGCCACTGGGATACCTATATACATTAATATCCTGCCTGTCTGGTATTTCACATGATAAAACCTCTGCCCAAGGATATAGGATGCCGCAGCCATGAAAAAGTAACAGAAAAAAGTCGCCCATGCGCTGGCCATATAGCCGTAGTCGGGGATAAAGACAAAATTGACAACCAGTGTAATGGCCGCGCCGCCAAGTGAAACGTAAGCTCCATAAATGGTTTTATTTACCTGTTTATACCACTGGCTGAGGTAATAGAATATACCAAGAAAAAGATTGGCAAGCAGCAATATAGGTACTACCGCAATACCCCCAAGAAACTTATGCCCGATGACGTGCTTTAAAAGCGGCAGGTACATCATGATGCCAAGGAATATAAGCCCGGTAACAAAAGTAAAATATTTCAGCACCCGCGCAAAAAGAGCTTTGCCGTCTTTTTCTTCTTCTTTTAGTTGTGCAAAAAAGAAAGGTTCCGCGGCATACCGGAAGGAAGCAATAGCAAGCGTCATAAATATGGATATCTTGTAGCAGGCGCTGTATATACCTACCTGCTGGTCCCTGAATTCCTGGGTGCCTGGAAGACGTTTGCTTAATAGTATCCGGTCGAGGGTTTCATTTATCATGCCGGCAAAACCAAGAATAAGGAGGGGCCATGAATATTTTAACATGGCTCTCCATATTTTTATATTCCAGCGCAGGCGCAGGCGCAGCAGATCGCGGGAAAGAAATACAAAAACAAAAAAACTGCTAAGTACATTGGCGATAAAAATATAACGGATGCCATTTCCGGGGGCATATATCGCATTTACAAGCGGGTGAAGGGAACTTAATCCATTGTTTTGCAGGATAAATGGACACAGGCTAAGGAAAAGGAAATTGAAAATAATATTCAACGCTATGCCCAGGAACTTGAAAAGGGCAAAACGGGAGGCTTTGTCGTTTTTCCGCAAATTGGCAAAAGGCAAAACCACCAAAGTATCGAAAAACAGGATAAGGGCGGCATAATAAATATATTCTACATGCTCAGGCTGGCCGATATAAGCGGCAAAAAATGGTGCGAAAAGAACAAGGATAATGGAAAAGAAAACGGAGGAATATAATAATGACAGGAACGTAGTGCCCGCTACCTCATCGCCTTCTTTTTCCTTATTGGCAAAGTAAAAATAACCGGTCTCCATGCCATAGGTATAGAGGATATTGAAAAAAGTAATATAGGCATAAATGATAGACATCACCCCGTAATCGCCGGTGGTGAGGACGCGGGTATAGTATGGGGTTAGAAGGAAATTGAGCAGCCTTCCCGCAAAGTAAGTGAGCCCGTAGAGGACTGTATGCGACGCTAATTTTCTTAATTTGCTCATTTGTGTACCGCTTGCAAAGATGCAGAAAAAAAGATTGCTTTAGTATGCTATACCTGATACGATATAAGAAAGCAGGAGGTAAATGTATTAATTAACGCAAAAAGCTGTAATTTGGTATCCTTTTTAAGCAGGACAAAGTGTTGAAAACATTAAAATACAAACTACTTTTTTCTTTTTTAGCCCTTATTTTCTTGAATACAGCGGCATTTTCACAGGGTATCACCGATCCGCATTTTGATGCGATAAAACATGCCGATGAACGCACTGGATGGATGAAGGTTACTTTACGCCTGGATTCCGTACAGGAAAAAGCAGTATCCCAAATTAACCGGGAGATATATTCACGAATAAAAGAAGTAGTGAATAAATACCCAACAGGCGCCAAAATGCTGTATAGCAATTTAAAAAATCTTGAAGACGAGCGGGATGAAAGATTTGAAGAAGTGTTGCCACCAGGCAAAATGGAGAAGTATAAAGAAGAAAAGGCAAGGCACCCAAGATAAGGTTACAGAAAGAGAAATTAAACTTTTTTACTCTTTCCCGTTCTCTTTCTTTTTCTGTTTTACTTACACGTTTCGGTGTTTGTAATGCTTTAGCAGCCACTTATAACGATAAGTGTGTTTTATATCTGCAAAATCATCTTCGTTTGCAATATAATCCCAGTATTTATAATCTTTTTTGAGGCCTTTTTCAAGCCAGATAAGCGCCTGTTTTTTCTTTTGCAGGAGACAGCACGCGGCTGCAAGGTTATAGTAGGCATAAACATAGCCTGAATCTTTAGAAAGCGCTAATTCATAATAATTAGCAGCTTTATCATACTGGTGCATGTGATAATACACGTTCCCCAGTTCGTTGTACGGATACACCCAATCAGGAGCCAAATCAATGGCTGCTTTCTGGTATAATACTGCGTTGTGCCGGTTTTTTATTTTATCATAAAACAGGCCGAGGGCGTGTTTTATATATGGCGATTTCGGGGTAAGGAAATTCGCATAAAGAAGTGAAAGTATCTGAGTAGTGATCTGGTCGTTTTCGCCTGAGAGATAAAGAACATAGGCATTAAAAAACAAAGTGGCAGATTTGATATACCGGTATTTATAATAATTTTTATCCAGCATTTTCAGCTCCATATTCAGGCCGGAAGACGCTTCTTTAAAATCATTCAGGAGCTGGGTATTTGAATATTTATAGGTTTGCCCTTTTATAAATTTATCAAGGACGCCCTGCGCCGTTATTTCCACTTCATTCATCAGTACGTGCTGCAAATAGTTGGCCAACGGCTTGTTTTTAAGTGAATCACGAACGCAGAGGTAGCGGTTGTACGCGTTATACTTATCCGGCTGGGTAAATTGTTTTTTCTTAATATATTTCAAAAAGTCGGCATACACTTTAGACGACTGCCGGTCAATAATGCTGTCATTAAGCCACATGGGGCCCTCACTGCCAAAACCTTTCCATTGCATATCAAGCAGCTTTCTTTTTGAGCTTGTATCCACATAAGCAAGCGCCCTTTTCTGCGGGCCTTCTATGACCGGGTGCTGCTTGTCTTCGGTTTCAGGCGGTACGTTATCATAAATATAAGAAGCGAACTCCCCAACCGTCACTTTCCCGTCAGAGTCTTTATCAGCCAGGCCCTGGAAGCCCTGAATAAGGTAATAAGTAAATGCGCCGTGCTGTGCATCAGGATAGGTACGTACGTAAGATATTTCATTTGGAGAGCAGGATAATAGCTTGGTGGCCTTATTAAAACTATGGCCAAGCATGGTCATGGCATATATTGAGCCGTTTTTACCTCCATACAGGTCATCGGACCGGCGGCCGTCCGTTATTACCATTACATGCACCCCGTTGGCAGTCATGGCGCCGATGTAAGCGCTCAGATCGGAAATAGAAACAGCATCGGACTTTTTATAATTGTTTTTTTCGCAATTGTAAGCAAGCAGAAATGCATCTTTATACCTGATCTCGCCATCTATCTGTCCTGCAAAATAAAAAATAAACTCATCTCCAGGCTGGCATTGCTCCGAGAGGCGGTTGTATTCTTCCATTATTTTTTCGTTGGTGGCATTAGAATCGAGGATGAGGCTTACATTCTCTTCTTTTACAGGATTTCGCCGGTCGTGAATAAGATAGTTTCTGAAAAGTATCGCATCTTCAGCAGCATCTTCTGCTTCAGGAATATTTTTATACTGTGAAATGCCAATAATAAGCGCGTGAGCAGTGGCATTGGTATCTATGGCTTCGTCGGGGGGAAATACTTCTGGAACATACGTTTCAACCTCCGGTTTACTTTTTTTTACCTGGCTAAATGCATTATATTGGAGACAAAACACCACCAATACGCATACCAAAATACGCGTAAACACTTCTTTGTTTGGCCTTTGCAAGCAAAGTATGGTTTTTTGGTGTGAAGGCATACAATTAGGTCGTGATAAAGGTATTACTAATTGGATATTCCGAACAAATAATTTTATCCCCACTTGTGGATATTGAAGGCTATTAAGTTATTAGGTTACTAAATCATTAAGGATACTACTCATTACAATAGAAAAATTCTAAACCTGCTCAAAGCAAATACCCATAAACCGCCAAACCTATCCCTATTGCCATAGAAACAAGGGAAAGCATCCAAAAAGATTTTTTACGGATAAGCGCGCTGATGGCAGAGAGGGCAATGGCAATTTGCAAAAGTGTAGTGCCAAAAGCCATTTTATGGTGCTTTTCAAACAATTCGTCGCTATGCGTATCAGCTTCTTTTACTTTGGCTTCGAGGCTATCTGCCTGTACTTTTATTGCTTCCTGTTCTTTGCCATACCGCTTTGCCTCATCTGCGAAATGCGCCTGCCCGCTGGTTTGCGCCAGCCCGTCAGCCAGGTTTTTCTTTATTCCCTTGGCCTGGTAATAGCTCCATTTGTCTGACGCCTGGCTTTGGTACAGTACGCCGCTGTTTTTCTCCAGGAGGGCCTTATCCGCAAAAGTACCCGATTGCAGGGAGGCAATGGCAGAAATAACAGCGATAATGGCCGTAGTGAGCGCCAGGTACTTGCCCCAGCCTTTATTGAATTCCTGAAACTGCTCCAGTTCTTCATGCACTTCCTGTGCGCTTGTTTCTTCAGACATAGTTGTATTTTTATGCGAAAATAAAAAAATCCATGCACTTTGGAGATTATCATTTTGTGTCCTTGTGGAGGCTACGGGAAGGTATAACCATAAACGAAAAAAAGGCGCGGTCTACTATATTTCAAGCAGACCAGCAAGTTCATATTTCAGGACAGGAACATTTTTAATAACAATTCCCCATATTATTTCATCCTGCACGCTGTCGTAAGCATGAATAATATAATTACGCAGACTGATAATTTTTTGCTGGCCTTCAATGACAATGGTTGGGTCTTCCTGAACCGCTTTATTTAATGCTTCGCCAATGATTTCCAGTTCCCTTTCTACTGCTCTTTTTGCAGTAAGGTTAACTTTATATTTATTAAAACTGTTGTCAAAGACTTTGATTATTTCTTCAAGCTCAACGATAGCCTGGTACATATCATAAAGATATTTCTTTGCTTTAGGCTTCATAAATACGCTGCTTGGTTTTTTCTATTTCAGAAATAAGATAAGGGTTTTTTAAAGACGTATAGGGCACGAGGTCAATTTTTCTTTTAAAAAGCTTCTCAAGACTATGCAACAAATCAAAATAAGTATCGGAATAATCAAGGAGGGGAATATCGTTTTTTGAATTTTACCAGGAAATCAATATCGCTTGAAGCGCCAAATGAGCCGGAAGCAGCAGAACCAAAAAGATAAAAAGATTCCACCCTGTACTTGATACAAAGCGTTTTTAATGAATCAATATTTTCCTTTATGATTTGTTTCATAGTTCAAAAGTATATAAATTCCTTAAAACATTAACCATATACTATATTACCCATTGAACATTTAGCATTCAAAATTGAGCATTTTGTATATTTTCCCCTATCTTCGTTATAAATAAACTCAAACCCCATGAAAAACATCAGGTTTTTTCTCTTTCTGTTTCTCTTTCTTGCCTCTCCATATTGCCATGCCCAAAAAACCGCTTTACAGTGGTCTACATATTTTGGGGGAGATACAGCAACTTATGGTGGTGGCATTTCTACAGATGCTTATGGCAATGTATATATTTCGGGGCAGACCTATAGAGATTCTGGCATCGCAACTAAAGGGGCTTACCAGACATGGGGGGATAGTACAAATGGAACTGCTTTTTTAGCAAAATTCAGTTCTTCCGGCAGCCTGCTTTGGGCAACATATTTTGGGGATAGCGATGAAGCAGAAGAAGTAAATGTCGATAAATTCGGCAATATTTACATTACAGGATATACAAATAGCAAAACTGGTATCGCCACTTCCGGAGCGTTTCAGACTTCACTTAAAGGCAGTGGAAATGCCTTTTTAGCTAAATTCAGCACTTATGGTAGCCTTATGTGGGCTACTTACTTTGGCGGAAATAAAGACGATGGAACTTATGGCATAGGTACTGATTCTTTCGGCAACATACTTATCTGCGGATGGACGTATAGTGATTCCGGCATTGCAACCAAAGGCGCTTACCAGGCTACTTATGGTGGTGGTGGTGATGCCTTTTTAGCTAAATTAAATCCATCAGGCAGTCTGCTTTGGGCGACCTATCTTGGAGGAAATAAAGAAGATGTTGGGTGGTGGATAAGTATTGATTCTGTAAACGATATATATGTATCAGGAAACACACAAAGCGTCTCTGGGATTGCTACTAAAGGCGCTTATCAAACCATGTGTGACAGTATAAACAGTTCAGCATTCTTAGCTAAATTCAGTTCTTTGGGGAACTTGCTTTGGGCAACGTGTTTTGGAAAAAAAACCGACCCAGATATTAGTGCTGCAACTGATATTTTCAACAATATATATATTGCAGGAGGCACAACAAGCGCTACTGATATTGCTACTTCCAGTGCTTATAAGTCATCTTTTGACGGTGGCAATGGATATGGTGAAGTTTTTTTAGCAAAATTTAATTCTTCCGGCACACTTTTTTGGGCGACTTATTATGGAGGTGGGGCAGGTGATGATGGTGATGGGCTTGTAGCTACCGACAAATATGGGAATGTGTTTTTGGCAGGATCTACAAATGGAACATCTGATATAGCGACTTCCGGCGCTTACCAGACTTCTAATGGGGGGGATATGATGCTTTTTTAGCAAAACTGAACCCTTCCGGTTATCCACTTTGGGCGACCTATTTCGGCGGAAGTGACGATGAATATTGCGGCGATTTGGCTTTGGACACCTTTGGAGATGTCTATATTTATGGATTGACTTTCAGTATATCCGATATTGCCACCACTGGCGCATATCAAACTAATGGCGGTAATGGCGATGCTTTTTTAGCAAAGTTCAGCTTTACAACTTACCATAATGATGCAGGCATTCCTTACGTAGTCACCCCTCGGCGAAATTTCTGTACCGATTCGCAGGCGGTAAAAATTCAGCTTACCAATTACGGAATAAATACGTTGACATCTGTAACAATAGGATGGGAAATAAACGGCGTAGCTCAAACCTCTATCAGTTGGACGGGAAGCTTAAAAACAGACAGCGCCATGAATGTTACCCTTGGCAATTATAATTTTTCTAAGGGTGTATACAATATTACTGCATGGACATCTTCACCCAATGGAGGGACAGATTCCTTTCTGAATAATGATACAGCCAAAATTACAGATACTGTAGATGCTCCGCCCAAGGCCAATGCAGGGAACAATCATTCTGTTTGCCTGGGCAACAGTACTGGTATTGGCGGGAGCCCGGTTTCCGGCGATACTTATATGTGGACATCAAGGCCGTCAGGGTTTACTTCCTCAATGCCCGGCGCAACGGTTAACCCTACAACCGCAACTACTTATTTTTTGACGGAAACTGCTTCGGATGGAGGATGCAGCAATAGTGATTCCGTAGTAATCACGGTAAACCCACTACCACACACCCCCACCATAACCCAATCAGGAGATACCTTCACTTCCAGCGCCAAAACAGGCAATCAATGGTATAAAGACAGCGTGGTAATAAACGGCGCTATCAACCAAAATTATGTGCCTACTTCAAATGGAAATTATTCTGTGATGGTAACGGATACGAATGGATGTTCGGCTACTTCAAAACCTGTAAATTATACAACGACAGGTATTGAAGAAGTATCAAATA
>Ga0206827_1072_pt1 | contig 21163 bp, 20 predicted proteins | sample Alteio_BWOrgCont_77_FD_152852 | JGI IMG/M metagenome (GOLD analysis project Ga0206827, IMG submission 152852) | Enriched cells from forest soil in Barre Woods Harvard Forest LTER site, Petersham, Massachusetts, United States -... | ecosystem: Environmental > Terrestrial > Soil > Temperate forest >...
CGAGGCCAGTTTCCATAGTGAAATCAGGAGGAACCAGAAGATTCATGTTGGCCAAGAAAATTGGCTCCCGCGGCGCGGTGGCACTGTTCATCGCGCTTCTTTTTTTCTTCAGCGTGAGTCCGAATGCGGCTCGGGCGCAGACGGTCACGGGAAACATTACCGGGACGGTGACCGACCCCAGCGGTGCTGCGGTGGTGGGAGCCACGGTGACGGCGCACAACGCGCGAGTCTAGGGCGACGACAATCAGGCGGGTGTGTATAACATCCGGTTTTTGCCCATCGGACTGTATGAGCTCACGGTGAATGCGCCCGGGTTCACCACGCAAACGGTTCCGGCGTTTGCGCTGGAGATCGCTCAGACGGTGAAGTTCGACGTGAAGCTGACGGTGGGCAGCCAGGCGCAGACGGTGACGGTGAATGAGTCGACGGCGCCAATTCTGAACACAGAGAATCCGACCCTGAGCGGAGCGTTCACAGCGAATACCATCCAAAATCTTGCGCTGAACGGACTTGATTTCTCCGCGCTGACGCTCTATGTGCCGGGAGTTGTGAGCACGGCGGGGACATCGAGCACGACCGGCATCGAACGCAGTGCGTTTTATACGGATTCAGTAAACGTAAACGCTAATCGCGCGCAGGCGAGTAACTACACGCTCGACGGCATCGATATCAACGAGACATTCAATAGTTTGATCTCCTACAGTCCGGCTCCGGAGTCACTGCAGGAGCTGAAGGTTCTGACGGCGAACTCTCCGGCGGGCTACGGCAACGTCCTGTTCAGCACTTTTACCTGGTCGTAATTCATCAGATTCATGACGGCAATTTCGGCAAGAGTGGAATCGATTTCAGCGGCAACCACCGAGCCTTTGGATCCGACCAGTTCAGCCATAATCGCAGTATAGTAACCCGTTCCGCATCCGCAATGAAAGACGCGCCTACCCGGGCTCAGTTTGAGCGCGGCGATTAGGCGTGCGATCATGCTGGGCTGCCCATTGTTCAGAAACTTCTCGCTCTGGAGAGCCACATACACATCATGATGGAGGTCGCATATGTTGCTTGTGGCGCGATAGCTGGACTGTTTTAATGAGGCCCCGGAAGAGAACTTCCAAGGCGGCGCTCCAAGATACCGTTCTCTTGGAACCCGAGCGAAAGCAGACACCAGATCAGGCGATTCGAGACCGGCAACTATGCGGAGTTCCTCGGAGTAAAAGCGGCATGCTTCGCAGAAGTTGAAGGCAGCTTCTTTCGTCGTCGGTTCCTTGGCATAGAGCAGCGCGCCTATACCGAAGGGACGGTTCGTCACTACACGCAAACCAGCCTCCGTTGGGCGAGCTACGACCAGTAGCACCGCTGCATGTTCAGTTGGGCTGGTATCACGACCCGTCGAGACGAGTTAACTGTCGATATGCTGGCACTTAGTTCTACAGATCAACAGCTAAACGTAGCCTCACAGATGGCAGAACCCCCCAAGCTATTCGCTGTTATAACTCACTACGATGTCATAAATATCAACCAAGACAAATGTTTGTCTAATTATGTCTGACAGCCTTTCTTGATTCAGTATGTATTTGCTCGACATTAATGATAACTAAGCAGCCTTCAAGGTAGTTAGTCGGCACTCCGACGTAACCTGATTTATGTGCATACCATCAACAATCGTTTAGACGAACGTTTGACAATCCAATATGCGGATTGTTTTGATCACTGACGGCACGGATGAAAAACCGGTGGCCAATGAACACAATCATTTGTCTACGAGGGTCACATACCTCCTTGTGACGAGTATGTCCACCCCACTATTGAGACCAGACCGCCGGCGAAAGAGCGGTTGGCGAAGGAAGAGAGATGTTCTTGGAGGAATTTATGTTGAGGCGCATTCCCAATGCGTTGGCGGTTGTACTCTTGTTATCCGGTGCTCTGAACTTCGCACAGAACACGAGCTCAGGGGATATTCGCGGTACAGTGACCGATCCGATCCGGGCTGTCATTCCAGGTGTGACGGTGAAGGTGAAGGACGTCGATAAGGGCATCGTCAAGACGTTCACCACGAATGGCAGCGGCTTGTATGACACGGGTTCCATCGTTCCGGACCACTACATCATTAAGAGTCGAACGATTTGTTAACCACAATAAGAATAATGACACTTAGGTAACATCTATATCCCTGTCAAGAACAGGAATCGGCGAAGCGTTGGGAAGGAATAAGATGAGCTACATTTGGAAGAGACGCGGGGGCCTGCTAGCTGTCCTCCTGTTTGCGTTCACAGTACAAATTGTATTTCCAGTACCGATGCATGCACAGGTAACGAATGCGACGGGCACAATCCAGGGTACGGTCACTGATTCCAGTGGCTCCGCCCTGCCAGACGCTCAGGTGACAGTTACACAACCCTCAACCGGACTCACAAAGGTAATCGGCACCAATAGCAGTGGTTACTATTCCGCTGGTTCACTGGTTCCCGGAAGTTACAAAATTCATGTGGCAGCTTCAGGTTTTGCCGCCGCTGAGAAATTGCTCGAAGTTCAGGTAGGCAATGCTGCAAATGGAGACATAAGGCTGGGCGTAGGTGCAGCTACGACCGAGATAGAAGTTACGGCGAGCACGGTTCAGGTGGACACATCGCAGACGACCGTGCAGGGTGTTCTGGACCGGCAGCAGATTGAGCAACTGCCTTTGAACGGCCGCAATTTCCTGGATTTGGCCCAGTTGCAGCCTGGAGTACAAATCCAGGACGGCACCAGCTTCGATCCAACCAAGAACGGCTTTTCGTCGATTTCCTTCGGTGGCCGGTTTGGGCGCACGGCGCGTATTACCGTAGATGGAATCGATATTTCCGACGAAAATGTCGGCACCACCACGCAAAACATTTCCAATGAAGCCATTCAGGAATTCCAGGTCGCGCAGTCCAACCTGGACATCTCGACATCGATCACTTCTTCCGGTTCGGTGAATGTTGTGTCGCGTTCTGGTTCTAACCGTGTGCATGGCGACGGTTTCTACAACTTTCGCGATCAGCGCGCCGGCAACGCAGAGCCAACCGGATTTACTCCGATTCCGGGTGTCGATGCCGACTATCTGCAGCGTAACAATGTTGGTGGCTCGCTCGGTGGTCCAATCCTGCGCGACAAACTCTTTTTCTTCGGTGGCGGCGAACACTTCAAGCAGGATGTCTTCAATCCGGTCGTTTTCAACGGCCCGCTCGCTTCGGTAAATGGCGGGTATCCGGCAAAGTTTCGTGAGACTGAGCTGCTTGGCCGCGTCGATTACAACGCGCCGCACGAGATTCATGCCTTTGCTCGTTTCATCTATGACAATAATAGTGACGTGGCTGCCTTTGGCGGCTCAAACTATTCTCCGTTCCTGAACCGCGACAACACGCCCGGTTACGGGGGCGGCGTTGATTTTGTCACCCATAATTTCACCCATAGCGTCCGCACGGGCTATTTCAAGTTCGTCAACCACATCACCGACGCCACGGTGGGCAGCGGTATCTACAACCCCACTCCGGGGATTAACTTATCTATCCCTACCTTTGGCTTTTCGTCGGGGGCTAATTTGCTCGCGCCGCAGGCTACAGTTCAGAGCAACACACAACTGAAATATGACGGCAGCTGGGTCAAGGGCAGCCATACCATTCGCTACGGAGCTGGATGGTTCCATCTTCTGGGCGGCGGCTTTGCAAGTTTCTTTGGTATTTCGCCGCAGGTCGCCATTATTGGCACCCCCGAAGTTCTTGCTGCTGCCGCAGCGGGGCCTTTTCCAGGTGGAGATGCTAACCCGGCAAACTACCCAGCAGGTGGAGGTGGCTCCAATAACATTACCTTGGGCAACGGCGAAGGGTTCTTTACCGAGAAGCCTCAGTTTGGTTTTCCGGGGGGAGGCCAGTTCGACAACCGAATTCAGTTATATCTGGGCGATACCTGGAAGATCTCACCCAGACTCACAGTGAACTACGGTCTTCGCTACATTCGCGACACCGGTCGCAGCGATGCCGACTTGCAGCCACCGGCCAATCTCAATCAGCTTGTCCCTGGTTTGGGAAACAAAACAAGCCAGCCGAACTTGAACTTTGGGCCACAGGCAGGAGCCAGTTTCGATCCCTCTGGCACCGGTAAGACTGTAATACGGGCCGGTGCAGGCATCTATTACGAAAACAACGTCTGGAACAATGCTCTGTTTGATCGTCCGCCAAAGCTTGCTCAAGGACTTTTTTTCGGAACTGCAGCTGTATGCCCAAATGCAAGTATCGCGATTCCGGGTTCGAATACACCGCTTACCACGGTAGACGGTACTCCAACCGGGACTTCAATCGCGAGTATCTGCGGTCAGCCTATAGGGAATGTCTACCAGCAATTCGCCCAGTTGCAAACCACCTATCAGACGTTGGTAAAGCAGGCTGGTCCACAGGCGAATGGCTCCTATATCGGCACCACAAATGCGTTGCCCATCTCCAGTGGAGATTTTTTGTTCTCGCAAAACTATAAGACGCCAAGCTCCTACCAGATGAACATTGGCGTCCAGCATGAACTGCATCCCGGATTGGTGTTGACCGTTGACTTCCTCCGCAACGTCGGCATCCATACACTGATCGGTCAGGATGTGAATCACGTCGGTGATGCCCGGTACCTCGACATGGCACATGCCCAGGCTGCCATCAAAGCAACGCTGGCGGCGTGCGGGGTAGGAAGCATTGACGAGGCGATCATGGCCTGTCCCGGTCTGCACTCCACCGGAGGTGCAACCATCCAGGACTTTGCCGCAAATGGTCTAGATTCCGGTACCGCTGTAGCTGGCGGTCAAGTGAATACGCAAGCCGCCTTCAATGGAGCGAACGAGGCGTTCGGTCAGGTAGAGGTGCTCTATCCATCAGGCCGTTCTGTCTATGATGGGCTCCAACTTTCGTTGCAGGGTCAGATTCATCATGCCACGAGAGGGATCAACAATCTCAATCTGCAGACTGCCTATTCCTACAGCCACTACAAGGCCACCGGCACAACCTCACTGGGCGACTCGGACTTTGGCGCTTTTGCCTGGGACAATAACCACCCAACCAAATACTTTGGCCCGGCATCGCTTGACCGGCATCAGCAATTCTCGATTGGGACTACCTTCCAGACCTTTGGTGGAGTAGAGTTCAACACCATAGCTCACCTCTATTCTTCGTTACCCACAAACCTGAACCTTCCCCTGGTTGGCTCGGGAGACATTTTTGTGGATGACTACACCGGAGGCGGCTTACAAACACCTTCGGGCGGCTCACAAGGTCCCATCGTTCCCGGATCGAATGTGGGGTCGTTCAACCGGCAATATGACGGCAAGACGATCAATACCCTCATCTATATCTACAACCACAACTATGCCGGCAAGCTGACCCCTCAGGGGCAGGCCCTCGTAAGTGCAGGCCTCTTCAATTCCCAACAGCTCACCCAACTGAACGGTGTCATGGAGTCGCTCCAGTCGGCTCCCGGGAATCAGGTCAGCAACGATATTTTGCGTACGTGGGACGTCAACCTGAAGAGACCGATCAAGGTGTGGAAAGAGGGAATGAGCATTACTCCCAGCATCGGAGCATTCAATATTCTGAATGCGGTGAACTATAACAACCGCACAGGCGCGAACGGTGCAAACGTCATCGGTGGAACCCTCAACGGAACGCCCGGCAGCCCGAACGGAACGGCCGGCCACATCAACGAGCAGGGCTTCCGCGTCAGTGCCGGCTCCGGCGTCTACGCTGAGGGCTCACCGAGACAACTCGAATACGGGCTGAAGTTCACCTTCTAAAACTGAAAGTTCGACAGAAAGAAAAGCGGCTCTTCGCGAGCCGCCTTTTCTTACTCATCTTTCGAGATTCGCCGGTACATTTTCCAGTCTTTGCCCGCAGCAACCGCTTCCACCACCAGGCTGTCCTACGGACAGATCATATGGTCCTGCTCGACCGGCTCAAAGACGGCCAGAGCCGGGAATGGTATCTGCGGGCGTCCATCGAACACGGATGGAGCCGCAACGTTCTTACCCATCACATCTCGACCGGGCTACAGGAACGGGAAGGGAAGGCTCTCACCAATTTCTCCCGAACGCTGCCGGCAGAGGATTCGGATCTGACGCAACAGATTCTCAAGGACCCCTATTCGTTCGAGTTTCTGACCCTGAGCTCCAGCGCCAAAGAACGGGAGCTGGAGCGTGGGCTGCTCAAGCATCTCCGCGACCTTCTGTTGGAGTTGGGCCGCGGCTTCGCCTTCGTGGGAAGCCAGGTGCAGTTAGAAGTCGATGGGCAGGCCTATTTCATCGATCTGCTCTTATACCATCTCCGGCTGCATTGCTATTTTGTGATCGAGCTAAAAAACGGGGCCTTTAAGCCGGAATACGCGGGCAAACTGAGTTTTTACCTCTCAGCGGTGGATGCGACGATGCGGACGCCGGTCGATGGTCCAAGCATCGGAGTCCTGATTTGCGAAAGCCGCAGTGGTCCCACCGTGGAGTACACGTTGCAGAACATCAATCGCCCGATCGGCGTTTCGACTTACCGAGTCACCCGCGAACTTCCCGAACCACTTCAATCTGAGGTTCCATCCATCGAAGACCTGCAAGAGGTGGTCGAAAAGTTACGCAAGGAACTGAACGAGACCCGCCAGGCGCAAGAAACGGATGTGGAGGAGCCATGATAAGATACCGGTCTTTATCTAACAGCGAATCGCTACCTGTAAGCGAATCGCCTACAGGGTTATGAGTACCGCACTGGTTCTGCGCGAGCAACCGGCAGGGAACTGGGCCGTATATGTTGCCGGCGTTGCAGAGCTGCGGCGAACAGTATTGCTGAGCGTTGCTTCGGAACACTCGAAGCGAAACTACGCAAAAGCACTCGATGAAATATTTGCGCTTTGCGAGATGCGACAACAGCCCATCTCTCGCGCTCTTCTGATGGAATACCGCGCTGCGATGTTGGAAAAGAAACTGAGCGCGTCAACGGTGAACGTCCGCCTTTCTGCGATTCGGAAGTTGGTCGGTGAAGCACAACGGGACGGTATTCTTGATGCCGAACAAGCCGCGAAGATGACGGATGTACCAAACATGCGCCAGCAGGGGACGCGGTTGGGGAACTGGTTGACGCGTGACCAAGCGAAAGAACTGCTTGCTGTGCCTGATCGATCGACCATCAAGGGCAAGCGCGATTACTGCATCCTTGCTCTTTTGGTTGGCTGTGCTCTACGCCGGAAGGAGCTGTCCACACTAATGCTCGAAGACATTCAGCTCCGAGAGGGCCGGTGGGTCATCGTGGACTTGGTTGGCAAAGGTGGCCGGGTGCGGACAGTGGCAATTCCGGTATGGGTGAAAAACGCGATCAACTCTTGGCAGACGGCGGCCAAAATCGAAGATGGCCGCCTCTTGCGTCCGCTCTCGAAAAGCGGGCGCATCCTCGGAGAAGAGTTAGGCGATTGGGCATCTGGAGCGTGGTCGAGTCCTCTGCGAAAGAGATCGGGATCGAGCACTTCGGGGCGCATGATCTACGGAGGACCTGTGCGAAGCTGTGCCGAAAGAATGGCGGCGACCTGGAGCAAATCAAATTTCTCCTAGGCCACTCCTCGATCCAAACAACGGAACGTTATCTGGGCTCTGAGCAGGAAATTGTCATCGCTGTGAACGACAATCTGGGACTATAAGGGGTCCACTCAGAATTCGGGAAATAAAGCACCGGGGGTGATGTTGTAACCAGGTGGCATGGGCGGAAGATCGGCAATCTTGCGACGCATGGGAATCGTGATTGTGATCAACCAGGCGAGAAGGAAGTTACCGCCCCATCGCAGTGGGCAGTCAACGCACCCGAGATAGTTGCAATGGTTATAGGGAACCTCGGACGCACGGAAGTTTTTGTGGCATTCGTGGGTGCACTACGAAACCCGCCCCTCGTGCTTCCAATTGCCAATACAGTGCTCGCAGCCAGCATCGATACAATGATCGCCCGGTACGAGTATAGGCGAATAAACGGCGAAACGTCTAGACGGAACCCCCGGGGGACAACTTATAGGCCCAAACCCAACGTTGCTGTCACGAGCCGCAAAGTAGCCGTCATCCGGTGAGTTGATCGCTCGCTTCCAATCCATATCCGAGGACACCTGCCCATCGTGCTTAAATATCCATGACACCACGGCGAGCAAGGTGCCGAGAACATCGGAATGTGAAATTCGTAGCAAGCATTCCTCAGGCGCCAGCGACGGCACTTGACTGGTAGCCTTTGTCTTCTCACGAGGCGGAAGCAGACGTGTGGAATTGAGAATGAAGGTCAGCTCCGAGGCAACGTGAATGAATGTAGCGAGGAGAGGGTTGAGGAAGCCTGCCGCAGCCAGACCGATGCCGATGGTATCGACCATTAGAGTGCCATAGAAGTTTTGCAAGATGATCCGGCGGCAGTTCCGTGCGATCAGCACGGTTTCAACGAACTTGTCCAGATCATCGCCGATTAGAACAACGTCTGCGCTTTCGCGGGCCACATCCGTCCCGGCTCCCATCGCCACACCGACGCTCGCTTCACTCAGAGCAGGGGCGTCGTTGATGCCGTCGCCCAGCATTGCCACCGTGCGGCCTTTCTTCACCTGTTCGGCGATGAAGGCGGTCTTCTCCTCCGGTAGCAGTTCGGAATAGACATGAATGATACCGAGCTGGTCGGCCACGGTTTCGGCCGTCGCTTTTGAATCTCCCGTGAGCAAAACAACCTTGATTTTCATCTCTGTAAGCGCTTTTATCGCTGGCGCAGCGCTCGGGCGAAGTTGGTCTGTGACCAAGATCGAGCCGTAGTAGCGTCCTCCCCTTGCAACCAGCACCTCCGTGTCCCCCAGCGCGCCGTGCTTCTCTGGTGGACTGATCCCAAGCTGTTCAAGCAGAGCTCGATTTCCAACTACGATAGGTTCTCCGCGCAAGGAGGCGAGCACACCCCGTCCGATGCGATACTCAAATGTGTCCGGATCAATGACATGCATCTTTCTCTGCTCCGCGTAGCGCACGATGGCGCGGCCCAATGGATGTTCTGAGCTTCTTTCCGCGCTGGCAGCAGCTTCGAGTAGGTCGCGCTCAGAGACGCCGGATGCCGTGCGAACCTCCGAGACCAGGGGAAGCCCATAGGTAAGGGTTCCGGTCTTGTCCAGGAAGACGGTGTGCAACTGTCCGAGGGCTTCGAGGTAGATGCCACCTTTGATGATTGCGCCTTTCCTCGCCGCGCGGCCAATCGCCCCGAGGATTGCGAGCGGCGTACCCGCCGCGATACCGCAGGCCCCGGCAACGATGATGACCGAGATCGTAGACCGGAGGTTATGGGTGATGAGGAAGGTGAGCACCGCCGCGCTGAGAGCAAAGTAGACCAGATATCCGGCAAGCCGGTCTGCGGTTTTCTGAATCGGAGCGCGGGACCGCTCAGCGTTTTCGACTGCTTCAATGATCTTGCCGAAGGTGGTTTCTTTTCCCAGGCGCTCCGCGCGGACATGGAGAGTGCCGGCCTGGTTGATTGTCCCGGCGTAGACATCGCTGCCGGGCGACTTTTCGCTGGGCATCGGTTCGCCGGTTATCGCTGCCTGCTCGACAAACGAATGGCCGCTAAGGACGCGCCCGTCCACAGGGATCTTGCCGCCCGGTCGAATGATGACCACTTCTCCCGGCACAATTGTTTTTGTGTTGACTTCGATGATCTGCTCGTTTCTGAGCACACTTGCAACCTGCGGGAGAAAGTCCAGCATGTCCTGAATTGCAGTTCGCCCGCGTCCTACGGTTAGCCCTTCGAGGATCTCTGCTGCAAGGACGAACGCAGTGATGACCAGCGCCGTAAAGAACTCGCCAATTGCCAATGCAGAAACAAGCGCGATAGTCATTGAGAGTTCCATCGTCATGCGACGCTCAAGGACGTTCTCAAAGGCTTCCTTGAAGATCGGATAACCGCCTATCAGCGTGGCCACCAGGCCAATCACACTTATGCGATGGAATGGCTCCCAGAGATGAAACCAGACTGCCGCCGCGGCAAGCGCAACGAAAACAACGCGAAGGACTTCAACCAGTTCAAAGCCATGTTCATGATCGTGGTGCTCGTCGTGTTCGTGATCGTGGCCATGATGTTGCCTTCCTGAGAGGGTCGTGGGCTCAGGAAAGTGGATACCTGCTTCCGCCATATCGCCGAGATCGACGCGCGTTTCGTTTCGGTTCACAACCGCCATACTGCCTCCGAACTCTTCAACTGAAATATCGTTTGACTACGGCAATCAGCTCATCGGCAGCCTCAAGCTGGGATGGCAGGGTCTTCAATTCTGGGGTGAGAACGTGAAAGCGGACGTGTCCCTCGATCAGCTCAGCCATCAAGCCGTTGAGAGCGCCTCGGCAGGAAGCGACAAGTTGCAGAATTTCTTCGCATTCCCCATCTCCATCGAGCGCGCGTTCGATGGCCTCGGTCTGGCCCTTTATTCGACGAATGCGTGACAGCAACTTCTTCTTGTCTTTTGTCGTGTGAGACACTCTGCATCTCCTAAAAACAATAATATAGTCCTCTATACTATATTTGGATATGGAATCGAACGCGCAGCGCTCTCATTGGAACCTCAAATACGAGCAGGGGCTACCCTCGCTGGAGAAGCCAGACCCCTTTTTTATTTCGGCATTCGACCAATTTCTGAAGGATCAGCTCCCCCACGGAGGAACGGCGTTGGACTTGGCCGGAGGCATCGGCAGACATGCGCTCTGGCTGGCGGAAAAGAGCTGGCATGTCACGGTGATAGACATCTCAGAGGTTGCAATTCATAAACTCGGCCAGAAGGCGCTAGACCTCGGGCTCGCGTTGAACTTGTTTGCACGCGATGCCTCGGAGTACTCCTTTGAGACTGCCAAGTTCGATCTGATCGTGATGTTCTACCACTTCGATCGCAGCATTTGCGCCAAAGTGCTCTCCGCGCTAAAGCCGGGGGGCTTTCTCATCTGTAAAAGCAGTCTCATCTGGGACGGTTCTGAAGGACCAGCTCCAGCCGACCTTCGACCGCTGGCAAAGAATGAAATTGTAGCCATGCTCCCGACGCTCCAGGTGATGATTCATCGCGAGCGGCCTGTGGGCGACCGGGGAGTGGTCGAGTATGTCGGGATGAAATCCGGCATGTAAACGAGAATTGCTCCTTTCCCCGAGGCATTAGCGCACGTACATTTCCCTTTCTTGAGGTGCCCCTCACTTCACAGTGGGAAAAGCGGTAAAGGGGAAAAACCGACGGGTTTGTCCCCTTCCGCCCCCTTATGCGTTCAGCACAAGGACGACGGTTCGAACGCTTGTACCTGCGTCGATGAAAGTATCTGGAGGCAACTCTTCCCAGATACCACCGCGCGCTTCGACGATGGGCCTTAGCTTGTCGTTCTGCCTCGGGCCGTTGGCACAGATGGCGACGAGGCGGCCTCCGGGCTTCAACATCTTCAAGGCGTGCATGATGTGTTTGATATCGTCGGCGTTCGCAAACGGAGGATTCATAACAATGCGATCGAATGTTCCCAGATCGCCGTTGCAGTCCAGGAAATCGGCCTGACGTGTGTCATCGACACAATCAACTGCGCGGAGCCGGTGAGCCATATTGCAATTCAGCTCAACCGTTGTGATCGCGTAGCCGCGAGCATTGCGGCGAATCGCATCAATGATTCGGCCTGTTCCTGCCGAGGGCTCTAAAACCCGTTGTCCTGGGCGAACGTCCGCAAGCGCGACCATACGGTCTGCCAACTCAGGCGGGGTAGGGAAGAGCTGCGGAGCAATGATAACCTGAACCCCCGCAGCTGCTGCTTTGCCCATCTCGTGTAATTGCTCATGGCTGGGGATACGGTCATCTTTCGGAATGGCCGCGTGGATTGCGCGGCTCATTTCCATAGAAGGACTAACGTCGGTGCCTTGGCGCAAATCCTTCTCACGCGCGAAAACCACGGGTTCGGCAGGGGCAAGCGGCGCGGCGGGTGGGTCAACCCGCTTGGCATCGGTGATGAAGATGTGACCGTATTTGTACCCCGTGGTCATTGCATGACGTACTCGATGGCGTGCATGGGTTGCGGTCGCTTCGACGGCGCGAGTGGTCTTGTAGTCCTTGTGCTTCTTGTCCCATTCGGCCTGTGTCATCTGGGCGAATCCCTCGCCGGGGTAGTTGCAAAGCGGAGGGAGTTTCGTGGCGGCTTTGACCTTCTCGGTGTCGCCGGGTCCGGGTGCGCGGTAGTCCTTTACGCGCTCGATCTCCACTTTCGTGCTGCTACCGTGCCAGTGACGAAGCGGTGTTGTGCTTAGATACATTGGGCCTGCCGATCGCATGCAGAGTCGAGCCTGCTAACATATCCGACCGGCGCGCGGGCTCCCTACTATTGGGTGGACTAGGCCCGTTGTTTCCCGACATCCGCACGGTCATTGCTGACGCTGGGCATGAAAGCCGTAAGCTGGCTCGTCAGCTCCTGCGCGACAACGGCTGGAAACTGCAGATCGTCAAACGACGGCAGCGCGCCTTCAAGATCACGGGCCTCACTTGGATCGTGGAGCGGAGCTTCGCTTGGCTCGGCCGCAATCGTCGATTCAGCAAAGACTACGAATACGCAGTGCAGACGTCGGAGACTATGATCGACATCGCAAGCATTCGCATCATGCTCAACCGACTCGCACCGGCGTGAACTTTTCAAACGCCCTCTCAGGCACAAAGCGTTGTACCCAGCGCAGAATCGTCGTGTGCGTCACCTCGATTCCTCGCTCCGCCATCATTTGGGCCAAGTCCCGAGAGCTCAGTTTGTATCTGAGATACCAGCGCACGCAAAGCACAATAATTTCCCGGTCGAAATGCCGTCCCTTGAACAAATCCAATGCTCTCATCCTGGACCATTATCACCGTCCATTCCAACCGTCTCAGAGTTTGCACCAGAACCTTCAAAGCATCGTCAACACCGCAGTAGCTGATCGAAGGCAGGGTTTGGCTCTTTTGAGGCAGCGCAATGGGAACGGCAAGGAGAAATATCACAGGCTCGCCGGTGGAAGACAGTGATTGCTAACAACCGCTCAGAGCCACGCTTGCGATGTGTCTGCGATCCGCCGCGAGTTCCATCCAGATCGGGATGTCAATTGGTGGATTCTCGACGGTTGAGTGTTTTCTGGATTCCGTGTTTCTCGATCCTGTAAATGAGTGTCTTGCGGCTGATGTCCAGATAACGGGCCGCGCGCGTTTGATTCCAATCGCACATTTGAAGAGCTCTCAGGATGAGCTCTTTCTCGATGGCTTCGAGACTGATGCCTTGACGCGGTAGATCGATCTCGAGAGCCTCGACATCGGTTTTCTCTTGCCGCAGGAATGGCGGCAGGTCCTCGATCGTGATGTCGTTTCCTCTCGCCAGAACAGTGATGCGTTCCACAACATTTTCAAGCTCACGTACGTTTCCAGGCCAGCGATAACGGACAAAATAGGGCAACAGGGTGGTCGACATAGCCAATTCCAGCCGCTCATTTTTTTTTTGGCTCTTGCGGAAAAAATGCCGTACGAGATCTGGAATGTCCTCAGAGCGTTCGCGAAGAGGCGGCATCACCAGCGGGATCACCGCCAGCCTGTAATACAGGTCTTCACGAAACGTACCGTCTTCGATCATTGCCTGCAGGTCGCGGTGGGTTGCTGCAATGATGCGCACATCAACTTTCAGCTTTGCCTCGGAGCCAACCTTTTCGATCTCTCCTTCCTGAATCAACCTGAGTAGTTTCACCTGAAGCTCAGGCGACATCTCGCCGATTTCATCAAGAAAAAGAGTGCCCCCGTCGGCCAGTTCAATTCGTCCTCTCTTGTCCGCAATTGCTCCCGTAAACGCGCCCCTCTTGTGACCAAATAATTCGGACTCCAGCAGCTCCTTCGGTATCGCTCCGCAGTTAATGGTGACCAGCGGGTTGTCACTGCGTGCGCTGTTGAAGTGGATCGCGCGGGCAAGCAGTTCCTTCCCTGTGCCTGTTTCGCCGCGGATGAGCACTGTTGAATTGCTGTGTGCAGCTCGCGCAGCCATGTCCAGAACTTCCAGCAGGGCAGGAGAACGCCCGAGAATATTTTCGAAACCGTACTTCTGGTTGAGGCTGAGTCGTAAGGACTGCACCTGCTCCACGAGGCGAACATGATCCAACGCGCGGCGCACGACTACCAACATCTCATCAGAGCGAACCGGCTTTGTGAGATAGTCATACGCACCCGCTTTCATCGCTTCAACTGCGGTGTCCACCGTTCCGAAGGCGGTGAGCATGACGACGATCGTTTGTGGATGTTGCGATCGAATGTGCCTGAGCAGTTCAAGTCCTGACATGCCGGGCATCTTCAGGTCGGTGATCACCAAATCAAGGGAACGAAGCTGAAGGATTGACTCTGTTTGTTGGGCAGACGCCGCGGCAGCAACCTCATATCCCTCTTCCTCCAATTGAGCTTGCAGTACTCTGCGGAGACTGGGATCGTCGTCCACCACGAGGATTTTGCCCTTCGTCATATCTGTCATTGCTGCAGAGGGAGCGACACCCGGACTGTTGCTCCGTGAGCTGAGTTGCGCGCGATGCTCAATAGACCCTTGTGCTGGCTCACAATCTGATGTGCCACTGAGAGTCCGAGACCTGTGCCACTTTCCTTGGTTGTGAAGAAGGGATCGAAAACCTTTTCGAGATTGCCTTCTTCAATCCCCCCTCCTTGATCATGAACATCAATATTGACGCTAGTTCCAGCGTGCTGAGCTTCCAGCAGCACCGTCCCACCCAGCGGCATGGCTTGACACGCATTTATAACGAGATTGATCAGGACCTGTTTCATTTGCTCGGGGTCGCACTCCAATATCGTCAATCCGGGATCAACGTACCTTCGCAAGTCAAGCCGGCTCGCTTCGCACTGGTGCTGAACGAGGATAATGACCGAGTCCAATAATTCACCGATTTCCACCATCTTCAACTCGGGTTGCCGTGGTTTAGCAAATTCGAGGAAGCTGGTGAGCAGGCGGTTGAGTCTACGGCTCTCCTTCTGGATGATCTCGAGAAATTCACGACGCCGCTGATCGGACTGATTCTCGCGCTGCACAAGGGCGGCGGCTCCCTCCAGGCTTGCCAGCGGAGTCCGAATCTCGTGAGCCAGACCAGCAGACAATTGTGCGAGTGAATAGATCCGTTCTGCGCGCTTGATTCTTTCAAAGTTCTTTTCTAGCTCCTCGTGCGCCTGGCGCAGCTGGTCGCTGGTCCTTCGGAGAATCATTGCCTGCTTTCGCATCCGATCTGTAAGTGCTCCACACAGCACCCCAACCAGGCAGAATATGCAGACCTCCAGGAGTTCATCGAGAACGTCAGCCCGGCTTAGAGTCCAGATGGGCGGCGTCCCCATGGTATAGGCTGCGCCTGCGAGCAGAGCTATGATCAGGCCGCCTCTCCAACCCAGGATCAGGCCTGCGAGTACGATCGGAATATAGTACAGCCGTTGAAGGACATAGACCCAGTGCATGAGGTTTGGAGCGGCCAGATGCTGTAAGGTTCCAAGCAGCAGCACCATCGCCGCGAGTACGCCCAGCCATATGTCGCGCCTCACACCCGGGGCGGACACATCGCTCGAAATACTGTCTTTGAGCGCAAAGGGCAACGACGGATCCTCCGCAATTCACGCAAGTGCGAACCTGAAAGGAGTTTCTTCGAAGCCTTCCAGCCTACATCGACATCTTCCCGATCTTCAACGTGTAATCAGCGACAAGAGGACAGCGAAGTCATTGCCCATGCCCTCTTCTCCTTACAGGCAATCGCAAGTCCGAACGGGCATACGAGGCGTTCCCTAAGCCTGCTACGCTCAGACCTTAGTCTGAGAACAGCACAAACAGCCAGAAAGCTCACAATACCAGTTGCAAAACAACGGCCAGAGACGGCTTTCGTCGCAAGCACTCTTAACAGCAAGGTGCCCGATATGAGGCAAACCTGGCGCAATTGGGACAACGTCATTCGGCAGTAGGAGCGCATAGCTTTTGTTTTGTGATCCCAACAATGGAAGCTGGCTTGCACTGATGACTGCGGGCATTTTGCGAGCCTGAGGAGAGCAGAAAATCACTTTGGAGCTTGAGCGAATGCAGTTTGAAAAAAAGCTGCTCAAGAAGAACATCATCTGCGAGTTCCCTGGCACATCGATGCTGCCCGGGCGATGCCAGTCAGCCGGCGCAGCCCGGTCCATAGCGCATGAGCTTCTTCCGAGGAGGGACCAGAGCGGCGAGCGCAATTCTTCGTACCGCGCTCGCCGCTTGAGGTCATTCGCTGTTTGACTTTCGGACTGAAGCTTTGGCGGTACTCGGAAAGCGGAAAACCCAGGAGATAGGTCATGAGTGCAAATGAAATCCGCGAGTCACGGACGAGTAAGCCCACCATGGCACCGACCAAACCGGAAAGCAGCAGCACCAATTGCCTCGTCGATATTCGAATTGAGACCCAGGGGCCCGTCAACATCTATAACTGCTCGAGTGCCCCACCCCGCAGTGAGCCATGCCCACCGTCCCCGCCCGAATGCCCGGCCGGACCCATCGCGCCGGGCCAGTGTATTCCGCTTTCGATCGGATCGAAACCGAAGCAGGGCCTGCGCACCAAACTTAATTCGCTACTGCAGAACACCCGGGTGCCCAGCGCGATTGCCAGTGGGTTCTTTCAGCATGCGCGCCGCTTTTCCGCTGGCCAGACGCCCGCCAATCCGCTCGAAACCGAGGTTTTTGGGTTCTTCCAGACGCTCCCTGCAGACATGAAGTCCATTCTCTCCTGCTCGGTGAACTCCTTCGACGGGATCACATCGGACGAGCGGAACAGGCTGTTCGACCCATCGATACCGCAGGATCTGAACGTGCCGCTTGATGCCGACACCCTGGCAACCGCCTTCGTCAAGGAGATCACGCAGCGGGTAGGTGTGCAGGTCTTCGACGATCCGCATGCGCTGGAGCAGGAAAGACCGGGCCGGAATCGCTTCTTCGACACGTCCGGTGGCGAGAGCTTCGATATTCAGCTGCGGATCTGTAGGGTTAACGGCCTTCGCACAAACGAGTTTTCACCCGCCCTCAACCCAGGAGACTACTTGCCCTCAGAACTCCAGCAGCACTGTGTTCCCATCGTGGTAAACGGTGTGCCGCAGCTCGATTGTGAGATTCAAAAGGGGAACTGTCCCGGAAATTTCCTGGAGGATACCACCTGCCTCCGCGTTCCCGATGTGCGCGCCGGAGAGGGTGTCGTACTCGAAGGAGTGAACTTCATTAGCATCGACTCCAAGGTCCGGCTCACCGGGCAGGCGCCGAGCACCGTATCGCGTGAGGTTGACGCGTTCGTTTTCGGCGATCTCGATACGCCGCTTAGCGACAGTCAAAACCAGCCCATTAGAGACTGCCGCGTACACGATCGCATCACCTTCGTCGTGCCTGCCGATCTGCCGCCCGCCGTCTACTCGGCCCAGATTGCTGTGCCCAACGTGAGCGGCTTCCCTGTTTTCGGCGATACCATCATCTCGAATTCCCAGTTCATCCGCGTGGTCCCCTCACCCACCTCCAGGTTCCGCATTGCGAGCGAGACCCTCACCGCCGGAAAGGAAACCTCTCCGGCCTTTTTCGGCTCGGATGAGGTGCGCGTCCGTGTCCGCGCTTATCAGGTCATAGCCAGTCTGACGGATCTCACCGTGGGCGACGAGCAGGCCTTCGATTCGCCGGAGTTCGAAGACGTTGACTCAGGCGACGTCCGCCAGATGCAAGCAGTGCTCTTCGAACAAAGCGGTCCCATGGATGGCCTGGTGATGACCATCATGGGCTTTGAGATCGATAGCGAGAAGGCTTACCGGGAGCAAATCAACTCATTCACGGACGCGTTCCTGCACTATCTCAAGATCACGCTCGCGGGTATCGCCGCAGCGATCAGCGCGGGCGCGTTCGCTGTGGGTGTCAAGGATCTGCTGAAGTTCGCGCTTTCCCACCCTATTATCCTGGCCATCGCTGCCGCCGTCGTGCTCGTGGTGATCCTGATACTAGCGGCTTGGGCACCCGCCGACCTCCTCATCGAGGACTCCCTTGGCTTCACCCTCAGCGACCTGGACGTCCTCACGAATACCGATCTCCCGCTCCCGGAGGTCGCCCAATACGTCTCGCAGCAAGGCATAAAGGTGAAGGCCATCCCGCTCGAAAAGGTTCCGACGCAGTACCGGGAGCGCCGCGAATACGTCAGCGACGAGGAAGATAGCCGCTACGAAATCGTGCTCCGCTACAACCGCGTCGCCTGATCTGCTCGGATTTTCCGGGTCAGTTTAAGAAGGGGCTTATGGGGGAAAACGTCGGTGAACGTTGAACTCCAAAAATACGTTCGTCAGCCTTGGTTATGCACCTCAACATCAGCCAGGCCAATCTTCTTCCCGAATCTTTGCATAAGGAGAAATGCATATGCCTCTCATGCGTCCGGATCCGACCTTTTACCCGTCACCGAGCATGGCCATGCAGGCTGCGCCGGAACACCTCGCTTATGTCGCGCTGCTCAACGTCGGCCAGAATGGAAAGCACGACGCTATGGGCGTCATTGACGTCGAGCCGCGTTCCTCTGAGTACGGCCAGCTCGTCGCGCAGGTGGATTTTCCTCACGCTAATAATGAGTTGCACCACTTCGGCTGGAACGCGTGCAGCGCGTGCCTCTGCCCGCACGCCCCGCATCCGCACATGGAGCGTCGCTACCTGATCGTACCGGGCATCGGCTCGTCCCGGATTCACATTCTGGATACGAAAGCCAACCCAAAGCAGCCGAAGATCGTGAAGGTGATCGAGCCAGAAGAGTTCATAAAAAAGACCGGGTATACCGCCCCACATACGATTCATTGTGGCCCCGACGGCGTCTATGGAAGCGCGTTGGGTTCGGCCAGCGGAGACGGTCCCGGCGGTATTTTCCTGATGGATGCGAACACTTTCGAGCTCAAGGGCCAGTGGGAACAGGACCGCGGCCCACAGTATCTGGCCTACGACTTCTGGTGGCACTTGGGCCACGACACCATGATCACCTCTGAATGGGGCACCCCGAACATGGTGAAGGACGGCGTCAACCCGGAGTTGTTGCTGGGCGGCAAGTACGGCCACAAGCTGCATATCTGGGATCTAGACAAGTGCCGCCACCTGCAGGAACTGAACCTGGGGGCGGAGCAACAGATGGTGCTCGAGTTGCGGCCCGCCCACGATCCGAAGAAGACCTATGGGTTCGCCGGTGTAGTCATTTCGCTCAAAGATCTTTCGTCTTCGATCTGGATGTGGTATCGAGAAGACGGCGTTAAAAATGGCAAGTGGGCCGTCCGCAAGGTAATTGAAATCGCCGCCGAGCCGGCCGAGCCGGAACAATTGCCACCGCTGCTTCAGGGCTTCAAGGCGGTGCCGCCTCTTGTAACAGACATCAATCTCTCACTCGATGACCGCTTCCTTTATGCTTCGTGCTGGGGAACCGGTGAGTTTATTCAGTATGACGTCTCCGATCCCGCCAACCCAAAGAAGACCGGCTCGGTTCACCTCGCTGGCATCGTCCGCCGCGCTGCTCACCCGAATAAGCCCAAGCAGCCGCTCAACGGTGGCCCGCAGATGGTCGAGATCAGCCGCGATGGCAAGCGCATCTATTTCACCAATTCACTCTATTCCACTTGGGACGAGCAGTTTTATCCGGATGGTTTGAAAAGTTGGATGGCAAAAATTGACGCTGATCCGAAAGGCGGGATGAAGCTAGACGAACGATTCTTCGTCGAGTTCGATGGCCTGCGCGCGCACCAGGTGCGACTGGAAGGTGGCGACGCCTCATCGGACTCATACTGCTACTCAGAGGCGCAATGACTCATGCGGAGGTGGGGTCGGCAGCATTGGGGCTGATGCTGGTCCTCGGCGCTTACCACGGAATCAACGGCACTGTTGCATTAACTCAAAAAATCGGCGATCAGCATACAAGTAGAGGTATGACTAATCATGGTCGACCGCTACAGGTTGCGGTCAGAAAAGTTAATGCAACAGAGCCATTTCGGCTTACTTCTGATCAACCTTTGCAAAGAACTTCCGTATATCGGCAACCAAGAGATCGGGCTGCTCCAGAGCCGCGAAGTGTCCGCCCTTCGGCATGCCAGTTTTTTGTACTATCTTGTATGTTTGAGTAATCCAGCTAAACGGCGGGACAGCCACCTCCTTCGGAAAATCCGCATACCCCACAGGAGTCTCCAGGTGTGGCGTCGGCACCGTTTCCTCTCTGGTGAGCCGGTCCTCACGATAAATTCGCATGGCGGAGCCGATCGTGCCGGTCGCCCAATAGAGCGTAACATCGGTTAAAAATGTGTCGCGATCCACAGCCGTAAGAAAATCGCCGTTGTTGTCCGTAAGCAGTTGAAATTTGCCAATCATCCAGGCCAGCCACCCCACTGGGGAGTCAGGCAAGAGTCTGCGGTTCACTGGCCTGGAGGAAAAAGAAGCTACTCTCTTCCCGGTCAAAGTAGGAATACCGTTTCCGCTCAGCATCGCTCATTTTCGCAACGGCTTCCTGGTTCGGCGGTGGCACGTAAATCTGGTTCAGATGCAACCCGATCACGTGCGTGGGCGCCTGGTAAGCCATGTCTTGGGCTATCGCCGAACCCCAGTCACCACCCTGGATGCCGAACTTGGAATAGCCCAAACGATCCATCAGAACAACTAAAGCCTTCGCCATACGCTGTGGGCCCCAGCCACGGGTTGTGGTGGGTCCGGAATATCCAAAGCCAGGAAGCGAAGGAATGATAACGTCAAATGCCGGGCTATTTTTGTCCTTGGGATGGGTGAGCGGCCCAATGAGCTTCTCAAACTCCAAAATCGAGCCGGGCCATCCGTGAATCAGCATCAACGGTATGGCGTCGGGGCGGGGAGAGCGCTGATGGATAAAATAAATCTGCTGTCCATCAATTTCCGTTGTGAACTGGTCAAACTGATTGATCTTCGCTTCTTGCGCACGCCAGTCGTAGCCGTTCTGCCAATAGTCCGCGAGTTCCCGAACCTTCTTGATGTCGGCGCCGTACTCCCAGGTCGTGCCCAAAAGTTGATCGGGCCAGTTGGCTTCCGCCAAACGGCGGCGAAGGTCAATTAGAACACGGTCGGGAACATGCATTTTGAACGGTCGGATTGGGGCAGGTTCCGGCTTCGCCGGCGATTGCGTTTGTCCCGGTG
>Ga0206827_1090_pt1 | contig 21158 bp, 17 predicted proteins | sample Alteio_BWOrgCont_77_FD_152852 | JGI IMG/M metagenome (GOLD analysis project Ga0206827, IMG submission 152852) | Enriched cells from forest soil in Barre Woods Harvard Forest LTER site, Petersham, Massachusetts, United States -... | ecosystem: Environmental > Terrestrial > Soil > Temperate forest >...
ACCGGAGTGGAGCTTTCTCCTAAAATGGCAGAAATTGCTGTAGCTTTAAAAAACGATAATATGCCGGTATATAATCAAGTTCTCAATATTAGCATTGAAGACTTTTTCTCCTCTGGTGCCGGGAAGAATTTTGACCTGGTGGTGGCAAGCGATACGCTTTCGAATTTCTATGACTCTGGGAAGTTTTTAGAACAAGCCACAAATGTTTGCGCAACCAATGGCGTTCTAGGGTTACTTTTTAAAACTAATGAGGGAACAGAAAATTGTACATTCAGAGCTTTAACGGAAGAATTTTTGCATTCTCCTACTGTAATCAATGACCATATAAAGCTACTGGGATGGAAGATTATAAATGAAGAGAATATAGAGTTCTTCGATTTGAGCAAAGGCAAGTATATTATTTGTTCGCGGTGATAGTCATTTTTTTGTAACTAATTTTTATATTTCAGTATATTAATATACTTATGGTTCCATATATTTATGCTCATTAAGCTTATGCACAGTACTAAACTCATTTTAACTTTAGCTTTCGTCTTAAGCTTGCCACAAATAACTCACGCGGAAATCGCGCCACTTACTGGGCTTGCTCTTGAAGGCGAAAATACCTCGCTGAAACCTGTCTCAAAAGAAGCTGCCAAACCCGTGCAGAATACTCCCCCAAAAGCTGAGTATGATATAAGCAATTTGGATGCGACTTCTGATGAAGTTGAGCAGGAAATCAATGATCCTATCGAACCATTTAACCGAGCTATATATGGTTTTAATAGGGGGTTGGATCACCTAATCATCAGGCCAGCAGCAATTATCTATCGCGATCTAACGCCAGATTGGGGGAAAGATCGTGTGCATAGTGCTATCAATAATATGGGTGAACCAGTGACAGCTGCTAATGCCATCTTACAAGTGGATGAACAGCTTATTTCCGATACGATGGGTAGATTTATTACCAATACGGTGCTGGGCTTTGGAGGGCTAATAGATGTGGCAGCTGAAGCAGATACAGAACTTAGCCTTAAAAAGACCGACTTTGGGCTGACGTTGAAAAAATATGGAGTGGAAACCGGACCTTATTTAATGCTGCCTATCCTCGGTCCGTCTTCTTTTAGAGATGCGCCGAGCCTGGCTGTAGATTATTTCCTCGATCCATTTAACTCAGAGCTATTTAGCAATGATTTTATAATAGCTAGGACGGGAGTTATTGGGCTTGATAAGCGATATAATTATTTAGAGTTAACAGATCATGTTGAAAAAACTTCTTTAGACGAGTACTCTACATATAGAAGTATTTATTTTCAAAAAAGATAATGAGAAAACATATGACCATGAGACTTAAGAACATAATCGCAATTATTGTATTTAGCTTATTGCCATTAGCCGCATATAGTGAGGAATCTGCACACACTACAGCAACCCCTGAGTCATTTGTCCAGAATACATCCTCACGGGTTATAGCCCTGCTCAAATCGCGCACTTCGGATGAATCTAAACAAAAGCAGCTAACTGCAATGTTTCTTCAGGTTATGGATTCGGACTGGATAGGAAAGTTTGTCCTTGGCAAACACTGGCAGACTCTAAGCGATGATCAAAAAAGAACCTATTTAAAAAACTATAGGAAATATCTTATTGATTCTTATGTACCTAAATTCAAGCAATATAACGATCAGGCAATCCACGTCAAGGGTATTAAGGATCTTGGGCATGGACAATACCTTGTTATCACTGATATCGTATCGTCTTCTTCGCAAGCAAACACCAAAGTTGAGTATAGAATTCAAGCTGCGGGTGATGGCTATAAAATCCATGATATAGTTGCTGAAGGAGTGAGTTTGCTGACTACACAACGTTCTGAATTCAGTTCTATTATGAGCAATGAAGGCTTTGATGCGCTTAACGACCGGCTTCTTTCTAAAGATAATGATAATAATTAGCCAAAAATATGCCCGAGTAGGGCTTTACATCCGCTCATTTTAAGGGTATTTTTATATCATTACATTCAAGGCATAAAATGGTAAAAGCGCTTAAATTCTGGTTTCGTACATTTGTTCTCTATGAGATTGGCATCGGCCTGTATCGTTCCTTTTTGTATATGTTCAAAAGGAAAGTTACGTTGAATTACCCTTATGAAAAAGGGGCGTTGAGTCCGAGGTTTCGTGGCGAGCATGCTTTGCGCCGCTATGCGAATGGAGAAGAACGTTGCATTGCTTGCAAACTATGTGAAGCTATATGTCCGGCTTTAGCTATTACCATCGAGGCCGAAGAACGCGACGACGGAAGTAGGCGCACTACCCGTTATGATATCGACATGACCAAGTGCATCTACTGTGGACTTTGCCAGGAAGCATGTCCGGTTGATGCCATTGTTGAAGGGCCCAATTTTGAATATGCTACTGAAACCCATGAAGAACTTCTGTACGATAAGGAGAGATTGCTGGCCAATGGTGACCGGATGGAAAGGGCAATCGCACAGAATATTAAAGCCGATGCTGAGTACCGCTAGTACTTATTTAAAGTAAAATTTTGCTAATGGTGAATATTTTCGCTATAATATATGCTCAATAGAAATGAATTTTATGCAGGCTCTTGAAAAAATTGCGCCGATTGCGCAGCAGAAATGCAAAGTAGTTGTGGCGATGTCTGGTGGGGTTGATAGCTCCACGGTTGCTGCTGTGCTTGCTCATCAGGGACATGAAGTAATCGGAGTCACTTTGCAGCTATACGATCATGGTGTGGCCTTAGGTAAAAAGGGAGCCTGTTGTGCTGGTCAGGATATATATGATGCGCAAATCGCTGCAGAAAAGATCGGTATACCCCATTACGTACTCAACTATGAAAGTATTTTTAAACAATCGGTGATGGATGATTTTGCTGATAGCTACCTGCGAGGTGAAACTCCAATACCATGTGTGCGCTGTAATCAGCGGGTTAAATTTCGCGACCTGTTTAAAATGGCTCAAGATTTGGGAGCGGATTGCCTGGCGACCGGCCATTATGTCCAGCGGATTGAAGTGGATGGGCAAGCTGAACTCCATTCAGGCGCAGATCCTGCAAAAGACCAGAGCTACTTTCTTTTTACCACCACTCAGGATCAGCTCAATTACCTTCGGTTCCCTCTGGGAAACCTGAATAAAGAAATGACGCGGTCATTGGCACGCCATTTTGGATTGGAGATTTCCGAAAAACCAGATAGTCAGGATATCTGCTTTGTTCCCAATGGTTCCTATAGCGCTATTATTGAAAAACTCCGCCCCGGCGCTTTGGATGCTGGCGATATCGTCACTGTTGATGGTACGGTTTTAGGTAAACATAATGGTATAATAAATTACACGGTAGGGCAAAGACGTGGGTTGGGTATAGCCAGCCCTGATCCCCTATATGTTATAAAACTCAACCCTGAGAAAAATCAGGTTATTGTTGGACATAAACAGGATTTGGGTGCTAGCGAACTGACCCTAAAAGAACTTAACTGGTTAGGAAATAAAACGATTTCGGAGGATGGCTATAACTGCCATGTCAAGCTGCGTTCCACACATAAACTACTCCCTGCAACTGTATGGATGATGAAAGACGGCAGAGCCAGAGTTAATCTAGTAGAACACTCGCAAGCAATAACGCCCGGACAGGCATGTGTAATCTACACTGGCAGCCGTGTCTTAGGGGGCGGATGGATTGAACGAAATTAATATTTTTTATCTTGTATTTTAATGCAAAGTTAATGATCATCATTGCTAAGAAATCCTCAAAAGTAGAGTTAATAGAGGTGCTCTTAATGAAAATAGCATGGAGATTCACAAATGATAGATGGTATTATTATTGCAGCATACTTATTACTTACACTAGTTCTTGGCATATGGGCGGCTCGCAATGTCACTTCGCCGGAAGAATATAAAACCGGTGGCAGGCAGTATTCATCATGGGTAGTATTTGCCACGCTTTCCGCTTCGTTTATCGGCGGAGGTTTTACCATAGGTCTTGCGGAAAAATCTTTTCTTTTTGGTATTGCCTACCCGTTGGCGATGCTGGGCTTTAGCTTGAAGGAGGTGTTGGTGGCAAAGTTTATTGCCCCGCGCATGAAGGCTTTTAAGGATGCGATGACTGTTGGTGACATAATGGTTAAGGCTTATGGAAGTAAGGCGCGCTTTATCTCTGGTGTAGCCTCTGTGCTTGTGTGCAGCGGGATTATTGGAGCCCAGATCTTGGCCTGTGGCAATATCCTTTATACGTTACTGGGAACTCCTATAATTTATGGAAGCCTGATTACGGCTGGTATCGTAGTGATCTACGCTACCTATGGTGGTATGAAATCAGTAGTAGCAGTAGATATTTTACATTTCAGCATTCTTATCATTATGCTGCCTTTAGTGTTAGTATTTGCGCTTAGTGATATTGGCGGCGTAACAGAGCTCATAAGTGGTGTGCCGGAATCGCATTTATCACCTATTGAATCGATAGGTTGGATCTCGGTCTTCTTACTATTCTTAAGCTTTTTCTTAGGCGAGACTCTTATCCCACCATATGTGCAACGCCTGCTAATCGGTAAAACTACCGCAGATACTAAACAGGGGACGCTGTTTAGCGGCTTGCTGTCAGTTCCATTCTTCTTAATGATTGGTAGCATTGGCATGTGTGCTTATGTTTTAAATTCAGATCTGCAGCCTAACCTCGCGTTGCCACATGTGATTAATACGGTTATGCCTGTAGGTCTCAAAGGGTTGGCAATAGCTGGGCTGCTTGCGGTCGTGATGTCTTCGGCTGATTCTTTCTTAAATAGCACGGCAATAGCCATGACAAATGATGTGCTGGCGCCCTTAGGTTTTAAAGCGAAAAATCCCAAGGATGAACTGTTGTTTTCCCGGGGGATTACTTTTGCCATTGGTCTGCTCGCGATTGTGTTTGCGTTGAACACCACCAGTGTGCTTGATCTGCTGCTTTATTCTTACCAGTTTTGGACGCCATTTATTCTGGTGCCATTGCTGGCTGCGATTTTCCAAGTTCGCTCATCTGACCGAACCTTTTTGGTCTCAGCGTTGGTTGGGATATCCTCGGTAGTTTGGTGGAATCTAACTTTCCCCCAATCAAGAATCGATGGGGCGTTGGAAAGCGTTATCTTCGGCATTTCTATGAATAGCATTACCTTCTGGCTCTGCCATAAGTACATATTTGCCAAAACAGCTCCACTTGTGCAGGAGTCAAGAGTCTAGGAATTGCGTGACTACTTCAGTAAATCAGGATTGGTAGTAAAAGTACCTACTGCTTCGCCTTCGGCTAAAATATGATCTTCTATTGCATTGATAATCTTGGGTGCAGTAGCTTCGCCACTTATTTTTATATTTGGGACATCTAAGGCAAAAACTTTGAAATGATAATGGTGAATAAGCTCATCATTCCAGGGCGGGCAAGGCCCATGGTAACTGCTATCTTGCCCTTCGGCAATACTGGTTTTGTCTTTGGGTATATCTAAGGCTAGCCAATGATAATAATTTGTGCGTCTCGTTCCGGACAGCACAACCGCACCTTCCTTATTGGCTTGGGAAAAATCGGCGGGAACATCTGGGTCGACGACGATAAGTGCAAAGGATTTTGTATTCGATGGAGCGCCTGACCAGGAAACCTCGGGATTAATATTTGCTCCTTTGCCATGGTGTGCACCACTTGCATGAATGCATGCAGCATACTTATCATCGAGCCTTCCGCCTTGCTTTATGCCATCAACTTTTACATCTAGTAACGCAGCTGCTTGAGCGTAATTAATATTCGCCAACATGCATATGGCAGTTAGCGTGAGCGGTAATTTTTTCATAGACCTACCAGTTAATAATGCTTATAAGGCATAATCATTCTGAGTATTTTTCAAAATAAAAGCTATAATAAAATTCTCAGTTTCTATATTATAGACATAAATAAGTTGTAGGAAAATTATATGGCAGATTTTATAACCAGGGTAGGGATTGGTTTTGATGTTCATCGTTTTGACACCATGGCGCATGAGGATAATTTTGTCATTCTGGGCGGGGTCAAAATACCTTATGCTTATAAGCTAATAGCGCACTCTGATGGTGATGTTCTGTTGCATGCATTGACCGATGCGCTTTTAGGATCAATGGCTTTTGGTGATATTGGTGATCATTTTCCTCCCATGGATCAAAAGTGGCGGAATGCTGACTCTAAGATGTTCTTGAAATATGCAGCGGATTTAGTGGCAAATAAGGGAGGGAGTATTGTTAATATTGACCTAGTAGTTATAGCTGAAAAGCCAAAGCTGATGTTTTATAAACAAAAGATCAAAGAATCAATTGCTGAAATGCTTGCATTAAATGACGAACTGGTTAGTGTTAAAGCAACAACTACTGAAAAGCTTGGTTTTACTGGCAGGCAGGAAGGAATAGCTGTTCAGGCAATATGTGCAGTTAAGGTGGAATTGAATTGATATGAGTTTTAGACAGTTTGATTTAAGTGCTCTTGTAAATGCGAAAGTTAGACGCATTAGGCCACCTATGCTTAAGCTTTACACGATAATCGCTACCTGGTTCTATGTTGGTCTCATAGGTATTGCCCCTGGAACATTTGGTTCACTTGCGACCTATCCTATATATTATGTTCTTATCAAATACACTTGTCCGGATTATGCATGCATGGAGAAGTATTTTATAATAATTACTGCGGTGATTACTATCATTGGCTGGTGGGCAATCAATGCTTATCAAAAGAATACTAACACATTTGATCATTCTTCGGTGGTTGTTGATGAAGTGATTGGGATGTTAGTCGCGTTTGCTCTGAGCTTTAAATTTGCATATAAGTTTTGTGTCTCTTATGCAACATATGTAGGTCTATCGGCGCTTACTGCCACATTCCTGCTGATCTTTGTAATCTTTAGATATTTTGATATTCGCAAAACTTTCCCTATCAATATTATTGATGAACAATTACCTAATCCCTTTGGTGTGATTCTTGATGATGTGCTGGCTGGAGTTTATACCGCAGGAATCATCTATCTTTTATATAGGATATTTGTGTAGTGCAAACGCTAGCAAAAAAACTCTTAGATTTAGCAAAACAAAAATCGATCAGAGTGGTGACCGCTGAGTCATGTACAGGTGGTATGGTGGCTGCTGCAATCACTTCTGTTTCTGGCAGCTCTGATGTTTTTGACCGGGGCTTTATCACTTATTCCGCAGCAGCCAAAGTTGAGATGCTGGGGATTGATGATGAGCTCGTGCGCAAATTTAGCGTTATCAGCAGCGAGGTTGCAGAGGCTATGGCAGAAGGCGCAATTAAAAATTCGCAGGCTCAGCTAAGCGTGGCAATCACTGGTATTGCAGGGCCTAAGGGTGGCACGAAAGCAAAGCCCGTAGGGCTGGTTTATATTGCCAGCCACTACGAAGGCAGCACCGTTTGCGAAGAATTTCACTTTGCCGGTGATCGGCAGGAGATCAGAGAGAATGCCGTGCAGCAGGCCCTAAAACTCATGATCTCCATTATAAGTTAAAATTTCAGCTTTAATATTTAACCTATACTGTACTCTTCATCATCTCCCGTATTCCGACTGTCACTCTTGAGTTGCTCACGTACTGAATTCCTAAACTGAGGAGAGTTCTGTAAAGCGCTAAATGGAATAACAATACCATTTGCATCAGCTGGAGGTGGATTTGATTGAGCTGAAGATGAAAGTCCAGCTGCGCTTATGCTGGAACTAGTTGTAGTAGACAATGGCGGTGGCGGAGTTGCTGGTTTGTTTGCTGGGAACTCAGAATTCAGGTTAATATCATTCAGTTGTCCCTGTGGTAATGGTGATATAGGAGGCGATGCGTATTCCTCATTTGTTGGAACATTATACAACACCATTGGCACATGAGCTGGGTTAGCTGATCCATTCAAAATTAGCAATGGCGCAGTTCTTTTAAGGCTTTCACCTGATTCTCCACTCTCGTCTCTTTTTCTTGATACTAGCTCTTCTTCAGATTCTACTTTTCTTGATGATGGTTCTTTTTCTGATTCTTCACCCTGATCTATATCACTTAATGCTGGTCCTTCTTCTAATTCTGCACCCTTTCCTATTTCTGTAGCTGTTAGCTCTTCTTCTAACTCTTCACCCTCATTTCCTTCTAATTCATTCTCGTCTCCTTCATCTCCTTCGTCTCCTTCATCACCTTCTCCTTCATCTGATCTAAGTTCTTCTGGTTCACTAGGTTCTGGATTAATGTCTTCCAAAAGTGAGATCGAACCATGTTTTGAGCCAATAAGTGTTAATGTTGGAGTAACTTCTTCTGTACTTGCTTGGATTGCTTCTGCAGGTGGCGATTGAGTAGTAGTGTTCTGATTTATAGGAATTCCATTATCCAATATGGTTTCTGGAATATCGTCTTCATAGAACCCCTCTTCCACCTGCCGGCTCCGTGCTTTTCTATCCCTAGCTGCACGAGTAACTTTTTCTGCACTTGCTTGGGTTGCTTCTGCAGGTGGCGATTGAGTAGTAGTGTTCTGATTTATAGGAATCCCATTATCCAATATGGTTTCTGGAATATCGTCTTCATAGAACCCTTCTTCCACTTGCCGGCTTTGTGCTTTTCTATCCCTAGCTGCATTAATTAAAGCACTTTTAAACTTTTCTTTACGCTTACGATGCTGTAGCTTATTCCAATTTGCGGGCAATGGGTTTTTGTCCCGTTGAGAAGTTTCCGATTTGGGTTGATTATTGTGACGCTCATGTAGCGCCGCGCCGCGGCGTCTTGCGTCTTCAAGTTTTATGTAATTAGGATCATATTCTTTCCCACCAAATTCTCTAGCTTTTGCAGGCCTAACGACTGGCGGTGCAATCTGAGGAACTGGAGTAATAATCGCACTTGCTTGGACATTATCAGGATTGATTGCTGCGGGAGTCTCTGGAGCTTTTTGACGGCCATTCAACATCTCAAATATTGCATTAGCGTGCGAGTCACTCATTGTAGTTTCGGGATGTTCCCACCTTCTACTAAAAGTACCATCTGGATTTCTAAAACCTTCATAGATATCCCTTTCAGATTCTTCACTCTTATAATTTTCACTTGGGCTATCATTAGGAATTTGTACTCCCACTACCTTTGGAGCCATTCCAATACGACTGAGCACTTGCCCAAACTCTATCAAGCCCTTTAATCCTGTCGGTAGATTACTTTTGGGTTCATGAGCCTCATCCCCTGCTCCTTCCCCTTCACCCCCTTCATCTCCCTCATAACCTTCGCCTCTTTCATTGTCATCATCTTCAGTTGTTTCACGTTGATCTTCACTAGCATTGTTTTCTTGAGCTGCTTCTTGGCCATTACCTTCACTCGGGGCTAGCTCTTGTTCTGTTTCGGTACCTTCGCCTTCATCACCTTCATTGCCCGAATCACCCTCATCTTCTTCATGTGCAAGATTATTCGCGTTTGCTGGTGCATTCCACCCTTCCAGTGCCGTACTTTCTAATTCTTCATTCTCAGCCTTCTGCGATTTTTGTATATCTCTCCAATCTTCCTCTGCTTTTCGTTTTTGGTCTAGAAGCCAGGCTTCTACTTCTTGTGGTGACGGAAGTTCTATTTCTTCGTTCTCCGCTGCACCCGGCTTCTCCTGTTCGTCTCCCTCGTCTCCTTCATCCTCTTCATCTTCTTCACCTAAGGCCTGCTCTGCATTTAAGTTGCCTGGATATGGAACATTTCCACTTTTATCATGAGATGCTCGTTCTTGATCGTCTCCTTCATCGGCATCAGTATCAGCCTCATATTCAGCTCGTTCTTCTTCCTGATTATCGCCCTCATCGCCTTCATCTGTAATTTGTACTTCTTCTTGTTCATCACCCGAATTTTGTAATGCTTCTAATACCACAGTTTTTGCAGCAGCTAGACTTTCAGCCATAAATAATACCTATAGATAAATGTTGTCCAGCCATTATATTTAGACCTAACTTATTATCCAGCAAAATATTTCAAAATTTATGACTTATGGTTCTCTACTCGTTTTCCCTCTTGCGCCATCTGATAGGGATCTTGCAGCTGGCAAAGCTGAAGCAGGGATGCTTAGTTGAGAATTATTTTGTTTATCCAGTGCTAAAGAAGATGTGGATGAAAGCGGCAATGATAAATCAGGTGTAGTTGTCCGCGATAAAGGCGCTACTGGAGTGTGTTGTTTAAGCGTCGCAGCCCTCCTTCTGCTTGTCTGTAAATTATTATGTGTAGGCGGGTGTGGAGGTTTCGGACGCGCTGTATCAGTGCCCTCATCGCTTGTGCTAGGGTCCTTTTGGTCGGAGTCGCTGGCACCAGACTTTGCTACAATTTCTTGAATTAGCTTTTCTGTCGCAGCATCATTCAATTCCCCATGCTTCTTATTTCCAAAAACAACAGTTGTTGAACGCACTCTATTTCTACCCCCTTTAGTTTGCGACTTATCGGTAGCAGGCAAAGCAGCAGCAGAATTTGATGGTGGAGGTGGGGGCGGAGCTCTGTGTCCATTATCTTGTACTGTAAGGTTTTCACCAAATGCTGCTACAACCACATGCATAGTGGTAGGTGTAGCTGGTGATACATTATGTCTTCTATTCATAGGGGAAGGCAGTGGTGAAGAAAGCTCATGTTCTGAATCGCTAAGTGGTCCTGATGGCGGAGAAGGCGAAGCTTCTCTAGGTTGTCCTGATACGTCTTCAGTGCGTCGTTTATTATTGTTTTTGTTTTCGCTATTAGCATTTTGATTGGTATCGTCAAGCATAGGAACCTCGAATACAATAATCTCAATATAAATATATTGGTGCTTAAGTATACTATCTAGTAAAATCTTTCAAGTGTTTATTACAGCTTCACCAGCTTTATTCTCTGAGATACGTTGATTATACTAGAGATCTAGCCTCACTTGGGTTCTGCACGACAGAAGCGGTTATTGGGGGTTGCAATACCGATTCTGCAATATGCACAGCTACATTATTAACTGGGTTAGCACCAAAAGGCTGATGTGACGAAGATGCAAGCTCGCTATTCGGCAAAGGTAATCTTGCAGCATTTAGCATATGAGCTGGCGAACTTGGTGGTTGTAAATCATTACCTGTTGAAACAGCAGGTAAATTAGGTTGTTGTTGCGGTAACTGCCTGCGTCTAGAATGTTGCTCTGAGTGTTGTCTAGCATGACGCGGTGATCTTGGTACTTGTGGTCGTATAGTCTCTGATGCACTCTTTATATCAATTGTTAAACTCAGTTTTGGTTTGTCTTCGTCACGCATAAAAGACCTCACATATAATTTTGTTAAAGTTTGACGGCAGCTTCAACTGCATCATGATCGCTATAGTAAATTTTCTCGGTACCGATAATCTGGTAGGTCTCGTGGCCTTTGCCGGCGATAAGCAAAGCATCACCTTTTTTTAACAATCCAACACCGTATTCTATTGCCTTGGTGCGATTATCAAATTCCTTGGCATTTGGGCAGTGTGCCATAATTTCCTTGCGAATCTTAGCCGGGTCTTCGGTACGTGGGTTGTCGTCGGTTACGATAGCAAAGTCCGCAAATTTTGTAGCCACGTCACCCATCAGGGTTCTCCTGGCAACATCGCGATCGCCACCTGCTCCGAAAACAACATATATCTTGCCTTTATACATATGTCGTAAAGAAAGCAGAGTTTTTTCAAGAGCATCAGGGCTGTGCGCATAGTCGATATAAATATCACCACCATGATGGCGGGCAACTTTTTCTAGGCGTCCAGTAGCAGCTTTAAGCGAAGAGATATAAACAATGGCTTCTTCAACCGGTATGCCAACTCCGACTGCCAAACCAATAGCGCAGAGGACATTGCTGTATTGGAAGTCGCCAGCCAGGTTAAATACTTCCTCAAATTTTTTACCAAAGGCTTCCAGAGTGATGTTCTTACCAGCAGCAAGCAGTTTTAAATGTTTTGCACTCCTGCCATAGCTTATGACATTGACGTGACGGCGTTTGCAAATCGCCTCTAATATTGCAAACTCTGGAACATCAGCGTTGAGAACAGCAGTGCCTGAGCTTGGCAGGATATCAGTAAATAAACGTGTCTTAGCATTAAAGTAATCATGCATATTGTTGTGGTAATCCAGATGATCGCGAGTGAGGTTGGTGAAGCCTGCCGCTTTAATCTCCACCCCGTCTAAGCGATGTTGGCTTAGGCCATGACTTGATGCTTCTATTCCCAGATGGGTTATGCCGCGGTTATAAAGTAAAGCCAGGTGCGCATGAAGCATCATGGGATCAGGAGAAGTCATGGAATCATCATTGTCGTTGCTGATACCATCTGCAATGATCCCTAATGTCCCCATGCTTGCGCTGCTATAGCCAGCAAGCTTACAGATTTGTCGGAAAAAATTCACCGTTGAAGTTTTGCCATTAGTGCCGGTAACGGCAACAATATTCTCCGGCTGTGCACCGTAATATCGAGCGGCGATTTCAGAAAGCGCCTTGCGCGGATTTTTCACCTTAACTATCTTATCATTCGCAAAAGCGGTATCGTCAAATTCATGGGAAACTAAAACCATTGCAGCACCTGAGTCGAGGGCGATCTTTACATACTCTTCGCCGTTAAACTTCATTCCTTTGAGAGCGACAAAAAGGTAGCCTGGCTTGACCTCGCGTGAGTCTGTAGTGATGCCGGCAAATGTGCTTAGATCTAGTCTCATTATTTGTCGTCTCCTGTTTTTAGAGCGGCAATAAATGCTGATTGAGGAATCTCTACTCTGCCAAACTGGCGCATACGCTTTTTCCCTGCCTTTTGTTTATCGAGCAATTTGCGCTTACGGCTCACGTCACCACCATAGCACTTTGCCGTTACATCCTTGCGTAGAGCACTAATGGTTTCGCGCGCAATAATTTTGCCTCCTATTGCTGCTTGTATAGGAATAGCAAACATATGTTTAGGAATCAAATCTTTTAATCTCTGACAAATTTCGCGGCCACGTGACTCGGCACGAGATCTATGAACGATCATGGCTAGAGCATCGACTGGCTCCATATTGACCATAATGCTTACTTTAGCCAGATCACTCTTGCGATACTCATCGATCTGCCAGTCAAAACTCGCGTAGCCTTTAGAGCATGATTTTAGGCGGTCATAAAAATCATAGACGATTTCATTGAGGGGTAGTCGGTATAAAACCATAACCCGATTGCCTACATAATTGATGTCGATTTGCTCTCCACGGCGCTCAATGCATAAATTTAAAACTGCACCCAAAAATTCATCTGGAACAAAAATAGTCGCTTTAATCCAGGGCTCTTCCATGTATTCTATTTGAGTCGGATCTGGGAGATCAGCAGGGTTATGCAATTCCAGCATCTCGTTATTTCGTTTGAAGATGCGGTAGATTACGCTCGGCGCAGTGGTGATCAGGTCGAGATTGAATTCACGTTCGAGCCGTTCCTGTATAATTTCTAAATGTAATAAACCTAAGAATCCACAACGGAAACCAAAGCCCAGCGCGTTTGAGCTCTCAGCTTCAAACTCAAAACTTGCGTCATTGAGCCTTAGCTTGGCTAAACTCTCTTTAAGAATTGGAAAGTCACTAGCGTCCGTTGGGAAGAGGCCGCAGAACACAACTGGTTTAGAGCTTTTAAAACCGGATAGAGCCTTATCACATGGATTTCTATCATCAGTTATGGTATCTCCTACATTGCAATCGGCCACTTGCTTTATATTGGCAATCATAAAGCCAACTTCACCAGCACGCAATTCGCTAATATACTCCTTCTTGGGCGTAAAAATACCCACGCCTTCTACGTTGTATACAGTCTTATTGGCCATCATGTTAATCTTCATGCCTTTTTTAATGCAGCCGTCAACTATTCTCAAAAGTATAACTACCCCTAGGTAAGGATCATACCAACTATCGACAAGCAGGGCTTTGAGGGGCTTATCAACATCGCCACTAGGGGCGGGCAAGCCGTGAACAATAGTTTCAAGCAGATCATCAATTCCCAGTCCAGACTTTGCAGAAATTGATAGAGCTTTGCTGGTGTCTAAGCCTATTACATCCTGGATCTGTTGCTTGACCCTTTCAGGTTCAGCTGCGGGTAAGTCTACTTTGTTTAATACTGGAATAATCTCATGGTTATGCTCGATTGCTTGATAAACATTGGCTAAGGTTTGAGCTTCCACTCCCTGGCTGGCATCGACAACTAGAATTGAACCCTCGCAGGCAGCAAGAGATCTGCTGACTTCATATGCGAAGTCAACATGGCCTGGAGTGTCGATGAGATTGAGAGTGTATACCTTTCCATCCTTTGCGCTATATTGCAGGCGAACCGTTTGGGCTTTAATGGTAATCCCGCGTTCCTTTTCGATGTCCATAGAATCGAGTACTTGCGAGGTCATTTCGCGCTTTTCTAAGCCACCACAGGTTTCTATAAGCCGGTCAGCCAGTGTGGATTTGCCATGATCGATATGGGCAATGATTGAGAAGTTTCTAATTAACGACAGATAATTTGACATGGTGTATTCAATATGCATTTGTAAGCCTAACATACAGGCAATCTAACTAAATCACAATTGAATTGAGTAATATAAAGACAATGGTGATTTTATAAAAAACCTATTGCAAGTTAAGAAAGTAACATGGTAAAAAAGAAAGTGTCCCTAATTTAGTGTATTCCATGGAAAAAAAACTTCTTACTTCTGTTTCGCTAGCCGCGCTTTTAGTTGCAGTAGCGTGTGGTTCCTTTAAGCCTGATCATCCGCAGGTGTATCAGTCTTTTAAAGATAGGCGTGTTCCTAAGGAAAACGTGATGGCAGAAAGCGGTGCTTTAGGTAAGGATCAAGCTAAGAATGAATCTAATTTCAGACCATACAGTGGAAAGAGTGCTGCAAGTGCTAGCAACGGTTCGGTGGCTATTCAGAAAGATTCTGATTTGCTAGCAACAAGGGCACCTGCTGCAAATAGCCGCGCTATGGCTAGCGCAGACCAGCCGGCTCCAAAATCTGATAGCAGTTCGAGCAATGTGGATTCAGTATTTGACAAATTTTTAAAATGGTTAAGCGCCAGTGCTGAACCAACTGTGGAAGTTGCATCTCTCGAAAAGCGGATGCCTAACGATAATATGCAATCGATGGTTTATAATGTGGTTTTAGATGGACAGGGTAGTGCCAACTCATACTCTTATTATGAAATGGCTCAGGAAGTCCCTGTTTCAACTGGTGAATTCGGTCAAATTCAGAACCCAGAGAGTTATATGGAATTGGCACAGAGTTCAGCAACGCCTGCCCAGGCAATTGCAGATCCAACTCCACCTTCGCCGCCAACTCAACCAGCGCCAGTTCAGCCTGCCCCGACTCAACCTGCAGTCAAGGCTCCGGTTCAGCCAGCTCCTGTTCAAACTCATCCTATGGTTGCAGTGCCAAAAGAGCCAACTCTAGATGAAATGAAAACTCATTCTGCTACTCAGCCACAGCCTGATTTAAAGAATATTCCTCAACCTCCAAAGGAATTCACTAAGCAGCCAGATGCTGCAGCAACTAAGGATACTGCTAATGTTAAGCCAGAAAGCACAAAGAAGAAAAAAACGGTTAAGCGCAAGAAGGCAAAAGCTGTAAAAGCGCAACGCTACTATTCTCAGGATCCAGGTCAGTATGGACAACCAAACCAAGAGGGTATTAGAGATAGAACCTCCAGCTTGCAATACGTTGATGGCAAACCGGTAGTGACCGGATACCTGGTTGGGTGTGATGCTTTAAATAGATAGTTGCATTTAATGCTGTGATCATTTAATTAATGAAGGCTCCGATGCTCCAGCTGGTCTCCGATGATAGTTCCCTAATTTTATCAACTATTTGCAGTTTGTTAGTTGCCAGGATTTCTCTATGCTGTCTTATTTTTTGCAGCAACTTATCATAAAACCCATGGTTCTGTGCTATATCAATTACACATTGAGCATATTGCTCGTGCTTGCATATTATAGCCAGCTCTAACTGGGTATTGCCCAGTGCTGAAGTCGAGAATAAAAAGTCTTTTAGCTTACCCCTATCGTTTTGTAAAACTATGAGATTGCCTATCGCAATATTCTGAGGGGCTAAATGCATGTATTGATTTAAAGCATCGCGTGCAGCAACACTTTTTAGACAAGGTTCGCTCATTTGCAATAATTCATTTAAAGAAAAGCCTGAAGTTTTATCATAATATATTCTACCTAGTAACCTGATTTTGTTAGGACTTACTTCAAGCAGATTTTGTTGCAATGGTTTCAAGGAAGCTATCATGGAAGAGGGAGTTTCACACATAGCTTTTAATTGTTCATAACTAAAACCGCGTATATCAGCAAACTTAAATCCCCATTTGTATAATTCTTCAGCAGGGGTTGAAGTATAGGTATATCGTTCCTTAAAAGTTGTCCATTTTTTCGCTTCATCTAAACTTGCCCATCCTTCTTGAACTGCCCATCGAATCCGGAAATTGTTTTCTGATAGCACCAGCTTAAACTCTGCATCATTTAAACTCTCAAAGTTTGACAAAGTCATATTGAAGAGTTGATTTGCCTTTCTACATTCTGAAGATCCATATTTTTTAATATAGTCAGGAGTTCTATTCTTGATTTCGTCTAAAGAGAAACCAAAGCAAGTTGCAAGGGTCTGTGCTTCATAAGAACCATACAACCTGATTTCATCAGGTGTTAGTTTTTTTAGATCTTCAAATCTGAGCTTAAAGTGGGTAAATAACCAATCTGCTTGATCAGAACCATAAAGCTCAATTTCCTCTGGTGTTAGTCGCTTGAGATCATCATAACTAATCTTAAAGTTCTTAAACAGCCTATCTGCTTGTTCAGAACCATATAATTTTATTTCTTCTTCAGATAGCTCCTCAAACTCGCTTAGACTTAAATCATAATTTTTTATAAGAGCTTTGGCTGCGTTAGAGGTATAAAGGGTAATCTTCTTTTCTCCCAAACTCACTAATTTTCGTAATGTAAGATTATATCTTTTGACTAAATCAAAGGCACTGATAGAACCGTATAAGCAAATGTCTGATTCATCAAAATCCTTTATATTATGAAAACAAGCGCCGAATGAATAAATTCTATTAGCTTCTGCGCCTGCAAACAGCTTTAATTTCTCTTTGTCTAAATTCAAAATTTCAGACAGGGTTGCATTGCCCAATTCATATATTGTTTGAGCATCATAAGATATATACAGTTCTAACTGGTGTTGATTTAGTAGTTTCAATTTTGAGTAGGTTGCCCAACCATTCTTGACTAATTTTACGACAGTTGGACTAAGCCATTCATGTATTAATTCATGTTGAATATCGGACAAATCCAACAGGCCTTTGTGAAGGCACTCCTCAAGCCATTCTAAGCTTTCGCCATAACCATTTTTAATTGTTGGGTTAAAGCGGGGATGAAAACGAATTCTATCATAATAATATGGATTATGTGCATCCACTGCCAAATGACCTGCTGTATTACCCCAACGATTTTGATGGACTATCATATCGGTACTTAAACTATCTAGGCAATAATCAAAAACACGCCGATTGTTATATTTAATCGCCATCTGCAGCAAGTTGTTGCCTGTAGAATCTACTCCGGTAAATAGTTTGGTATGACTTCCAAGATCGGATATTGTTCCTTTATCGTTTCCTAACAGGGCTTGCGACAATCTGTAAAACAATACAGACATTGATAGAGTAGGCTGATCTGACTTAATGCAATCGGCTAGCTTAGTGGCATAGCTGTGATAGTTTTTACTATATTTAGTGATTTGTCGTCTCCGAACCATGTGCTCTTCAGAGCTTAAATTACCAAGCTCGCGATAAACATTATGGCTGACAGTTCTCATGTGTAGTTTATCAAAATATTTTTTATAAGCGCCGTTATTTTGTTGGGTTTGGGTTATCTCATCACCTACCTGGAATGCCAAAGGTCGTTCTAGCTTATCTCCTTTATAATTAGGATTAACATGAATCATTTCTATACGCCCATTTCGTATCTCATATATACACCTTAATTCCTCTGGGGAAAGTTGACTGAAGACAAGTTCATGTAATGCAATAGTCGCATCAAAAGCTTCACGATTCTTACCTGGTGTAAATTCTAAAACTAATTTTGCCTGACCGTTAAGATCTGCATAGCTGGAAGCAACATATTTGTTATAAGAAGTTGAAATACCGTTGCTCGTATCACACAATCGTCTTCTACGCCATCTTCCTTTGTGATCTAAACTAACATGGTTATCAAATATAAAAATGCAATCTGTGCTCATCATTCGGCGATGCTGATCATTGAATGCTTGGTATATTACATCCTGAACTTTTTCTCTAGGGATCCCAATGCCTCGAAAAATGGGTACGTTGGCACTAAAAATGGTATGTCGAAGGTTAAGAAACGATGCTGCCTCTAACATATAATCGCGGTTCATCACCTCAAGCACTTTATTTTGAATAGCTAGGGGAAGTTCATCCACAGTTTGAATGGAACGAAGCACCCCAAAGCCATGGCAAAGCTTATAAAGCCTGGTCTTATCTATCCCCACATTGTTGCTTTCTAGAGCCTTTTCTAATGCCGTAAACAAGTCGTTATGGTTAAATAAATTCGCATCAATAATAGGCAAATAACTAGTTATATCGATTTCTTTTGGCCAATTATTAAGAATGATATTCCTTTTTAATTGTATGAAAGCTCCTGTGTATTCATCAGTATTACTACGATCTGTATCGTAAAGGATATCAATTAGTCTGGATAATTCCTTATATTGTTCTTCAGATGGTCTGATTTTAAAGGCTTTTAAAATAGCGAGTTTATCCTTAGCTTTTGCTTCCTCAACGTAATATCTAATAAGTTGAGGCATTAAGAAGTTCATCTCATCTTTGTATATAAATTCAGGTATAGGGGGATTTTTGGTATAGTTCGCTACTTTTAGGTTGGCAGCTAAATCCTTTAAACTCTCTGGTAAGCTTAAGCCGATATTAGACATCATATGTAACAGCACCTGGATGTTGCCGTTTAATGAATTCCCCCATGGTCTCTCACATATTTTGCAAATATTGGCAATTAGAGTTGGTTTTTGATTCTTCATACTATTTTCATGTATTTCAAGAGGTTATTGTATCAGAAATTGATGTAAAAGTCAAAGAGATGCAGATTTTTATATGAAATTCAGCATTTTATATTGCGGTAGGTATTTTTCTTTGGTGCACCTTGTAACTTGAAGCCTACTCAAACACGTTGCTTGCTGTGATAAACATTTACGAAAACCAGATTTTTTGCTATTATAAGTCTTGGATATCCTGAAAAATAAGTGAAGTATGAGTTATAATGTAGCGGTTGTTGGTGCGACAGGCAATGTAGGGAGGCAGATTTTAAGTATTCTGGCCGAGCGTTCATTCCCCATTGCGAATATTTATGGGGTGGCCTCGGATAAATCCCGCGGTAAAGAAATGAGTTTTGGGAATAACACCCTAAGAATCGAAGCGCTTTCTCAGTTTGATTTTAAAAAAGCCGATATCGCTTTCTTTTCACCCGGCTCAAAAGTGTCGGAAATGTATGCGCCGGTTGCAGCTAAAAATGCTGTCGTGATAGATAACACTTCGCACTTTCGCATGGAGCCTGATATTCCATTAGTTGTGCCTGAGGTCAATGCCTCGGCTTTGAGCGGATATAAAAAGCGCAATATCATTGCCAATCCAAACTGTGCCGTTCTTCAGTTGGTAGTCGCGCTAAAACCTTTGCATGATATCGCTAAAATCAAACGGGTTGTTGTTACCACATTTCAATCAGTCTCTGGTGCGGGAAAGGCATCTATGGACGAGTTGCTGTTGCAAACCAAGGCGAAATATATCAATGATAATTTGCCCCCAATAAACTTTCCTAAGCAAATTGCCTTTAATATTATTCCTCAGATTGGTGATTTTATGAATACAGGCGAGACTGTGGAGGAAAATAAAGTGGTCAATGAGTTGAAGAAAATCTTAGACCCGGAAATTGCAATTACAGTAACCTGTGTAAGAATACCGGTATTCATCGGTCACAGCGAATCGATTAATATCGAGTTTGAAAATGAACTGTCTCCGGAAGAAGCTCGTAAGATCTTTTATAAAGCTCCAGGAGTTGTAGTAATTGATAACCCAACGCAAAATGCATATGCGACTCCTATTGATTGCGCTGGAGAAGATGCAGTCTATGTTTCTCGTATAAGAAAAGACCCATCTGTAAAAAATGGTTTAAATATATGGGTTGTTTCTGATAACTTAAGAAAAGGTGCAGCTCTAAATGCAGTGCAAATTGCTGAGGAGCTTATTAAAAATTACATGTAGTAAGAATAAAATGTATTTAAGAAATCTGTTTAGTATTTTTATAGCTCTTTTGTTACTGACCGAGCATGCTATTGCTCAGGATTCGGGTAGTGCTGAGCAGGCTGCACAACCCACGGATGCTCCGGAAGAGGTTAAGCCTGAAGTCAAAGTCGTAGAAGTTCCAAAAAAACCTTCTAACCTTACTCGATCAGATGTGATCCGCTATTTAAGAAACAAACAAGCTTCTGGGGAAGATTTAAGTATCGATTCTGACATGGGAACCAATTTTGTTGGGTTGGATCTCAGCAATCTTGATTTTAGCAGGGCCAATATTTTTAAATCAGACTTTCGTGACGCCAACTTAAGTGGAACTAAAATCAATGGTGCAACTATTGAGGATTGCGACTTTAGGGGAGCCAATTTAACTAACACTGATTTGTCAGAAAGCAGCGTCTCCGGGTCTAAATTTGATAAGGCTAATCTCACAGGTGCTAACTTAAATGGGGTATTTGCTGAAGTTAGTAGCTTTCAGGAGGCCAAATTAATCGATGCGAGTCTGATTGAAGCTGATTTGTCAGGAACAAATTTTAAAGATGCGAGTTTAAATGGAGCTAAGCTTGACAAAAGTAATTTAATTAAAGCCAATCTCTCCAATATTGAAGCCAAACGAGCCAGTTTCAAATTCGCTAACCTGAGCGGAGCCGATTTGTCTAATAGCGATTTTTCAGAAGCCAATTTTTATAGCTCAATTCTTAGCGAAGTCACTGCTAACAAAAGCAAATTTATCAGCTCGATATTTTTTGCTGTTAATGCGCGCCGCGGTAATTTTGTGGAAACGGACTTCTCTTCTGCCTACATGGAGGCTGCTGACTTTTCCAAGTCTGACATGAAAGCAGCAATTCTGGCAAAAGCCGGGTTATCTGACG
>Ga0206827_1091_pt1 | contig 21068 bp, 21 predicted proteins | sample Alteio_BWOrgCont_77_FD_152852 | JGI IMG/M metagenome (GOLD analysis project Ga0206827, IMG submission 152852) | Enriched cells from forest soil in Barre Woods Harvard Forest LTER site, Petersham, Massachusetts, United States -... | ecosystem: Environmental > Terrestrial > Soil > Temperate forest >...
TTCCTCAGCCGCAAGGTGGCATTCAGAACTGGAAGAAACCAGATTGCGTTTTGCCGCTACACGCAGATGGGCTTTCTCCGTCTATTGACTACCGAAGCTGTCATGGGCGTGGATGTTCTTATGCAAGTGCGCGCATGGGCAACTTATGATGAGTGGCTTGCAAGCGGCAGTGCCACTTTTCTTGAGGAACCCCGATGCTGGAAGCAATATTCCGTTCACTTGCAAGGTGGTCTATGTCTTCACCGAAGGAGTGGGCTGACTCATATCTCGCTGCTTTTTCGAAAGCTTCAGAAATTCGTTTAGTCACATTCGATCATGGATTAAAGTCGCGGATAGGCGAATTTAATCCATGATCGAATGTGACTAAACCGCGATCTTGCTCTTCTGATCGTCTTTAATCGACCCGTACCTGCTCAAACCCAAGCCCAAGCAGCATGGTCGTCAATGTAGCGCTGGCATTCTTGCGGGCTGTATCAAGAATCCCATCGGCAATCGCCGACTGCTGAAGATCCTGCTGCGCCTTGGCCCGAACCTCGGTCTCTAGATTCGGATCGGCAGCAACAAACAGCCCGGTCTCACGCGAGTAGACGCGAGTCTTCGCATTGTCGATGGTAGTAGCGAAAATCTCAGGCTGCGGCAACTGAACGCGGATCGAGCGGCCCTGAATCTGTATGTCGCTCGCCTGAAGATGGCTCAGATCAATCCCCGCAATCGTCTGCCCATGAACCACAAGTAGCAGTTTGTCTCCAACCAGAAAATTTGGAAGATAAGCGTTCTCGCGCGAACCTTCTACCACTTTGTCCATGTTGTAGACGACAGTTTCGAGCCGCTCCAGCCGCTGAATTTTGCTCACGACCGTCGGTAACGAAGTATCGATGGAGAGGCTGCGTCTGGTGATTTTCGCCGCGACTTCGTCCCAAACGCCCTTCGTGGCGTGGCGAACAAACAATACGAACGCGCCCGCGCCAACAACGAGACCCAGCAACAAGGCGAGCAGAACCTTGCCCACATTCGAGGTTTTCGGCTGGGTCGGAGGCGGAGCAGTCGGAGTACTCATAGCAGCTTGGATGATATGCCTAAGGTCTTTGTGCCAGTAAGCATGATTAATTTAATGAATAACTTGCTTTCGGTTACGTCTATTCTGTAATTCTCGCTACAGCCGATAATTTTGCAGCAAGGTCGTTCGCAGATCAGCAGAGATACGAGCAAAATCAGCCCGATGAGGACGTATAGAGATGCACTATACCGCTGACCAGAATCGGCAGTCAGGAAATCGGGCAGGGATGGAAACAAATACAACCTAAAGATATTGCCCGGCAAAAATCAACAGCATGAAACCGATATGTATAGCCAGTACGTTCAGAGTCGTGTCGTCCATAACGCAACGCCCACGCTGGAGGCGTACAGTACAAAACATACTTCCCCCACGGTTGTGCATTTCCAAGGAAGAGCAATGGCATGCCGGGAAGTATCGCTGCAGCAAAAAGCAGCTTCTCTATCCAATCTTCAATGAGAATGCTGCCAAAACTTTTCGTGCCCATATAAGGTCTTTCACGATCTAAGACCCAAAGCCTTTTCCTCAGTCAATTGAACCTGCTCGCTCTCGCCGATCCGGTTCGCATAGCTGGCCTTGATAAACGCCGTAAACAAAGGATGCGGCTCAAGCGGCTTCGATTTGAACTCAGGATGGAACTGGCAGCCAAGGAAATAAGGATGATCCGGAATCTCGACTATCTCAACGTAGGTCGCATCCGGAGTCGTCCCCGTAATCCGCAACCCGCCTCCGGTCAGCAGAGCCTCATATTCGCGGTTGAACTCATACCGGTGACGATGCCGCTCGCTGATCTCAGTCTTGCCGTAAGACTTGGAAGCCAGCGACTCTGGCTGCAAAACACAGGTCCATGCACCGAGACGCATTGTTCCGCCCATCTCTTCCACGCCGGTCAATTCGCGCAGCTTATAAATGACCCGATGCGGCGTTGCCGGGTCGAACTCACTCGAATTCGCTCCATGCAAGCCGCAAACATTCCGCGCAAATTCAATACAGGCCGTCTGCATGCCAAGACAAATACCGAAATAGGGAATTTTGTTTTCGCGCGCATACCGAATCGCATTCAGCATGCCCTCAATGCCGCGCTTGCCAAAGCCACCCGGGACGAGAATCCCATCAAAGTCTTTCAGCTGTTCCTCGTAATTCGGAACCTCAAGCCCCTCGGCCTCAATCCAGGTCACGCGCAGCTTCAGGTTATGCGCCAGCGAGCCGTGAACCAGAGCTTCTTTCAGCGACTTATAGCTGTCTTCATACTCGACATACTTGCCGACAATCGCGATCGAGACCTCATCCTGCGGGTTATAGCAGCGATCCACAAGGTCTCTCCAGTGGCTCAGGTCCGGCTCGCGCGTTTCAACATGCAGGTATCTCAGCGCCAGCGCATCCACACCTTCCTGCGCAAAACACAGCGGCACTTCGTAAATCGAGTCCACATCTTTCGCCGTTATCACAGCCTTCTCTTCCAAGTTGCAGAAAAGAGCGATCTTGCTCTTGATATCGCGCGAAAGCGAGCGGTCGCTACGACAGAGCAGGATATCCGGCTGGATTCCGATCGAGAGCATCTCCTTAACCGAGTGCTGCGTCGGCTTGGTCTTCAGTTCCTGCGCCGCACTGATCCAGGGAACCAGCGTGACGTGGACGAAAACAGTATTCTCGCGCCCCAACTCCTGCCGCATCTGGCGGATGGCTTCAAGAAAGGGAAGCGATTCAATGTCACCGACAGTTCCGCCAATCTCCACAAGTGCAACGTCGCAGTCAGCCGCAACTTTGCGCATCGCGTTCTTGATTTCGTTGGTGACGTGAGGAATAACCTGGACGGTTTTGCCGAGATAGTCGCCGCGGCGTTCTTTGGTGATGATCTGTTCGTAGATGCGACCCGTGGTGAGATTGTTATCGCGGGTCAGGCGGGCGTGAGTGAAGCGTTCGTAATGGCCAAGGTCGAGATCGGTTTCCGCGCCGTCGTCTGTGACGAAGACCTCGCCATGCTGAAAGGGCGACATCGTCCCCGGATCGACATTGAGGTAAGGGTCAAACTTCATCAGATTGACCTTCAACCCTCGCGCTTCCAGCAGGCAGCCGATCGATGCAGCGGCTAAACCCTTTCCTAAGCTGGACACAACTCCGCCGGTCACAAAGATGTACTTTGCGGACATCGCTGCTTCACCTTTTTCCTGTTGTTTTGATTGGCGTACCAGATAGGCACAATTGATTTTACCCGGAATTCACAGAGAAAGAAAGTAGAAGCAGAGGGGGCGCAGTATCTAAGCCGGAAACAGCTGAACTTAAACGCGCTATTTCCAGAGTCGGGATAACCCCACGCCTGAAGTGAGATATAAAAGGGAACGGAGTGACGCGACCGGATGCATCTTCGTCTAAAAGACGGCCTATGAAACGCCTGGCTCCCATCCTGATCGCCCTTCTCTTCTTTTGCATCTTACCGTGTTTTGCCCAGAACGCGAACAAACGCCTGATTCTTAAGGACGGCTCCTACCAGGTTGTGTCCCAGTATCAGGTCGTGGGTGACCGCGTCCGCTACAAGAGCGCAGAGCGGGGCGGCGAATGGGAGGAGTTGCCCAAAGACCTGATCGACTGGCCGGCAACCGAGAAATGGAACAAGGAGCACGAACCCGGAGCTTTGGCTGCCGCCGAAGCGGCCAGAGAAAAAGCAGAACAAAACGACGCCGCCGAGATCGATAAGGAAGAAGCGGCGGAGCGCGCCTCAGAACGTGCCCGCATGCCGGTAGTCTCGCCGGGACTCAAGTTGCCGGATGAGAGCGGCGTCTGGGTCCTCGACACATTCCATGGGACTCCGGAATTGGTGCGGCTAGTGCAGAGTAACGGTGACCTGAACAAAGATCTTGGACACAACGTACTGAAGGCCGCCATCAACCCCATGGGCGGTTCCAAGCAACTGATCCAGCTTGACGGCGACCGCGCCAAAATCCAGCTGCATGTCAACCAGCCCGAGCTGTACGTCAGCCTCGATGTAAACGATGACGACAGCGCCCCCGACGACGCCCTGAAAGTCGACACGCACGGTGCCAGCTCAAAGGTCAAAGACAAAAACAACTACAGCTCTCCAACCAGCCGCTACGTGATTGTGCGCGTACAGGCGCGTCGCAATCTGCGGGTTGTCGCCGCGGTGAATATCAGCATGCTGGGCAAGGTCTCGCACTCGGAAAACATCGTCGAAACCACCACCCAGATTCTGCCCGGCAAGCACTGGATGAAAGTCGTCCCCAGAGAGCCGCTCAGCTTCGGCGAGTATGCCCTGATGGAGGTCCTTTCGCCGCAGGAAGTAAACCTCGACGTATGGGACTTCGGCGTAAACCCTACGGCCCCAGAAAACAAGAACACTCTTAGCCCGATCCAGCCAACCAGGTAGTCTTAGCCCACGGTAGAACAAAACTGCCCGTATCTATATCCTCGACTGCCGCATCGAATAAAGTAGATAACAGTACATGGCAGCATCCCTGACCAGCCCGAGCCTGAAAGAAGTGGATCGCGTTTCGCGGCTCAACCGTGCTTCGCGGCTCATCGATAAGCACGGCCGCGCCATCACCGATCTGCGCGTATCGGTAACAGACCGCTGCAATTACAAATGCGTCTATTGCCGGACCGGAAACGATGGCGCCCAGTATTCCGAACTTCCCATCGCCGATTACCTGCGCATCGTCCGCATCTTCGTCGATCTCGGCATCGAAAAGGTAAGACTTACTGGCGGAGAACCACTCCTGAGGAAGAGTCTGCCGGATCTTATCCGGGAGCTCGCAAAATTGAAAACTATAGACGGAGAATCGCTGGACCTGGCCCTGACCACCAATGGTCATCTCCTCGCCGAGAAGGCGCAGTCCCTCAAAGACGCCGGCCTCAGCCGGGTTACCGTCAGCATGGACGCAGTCGACCCGGACACTTTCGCTCGCATTACCCGCGTCCCCGGCAGTTTTCATAAAGTGCGCGCCGGAATCCGCGCGGCTCAGCAGGCCGGGCTTGGCCCGATAAAAGTGAACTGCGTCCTCCTGCGCGGCTTCAACGAGGACCAGATCGTCCCCTTCGCAAAATTCGCGCGCGATGAGAGCGTAATCGTCCGCTTCATCGAATTTATGCCGCTTGAAGAAGGCCGTCTCTGGACGCCCGCAACCGTCATCCCCGTCCAGGCATTGCTGGAGCAGCTCAGCACCTTTCGTCCCGTCGTGCGATTGCGGGCAAACGCCGCCAGCGAGACTGCGCAGCGCTACACCTTCGATGACGGCATCGGCGAGATCGGCATCATCGCACCCGTGTCACAAGCATTCTGCGGACACTGCAGCCGCATCCGTCTCACCTCAGACGGAAAAATCCGCACCTGTCTCTTCTCGCAGTTCGATCACGACCTCTACGGCCGCATGCGCCGCGGCGCTACCGACGATGACATCGCCGCCTTCATCCGTGCCACGGTGGAACAAAAAGAAGCGCGCCACCATATCGGTGAGCCTGATTTCCTCAAGCCATCGCGCAGCATGGTCCACATCGGGGGCTGATCTTGATCAGCACATCAGCTACGTAATTCGTTTTGCCATGCGCCTTACCTGGATCGAGTGACCTCCGGGCAGGGGAACTTCGAATGTCTCGAAGGCCTCGTATCCGTGCGCAGCATAGAGCGGAACGCCTGGCAATGTGGAAGCCATTTCCATGCTGTGGAATCCGGCCTTGCGTGCCTCCTCTTCGCAGCGCGCAAGCAATGCGCGGCCCACACCTTTGCGCGCATACTTCGGATGAGTAAAGAACGCACGAATGCGCGCCGGGTCGTGTGCGGGATCCAGCATCACATCATTCCGTGAATGATCATAGTGGCTGGCCCCATATAGCGTGCCGCGCTTGCTCCAACCTCCGCAGCCGGCCATTTGGCCGCCAATCTCGGCGACGTAATAGGTTCCGTCATCAATAAGTTGCTGGTCTACCCCAAAAACGGAGTGCACGGCAGCCTCAATCTGCTCCGGCGTATACCAGCCGGCCTGCAGCTCGCGCACGGAATGCTCAATCAGTTCGCGCAGAGCAGGAATATCATCCGCTATAGCAGTACGTAGATAAATCGCAGTCATCAGGCCTACTCTAGCGCAGAATCGCGCCGAAGGCGCGTCTCGCTGAACGCGTAATCCTACATCCCATCATAGTTCGGGCCGCCGCCGCCCTCGGGAGGCACCCAGTTAATGATCTGATAGGGATCCATAATGTCGCACGTCTTGCAGTGCACACAGTTCGCAAAGTTGATGTGCAGCTGCTTGCCCGAGGGCGTTTCACTCGACTCCACCATTTCATAAACAGCAGCCGGGCAGAAATACTGGCACGGATTGCCGAACTCTTTGCCACAGCGACTGTTACAAATATCCAGGTCCTTGACAACCAGATGCACCGGCTGGTCCTCATCATGCCGCGTGCCCGAGTAGTAGACATCCGTAAGCCGGTCGAAGGTCAGCTTGCCGTCGCCTTTAGCGTTCCCAAGAAACGGCGTGCGCTCCCCACCCCAGAGGCCCAACTCATCCAGCTTTTTCATGCGCAGATAACCCGCTTCGTTCTTATAATCCGGGCCGAGATTTCCGCCCCGCAGAAGATATTGAACGCCAGCCTTCACCAGTCCCTCTAGTCGTCCATGCTCAAAGGCCTGATGAAAATTGCGAACCGGATACAGCTCGTCTTTGATCCAACTCGCATCCACAGCAGCCTTGTACTCGCTCAGCGTATCGGCCGAGGTGTCGCCCGAGAGCAGAGCATCGAACGCCGTCTCAGCCGCCAGCATCCCGCTCTTGATCGCCAGATGAATCCCCTTGAGCCGCTGCGAATTCAGAAAGCTGGCCGAGTCGCCGAGAATCATCCAGCCATTGCCATAAATGCGCGGCATCGTCAGCCATCCGCCATAGGGCAGTGTCTTCGCCCCATAGCGAATCATCTTGCCGCCCTCCAGGAGCCGCCGTGCTAAAGGGTGTTCCTTGAAATCCTGAAAGACATGATGCGGATCAGTCCGCGGATCTTCGTAGTCTAGCCCTGTCACATAGCCGATCGAAACCTGCGTGTCAGAAATGCCGTAAATCCAAGCCCCGCCGTATTCGCGCGTAGTCAACGGATACCCCAGTGTATAAATCACCTCGCCCTTGGCAACACGCCCCGACGGAATCTCCCAAAGCTCCTTGATTCCCACGCCATACGTCTGCGCATGATAAAAGTCTTCAAGCTCCAGCCGCTCGATCAGTTGCTTGGCGCAGTTTCCGCGCGTGCCCTCAGCCAGGATCGTAATCTTCGCCCGCAGATCATACCCCGGCTCGAAATTCGCCTTCTGCTGCCCCAGCTTATCGACACCCTTGTCATCCGTGCGAACGCCAGCCACGCGCGCAATCTCCGGATCGCGGCTGTCATCCTCAAACAGCAGCTCCGACCCGGCAAATCCGGTGAAGACTGTAATGCCAGCCTCTTCCACCTTCTGCCCGAGCCACTTCACGAACTTATTGATCGAGATGACGTAGTTCCCATGATCACGCAGCGGTGGCGGAACAACCGGAAACTTCCGCGCCTTGTCTTTCGTGAGAAAGTAAACCGATTCCTTCGTAACCTCAGCATCCAGCGGTGCTTCCGACTCAAACCCTGGCAGCAACTCCCGCATCGAGCGAGGATCGAGCAAAGCCCCAGACAAACAATGCTGCCCCACCTCGCGCGCCTTTTCGAGAACGTAGATGTTGTCCTTCGAGAGCTGCGAGTCTGGATGATTCTGGTTATGCTCATCAATCAACTGCGAAAGCCGCAGCGCACAAGCCATCCCAGCCGGTCCACCGCCGATGATGACAACATCAGCCTCCATCTGCGGGCGGTCGATACCTTCAATTGGTTTGCGAAACGTGATCATAGGCGACCGACCATCTTACAAGGATCGAAGGGTTGCAGTCAGCGAAGGCAATGTGAGGGCGAACGAGATGAAGATTGCGACAGAACTATTCCCAAATTAGTTCCGCTGAAGGCTCTAGATGAACAAGTGCTTGCTTGAGTCTCTCCGCAACGAGCTTCGTTTCCTCTTCCGAAGCTGGAATACGTTCTGAATTGTGTCTCCATATGAGGGTCTTGAGATAGATACCCCGATGCATCGTTTCATCGCTATCCACTAACGGTTCAGAACCCAATTCTGCGATTCTATGATCCTTTGTATCTTCATATTCGACGAGCCATTGTGACTTCAGGGTGACAACAAAGTCATCCCCTTCCCACTGGTGTTTTGAGCCAATGCTTCTGACAATATCGATTATGTTCTTAATCGAGATCATGAGTGGGGGATAGCTCAGGCTCCTTTTGCTCTCTTTATTTCTTCCGTTAGCGCAGGCACCACATCGAACAAATTCCCAACCACACCCACATCCGCAATCTCAAAGATCGGAGCCTCAGGGTCTTTGTTGATAGCGACAATCGTGCGCGAACCCTTCATGCCAACGATGTGCTGAATCGCCCCGCTGATCCCCAGCGCAAGATAGAGTTTCGGAGCAACCGTCTGTCCGGAGCTGCCAATCTGCCGCTCCAGCGGAAGCCAGCCGTTATCGCATATCGGACGCGAAGCCGCCACCTCGCCACCGAGCGCCTTAGCCAGTTCTTCAGCAAGCGCAAGATTCTTCTGCTCCTTGATCCCACGCCCAACAGCGACGATAACCTCAGACTGCGAAAGATCAACCGCCTGCTTCGCCTCCTGAAATACTTCATGCGGAGTAACACGCGGCGATCCTTCTGCAATCGCGGCAGTTACATTTTCGACGGGAGCGGACCCAGCCTCGGCCTGATCTCCACGAAATGCGCCAATCTGGAAAGTAGCCAGCCACGGCCCATCCGAGCCGAACGAAACATCCGCAGCAAACTTCCCCTGAAACATCTGCCGCGTAAACAGCAGCTTGCCATTCTCGTACTTATAGCCAACCGAATCGGCGATCAGCGTCCTGTCGAGCGCCAAGGCCAGTCGAGGCGCAAAATCACGGACCTGATACGTGTGCGGAAAGAGCACCAGCTTCGGCTGCTTCTCCTGAACAAACTGCTTTAGCGTAAAAACGTAAGCATCCGAGGTATACGCCGCAAGCACCGGAGCCTCCAGCGCATAGACACGAGCCACAGCCTTGCCCGCCAACTCCTGCGCCAACGACCCAACGCCGCTGCCAGGCAACACAACTTCCACCGGCCAGCCCGTCTCTTTCGAGATAGCCTGCGCACCGGCAATGGTTTCAAAGGAGACGCGGTTCAGCTTGCCTTCCCGCTGTTCCGCAACGACAAGAATCGTGTCTGCCATACACACCTCAGGGGAGCCGAAGCTCCCCTTGGATGATTTCGAAGACTGCACGAAAGAAGTCGCTTTGAAGGGGCATGGCTTCAGCCGTGCCGTATGTATTGCGCGTAATCCGCCGCTTCAGCCGCCGAGGGAACGTTCTTACTTTAAAACGCTAGAGACTGGAAAACTCCGGACGTCCGCGCTTCAGGTACGTCCCGTAGCCGCCAAAAACCACCGCCATCACACCGGCCAGAATGTTGTAATACACCATCGGATGCACCCATCCCGGCGAATACGTAGCATCCTGCCCTGACCACACAGTCAGCAGCACCGCGAAAAAGGCAAACTGCCCGCCAATCACCTGATACGTGACTCCCCACTGGCGGCGCTTATCGAGAGCCTCCACTTGATCGGGCGTCAGGTTGCGTTCCTCTGCGGGAATGTTCATGTTGGCCATGGTGCTCAAATCTCCTGAAGATGTGTGTCGGTACGAATCCCTGTGACAATCATTAAATCACGCGCGCGGTGTTTTTGAGATACTCCGTCACCTTCCGCGCCACTTCCGCGGCCGGACCCTCAATCATCTCGGTCTTTTTCTGCTTCACCGGAACGTACAGCCGCTCAATCTGCTGCTGATTTTTGCTCAGTTTCGGCTCAACCTCAGCCCAGGCGACCTTGCGCATCGGCTTGTTCTTGGCCTGCTTAATGCCGATCAGACTGGCATAGCGCAGCTTATTGATGCCACTCTGGATCGTCAGCACCGCGGGCGTCGGCAGGTCGATGAACTGATAGTGCCCAGCCTCCAGCTCCCGCTTCAAATGCAGCCCCGAATCGGTCTTCTCAATCCCGATGATGATCGTGGCATGCGGCAACCCAAGAATCTCAGCCAGCAGCACACCCGTCTGCGCCGCTCCAAAGTCATCGGACTGCAGCCCGGTCACAATCAGGTCGAAATTTTCCTCAGCCACAGCCGCAGCAATGGCCCGGGCAGTATTGGTTGAATCAAGCTGAACGAACTTGTCGTCTTCCAGATGAATGGCCCGGTCCGCACCCTTGGCCAGCGCCTCGCGCAGCACCTGCTGAGCCCGCGCCGGACCTGCGGTAATAACGACCACCTCGCCGCCATGCTTTTCCTTCTGCCGCAGAGCCTCTTCCAGCGCATAGGCATCCGGCTCATTGACCTCGTAGGAAACATCCTCGCGAATCCATGTGCCGGACTCGTTCAGCTTCAGCGGAGCATCCTTCTGCGGAACCTGCTTGATACAAACCAGAATCTTCATAGGTGAACGCGTCAGTATATCGGATGCGGCAATCCACAGGCGAATTGAAGCAGGGATTCAGATTGTCCGGTTTTGAAGGGGCACGGCTTCAGCCGTGCCATAGAGTTCGCGAATAGAAAGGAGCTTTAGCCCCTGAGGTGACCCGCCGCCAAAGCCCGATGCTATCCTCCTGTCATCATGCAGATGAAAATTTTGCGGTGCATCGCAGCAATAGGGCTCGCGTATGCGACAACCTCGGCCCCGGCACAGCAACTCTCAGCGCCTGAGCAAGCCATGGTCAGCAACATCCAGGCCAACGAACAAGCCTCGAACGACCTCCTCAAAAAGCTGGTCGAGATCAACAGCGGCACCCGCAACCTCGAAGGCGTGCGCGCAGTCGGCAAAATCATCACCGCGCAACTCGACGAGCTAGGCTTCCAGACGAAATGGATCCCCATGGACGAGGTCAAGCGCGCCGGAGTCCTCGTCGCCGAGCACCCCTGCCCCGAACCCGGCAAATGCGGCAAGCGCATGCTGCTCATCGGCCACATGGACACGGTCTTCGAAAAAGACAGCCCTTTCCAGACCTACACCGTCAACGGACACATCGCCACCGGCCCCGGCGCCAATGACATGAAGGGCGGCCTCGCCATCATGCTCTACGGCCTCAAAGCCATGCATGCGGCAGGTGTATTGAAGCAGACCGATATCACCATCGTCCTCAGCGGAGATGAAGAAGCGCACGGTGAGCCCGCCAGCATCTCCCGCCGCGACATGATCGCCGCCGCCAAGCACAGTGACGTAGCGCTCGAATTCGAAGGCACGCCGCGCCTGGACGACGTCTTCTACGGCAGCGTAAGCCGACGCAGCTCAATCACCTGGCGCATCAAAGCGACCGGCGAATCCGGCCATTCCTCCGCCATCTTCTCAGACAGCAAAGGCTACGGAGCAATTTACGAGATCGCGCGCATCCTCGACGCCTTCCGCACGCAGCTGCCGGAGCAATACCTCACCTACAACGTGGGCCTCGTCCTTGGAGGCACTTCTGTTGAAGTCGGCCCTGAAGGCATCTCCGGCAGCGCTACCGGCAAAGACAACATCATCTCGCCTACGGCATACGTAAGCGGCGATATCCGGACGATATCCAATGAGCAGACCGACCGCACCGAAGCAAAAATGAAAGCGATCGTCGCCCGGCACCTGCCCAAAACCAACGCCACCATCGAATTCGGTGAAGGCTACCCGGCGATGGCGCCCACAGAAGACAGCCGAGCCCTCCTGCGCATGCTCAACGGAGCCAACAAGAGTTTAGGGTTCCCCGAAATGCCGGAACTCGACCCGATGAAGCGCGGCGCAGGCGACATCGCTTTCGTGGCCGACACGCTGCCCGGCCTCGCAGGCATCGGAGCTACCGGAGATCTGGCGCACGCTCCCGGCGAGACTGTCGATCTATCCGCGCAGCCCATCAACACCGAGCGCGCCGCCTTGCTCATGTACCGCCTGAGCAAAGTGGACGCGAAAGCCGACCTCAAATCGCTATATCCCGCAACACCCCCGCAATAAATGCGGTATAAAATCGTGCGCATGCCAGACAATCCTCAGTTCCCCCAAGCTATCCTCGACCGCGCAAAGAAAATCAAGCTCTTCCTCATGGATGTGGACGGCACCCTCACCAACGGCGGTGTCTGCCTCATCTCCCCGCCCGGCGGAGGAGAGATTCTCGAAATGAAGGTCTTCAATGCGAAAGACGGCGCGGGTTTAAACCTCGCCCACATCATGGGCATCAAAACCGGCTTCATCACCGGACGCAAATCTCCCGCCGTGCAGCAGCGTGCCCATGAAGTTCACGTGGATTATGTCTACCTCGGCCAGGCCAAAAAGACCGCAGCCTTTGAAGAGTGCCTGCAGAAAGCCGGAGTCACCGAGGAAGAAACGGCCTACATGGGTGACGATCTTCCCGACATCCCACTGGCAGTACGCGCAGGGCTGGCCGTCGCCGTAGCCGACGCAGCCGTCGAACTCAAAGCCGCCTGCCATTTCATCACCAACGCCCGCGGCGGAGAAGGCAGCGCCCGTGAAGTCATTGAACTAATCCTGAAGGCGCAAGGCCGCTGGGAAGAAGCCGTCCCCAAAGCAGTCGCTTAAGCCATCACGCCGACTGCAAAAACGCCGGGTGCCCCTGTTAGAAGGAGCGAAGTCGCAGACTTCGCGAGCTAACGTGGGTCAAACGATCACTGTCGAAGACGGCGCTCCAATTCCTACAGCGACTTCTTACAATGACTTGCTAAGAGTCGCGGAATGATCTCATCAATGTGCAATGGACTCTTCCGGCACAAGGCGAACAGGCCCGAGAATCCCCGAAGGCAGCGGCTGCAGATGCTCCATATCCTGCGGCATGAATTTCTGTCCGTATCGCAGATTCAGCAACCGATAATCCGGCAGCGAACGCCCGGCGAGCGTATTGATCGCCGTATTGGCAACTTCAATCTCCAGACGATTTCTACCCGCATGAAGAAACGCCGTCAAATCGACCCGATAAGGCGGCCGCCAAACCGACCCAGCCTTCTGCCCGTTCACTGAAACCATCGCCACTTCACGAACGGGACCCTCCAGCAGTGCATGCCAGGCTTATTCGGATCACCCCGCGGCAGAACCTTGCCCTCCCCAAAGTCTAGAAAGTAGTGACGACCGGCCGCCAGCGCCTTCTCCGCAAGATCAAAATCGCGCGTATAAACCGCTCGACCCGAGAAGTAGCGCGTCGCCTCCGCATCCGTCCACGATTGCAGCGAGGCCATGTCCACCCTGTGATGCAGTTCCGGAAACGCAACCTGCCAGTCGTGACTCAAATCCATCTGCTCCCCGCTGACCGCCTCGCCACGCCAGGGCTCGGGCAGGGAAACCGGCCCATCATGAAAAACCAGCACCCGCGATTCATAAGGAGCCAGCTTCAGATCTGTCCCGGCCCAATAGCTCTTGCCCGAGAAAGCATCCCACTCCTCTGCGCTGGTCCACCGCGAGGCAAAATGTGCCTTCACCGAAACAGTACGGTTGCTGGTATTCGCAACAAAATAGGCATCCGCGAACAGCAGCCTACGCCGGATAAAGCCAATCTCGGGAGCAGGCGCGTCAAGCTGCATATCGGGCGCAACCGCCCTCTTCAGCAAACTTCCAACCTCGGAATCATTCGCGGCAAACATCCAATTTGAACTCTGCGAAAGCCTCCGCGAAAGCGCCTCAACCCGAGGCAAATCCTCATTCGCCTCCTTCAGCCCCGGAGCATGCTGCGGAAGCCGCCCCACCGCAACCACCTTCCCGCCCTTCTGCACATACGCCGCAATCTGCTGATACGTCGCACGCGGAATCCGGTCCACATGCGGCAAAACCAGAGCGGGATAGCAAATCCCCAGCTTCTCAATTGCCTTAGCGTCGATGTAGTCGAGGTTGTACCCCGCATCCAAAATGCTCGCCGACAGTTCCGGCGTGATATAGCGAGCCATCTGCTCCGTCACCCCAACGTTCCCCGGAGTAAAGTCAGCCTGCGCATCATCCGTCGGAACATACACCGCCACCTGATTCGCCGGCTCACCCTGCCGCAGCAAGAAGCTCAACCGCTGCAGATATCCGGCAATCTCCGGCATCACCGGCCACCACGGATTGTGCTGATTGAGAACCGCCGCCGCGTAGAACGCATATCCCGGCTCGCCCGCATAAGCGGGAGAGTAAGGCCAGCCGTGCCCAACAAACTGATTCACGCCCTCAAGAAAAAACCGGTCCGCCTCCGCTTTCATATCCAGCGGAACAGGACGAAACGCAGGCGAATGCAGCCAGGTCCACGTCTCCGCCGAAGTCACGTTGCGCCCATACAAATGGCTCGCCGAAGTAGCCCACCGCGTGTAGGAAAAGCTGCGCCACTGCGGCCCTTCGCCCTCAGGCAGATCCACCAAAGCATTACTCGACAGCGTAACCGCCGGCTCCCCATACGTCTGCGACCGAAACAGCGTGTGATGCTCGTGCGCCCACGCAGTCAGCGGCTCAAGATAGTTCTCGTCAACCAGCTCGCCAAGCGTCTTGCCCCAGTCGTGGCGGACGCTCTTCGCAAGTTCGTCGTTGTCGGCGAAAAGCTCGGGCAGATAAGGCGTCAGATCATAATCACGCCGCTTCTCAAATTCGGCCAAAAAATCCGGCGTCCAGTCCGACTCATACACTTCCAGGCTGTCGCTGAAGACAGAAACAGGCGGCTGATCCCCAAACGCCTTGAGCAGCCGCCCGCCCGCGTAATGCAGATGATTGTCGATAGCAGCGCGATCAAAGTGGTCGAGCACAAATCCTTCAGCGCCAACCGCGGCTCGCTTCACCTGTTGCCCCGTGCGGCTGCTGATAAAAAACAGAACCACGCGCTCCGCGTCGCTCACAGCAGGCACCGACAAAGAGCGCGCCCCGGCCTGAGGCAGCGAAACCCGCTTCGCCGCCTCAGGATCATAATTCGCAGCCGTCCCCGCAACAACAAAAGTCGCCAGCAGCGTCTCTCCATTCTCAAGAGCAGGCAGCGCCACGCGATCCGCGCCCGCAGGCAAAGGTGCAGTAGCCAGCCGCAGCTTCCCCGCAGCCTGCGTGATGGGAATATGCGACCCGCCGTAGGGCCAGCCGCTGCCCAGCGTAATGCTCACGCGCAGCCCAAGCTGGCGCGCGGTGCGATTCGCGAAACTCACAGAACGCAGAAAATCATCCGACAGATAAGGCCCGTTGCGGATCCCTTTCGCCGGATCATCCAGCGCCAGCGCATATACCGGCTGAATCTCAACGCCGCCGATGCCGCCTTCTTTCATCGCGCGTAGCTCGCGCGCCAATTCCTCATCTTCCACCGCTGGCCCAAACCACCACCAGCGCATCATGATGCGCGCATCGTCGGGAGGATTGACGAACGTTTCTCGCAGTGAAGCAAGCGAATCAGACTGCGAGTGGCCCCACGGCGCCCACAGGAAAGTGATCAGAAGCAGCAACACACACTTACAGCGGCGATTCGTCAACACACGCTCCCGCTTCAAGGAATGTCTTACGCCAGATCAGGCGGACTGAAGAAACGCGACCGACTGCACCCCCGCCACCTCAAAGCGCTTGCGGCAGCGGATATTCTTGCACGCAACCATATCGTCTTTCCTAACCATATAGGACTGCGCCTTGGCAAAGCGCGCGCGGTCGCGCTCATCGGCATGGCGAGGCAGCCCGTCCCGCTTGCGCCGCACCAGCCACGCAAGTTGATACTCGTCCGCCTTGCCGCAGTGCGGACAGGTGAGCATATGGCTGCGCTGTTCGTTCTGCTCGATGAAAAAGTCGCGTTCTTCCATAGCAAATAACCCCCGCACTGACCTCGAAAGTATTTCATAATGGTCGAGCGACAGGAAATCATTTACTCAAAACCAGAACAAAGACCATCATGGCCAAAAAGAAGGCGAAGGAATTTTCCGCGGTCAAAGCCGTCAAAGCGAATGCCCGCGAGCGCGTGGGCCAGCCCAAGGCAGAGCGCGTCATCGAAGACAAGCCGCGCGAAGAGCGCCGCAAGTCAAAACACAAACCAACACTCAGCGAAATTCTCACCAGCGAGGGATAAAACCATGGCAAAAGCAATCGGCTTCGGCGGAGCATTTATCCGCGCGCGTGATCCTAAGGCGCTCTACGCCTGGTACGAGCAGCATCTCGGACTCAAGTCCCAAGGCTGCTTCATTTTCCCGGCAAAAGAACAGCAGGCTGACACCGTCGTCTCTTTTTTCCGTCAGGACGACGCCTACTTCCCCACGCAGCAACCAGCCATGCTCAATTTTCAAGTCGATGACCTCGACGCCGTGCTCGATGCCCTCATCGCCGCAGGGGCCAGCGTCGATCCCAAGCGCGACAACACCGAATATGGCCGATTTGGCTGGTTTACCGATCCAGAGGGCAATCGCGTAGAACTATGGCAGCCCGCTCCGGAATAAGACCTGCGGATCGATATCAAGAAAGTAACTAGGTAAAAAGCGCGTGAACGCGTATGCTGGTTAAAGAGGGGCGCTTCTCCCTTCCTTCATCTGGCTGCCTTCCTTGTCTAAGCCGCCTCCTGGGTCCCGGCAATTTAACTCGCGAAAAGAGGCAATATGCGCTCCGAACTGGTGTACTCCGCAAACGCAAAGATCGAAAACCGCTTCCTGCTCGCTACCGTGACCATGCGATCTGTGCGACGTCTGCACATTGTTTCCACGCGCACCGAGGACACGGCGAATCGTGTGCTCACTGATTTGGCGGCGGGGAATTTTCTTGAAGTGGAATTTCCCAAGCTCAAGCCTGCGCCGCCGATTGGGCCCCTCATGATCACGCCGGCAGCCTGACTGGCTGGAGCGGACTGCCTTAAGAAAACCTTCAGTTTGTAGTGATACGCTCAATTTCGTGTATGTATTTGAGGCTGAATCTCTTTCTTCTTTGTCTGTGCTGTACATTCCAACTCTGCGCTCAAAACACGCCCAGCGATGAATGCGGCGTGCACTCCATCAAGCCCTGCTTTGTGCATGTCGCACAGGACCAGGTGGGAATCGTCACCAGCCCGCTACGCGTCACCGCGAAAGATTTTCTCTGGATTGCCCCCTTCGGCGTGGCCACCGGGTTCTTGATTGATTACGACGCCCACATCATGCGCGACCTGGGATCAAACCCCAGCCGTGAAGACAAGTTCAAAAAATTCTCAGACTATGTAACATATGGTGCCTCCGCCGCTCCCGTCATCGGATACTTTGTTGGGGCCGCCAAGAAAGACGACTACTTGCAGGAATCCTCTGTTCTTGCCGGAGAAGCCACCCTCGATGCGATCATTTTGAATGAAGGTTTGAAGTATGCCATTGACCGCCAACGCCCTTACCAGGGCGATGGAACCGGCCGTTTCTGGCCTCACGGCCTGTCAACGTGGCCTGATGGCCAGTCGATGCCATCGAACCACTGCATGATCATGTGGTCATTTGCCCGCGTTATCGCCGGCCAGTACAACACACCTGCCACAAAGATAACCGTCTACTCGCTGGCGACGGCTGTAACCGTCTCACGAGTCCTGGCCCGCGAACATTTCCCGTCAGATGTCCTCGTAGGCAGTACCTTCGGATACCTGATCGGCGACTACGTCTTCCGCCACCGCTCAAGACAGGCCATCCTCTTCTCGCTGTCCACCGTAAACACATTCAACGGAAAAGGCGTGCAGCTCGATATCAATCTCAATCGCCACTGACATTGCATCGCCTAAGTGAAAATCGTCGCGCAATCCCTCGTCTTTTAGGATCTGCTTTTTTGCGACGTCTTGTATGGCGCCGGGAGAGTGCCTTACACAGACTTAAAGGGCACCATCGTGCCTTGCAAAGGGTGCCCCATCCTATCGCGTAGTTTGCGATAGGGTGGGAAAGCACGAACCCAAACCCAAGAGCCGTCGTCTTGAGTCGACAAACTCAGTAAGAATTATTTTGTCTTAAGGGAAGCAGGACGTGAGACGTGGCGCGTGCCCTTCTTTGCCATTCGTCCATCACCAAAGCCTCGCGAACGCTTCTTCGGCGCAGCTGCAATCGCACCTTTGGCTTTAGCCGCCTTCCCACTCTTAGGCCGAACAGCCTTCCGCAGCGCCTCAACCTCATCCAGCGAAAGCTCCCGCACCTCACCCGGAGTCACATCCAGCACCAGCGGCCCGTATCCAACGCGCCGAATCTTCTCCACATGGTGCCCGATCTCTTCGAACATCTTGCGAATCTCGCGGTTGCGCCCCTCGACCAGCGTCACTTCGTACCAGGGATTCTCCCCATTGCGCATCAATTTAATTTCCGCAGGAGCCGTCATTACCCGCCCTTCGCGAGAGCCAGGCTTGCCACGTTCGATCATGACGCCCGACCGCAACTGATCAAGCCCAGCCTCGCTGGGCTTGCCGCTGACCTTCACCAGGTAGACTTTCTCCACCTTCGCCGCAGCCCGCGTCAGCGCATTCGCCAGCTCGCCGTCGTTGGTCATCAGCAGCAGGCCTTCGCTCTGATAATCAAGCCGGCCAACGGGAAAGACCCGCACTCCCGCACGCTCGACAAACTTCATGACGGTAGGCCGTCCTTCAGGATCACTCGCCGTCGTGACATAGCCTTTGGGTTTGTTCAGCATCAGGTAGCGATGCTGCTGTGCGCCGTGCAGCAGCTTGCCGTCTACACGAATATGGTCGCGCTCCGGATCAGCCTTGGTGCCCAGCTCGGTGACTGTCTGACCATTCACCTGCACCCGCCCGTCAAGAATCAGTTCCTCCGCCTTGCGCCGCGACACAATGCCCGCTTGGGCAATAATCTTCTGCAGCCTTACCGGATTGCTGATCGGCTCACTCATGACTTGTGTTCCGCCGGCTCTTCAGCAACCGGTTCCCCTTCGGCAACCGGTTCGTTGATAATCTCAGCCTCTTCGCCCTCAATCTCCAATTCGATCGCGATCCCCGGAATATCTTCATCCTCAGCTTCAGTCTCGTCCATCTCAACCGCGGCATGGGCCCGGGCTTCCTCGCCGGCATCGGCTTCTTCATCAGCCGCGCTCTCATCCGGCGAGCTCTCTACAATGCCCTCCTCATTCGGCACCGCCTTGTTTTCTTCAAAGGGCAATTCTTCAGGCTCAGACAACTCACCCGCCGCCATCTTCTCGAACTCTTCAATCGACGGCAGCTCGTTCAGGTCCTTCAACCCAAACCGCAGCAGAAATTCCTTGGTCGTCTTGTAAAGAATGGGTCTGCCGATCACCTGCTTGCGCCCGGCAGTGGTGATCAGCTTGCGACTGATCAGCGATCCAATGACACCCGCCGAATCGACGCCGCGAATCTCGCCCACCTCAGGAGCCGTAACCGGCTGCTTGTAAGCAATCACCGCGAGCGTCTCTAAAGCCTGTAAAGAAAGCTTCATCGGCGGCTTTAGGCTCTTCACAAACCCGCGCACCGCGTCGTGATACTCCGGCTTCGTGCCCACGCGATAGCCGCCGGCAATCTCCCGAATCTCCATGCCACGTTCGCTGTCGGCGTAATCCGCAATCAACTCGCTGATGACGCGCCGCAATTCCTCGCGCACCTCGCGATCGCGCTGACGCGCCACGCGCTTCTCATCCTCAGGCGAGGGTGCGGCGGCCTTTTCCGGTTCCCCGACCGGTTCCCCGACCGATTCAATGACCGCCTCAACGACCGCCTCAACGACCGTCACGCCTTCTGCCGAAGCATTGGCCGCCATCACCGCAGCTTCCTCCACCGTCAGAGGCGCAGAATACTCTTCATCCGGAACCCGGCCAGCAGCTTCCACCGGCACCGCGCCATCATCAGGCTCGACGCTCTCCGTGGTAAGCACCACCGCGATTTCATTCGCGGGCTCAATCACACGCGCGGAGGCCTCCCGCGCACGCTTCTCTTCAAGGGCCTCATCGGCGAACAGGCCGGCAAGCTGCGCCAGCGTAACCGGCTCTTCTGCGGCGTAGATCACCGCTTCAATCTTTGCTTTTAGACTCATGCGTTCAGGGGACAGGATACGCCCGCAAGACAAAACGGCGCTCCGGTTCTCTTTGATACTACCGAAGCGCCGCCCATTTGCGAAAAAACCGGACCTAAAGCTGCAGGAGCAACGTGAGTACTTTTACCGCAGGGCTCGCAAAAGCCCCGCTCGCCGCTGCGTACCGATAGCGTTCTCTGCGGCAAAAGCAGTCTTCAGTGCATAAACTGCCGTAGTACCCAGAAGAGGCAGCCGGCCAGCAGCGCCGCAGCTGGCAGCGTAAACACCCACGCCATGGCGATATTTCTCACCGTCGACCACTGCAGCCCGCTTCCGTTCGCCATCATCGTTCCAGCAATACCGGACGAGAGCACGTGCGTAGTAGACACCGGCATCTTGAACTGATCGGCTGCAATGATTGTGCACGCCGCCACGATCTCAGCCGACGCGCCCTGCGCGTACGTCAAATGCGCCTTGCCGATCTTCTCGCCCACCGTCACCACGATGCGCTTCCAACCAACCATCGTGCCCAGTCCCAGAGCCACCGCCACCGCCACCTTCACCCAGGTGGGAATGAACTTGGTTGCGTCATCCAGGTGCTTCCGGTAATTCGTCAGAATCGCCGAGTCTGCGGCGCTGAAGGCCGGCGTCTTCGCTTTCGCCATCAGCCGCAGCGTTTCACCTTCCACATACATGTCGTTGCGTACGTTCTGTTGCTGGGTTGGAGGAATCGAAGCAAGCGCTTTGTACTGTTGAACCTCATTCGAAATATCGATCGCCAACTGCCGCGCCGCCAGCGCCGTAGTCGGTGTGAACTGCTTGTCGCGGATGTACTCCGTCAGATCCGCGCGCGCATCGTCGATGACTGCGTCTTGAGTAACATAGCCGCTCAACACGTGGGCCGCCTGCTCCGAGACCGCGGCGAAGTCAGGTACCTGCGCATAACCAATCGCATGGTTCAACGCATATGCCGTCGGGACAGTACCAATTAGGATCAG
>Ga0206827_1087_pt1 | contig 20866 bp, 17 predicted proteins | sample Alteio_BWOrgCont_77_FD_152852 | JGI IMG/M metagenome (GOLD analysis project Ga0206827, IMG submission 152852) | Enriched cells from forest soil in Barre Woods Harvard Forest LTER site, Petersham, Massachusetts, United States -... | ecosystem: Environmental > Terrestrial > Soil > Temperate forest >...
TAAGCACGCGCACTTCAATTTGGAAAAACGCGAGGGCTGGGGGAAAAAGTCAGTCGAAAATCTTTGGGAGGCAATTAACCGCGTGCGGGAAATTTCTCTTGATCGGTTTATATTTGCGCTGGGAATCCGATTTGTGGGAGAAGCCACGGCCAAGCTGCTTGCCAAGCAATTTGCTACTCTGGCGAAATTACTAGCTTTTATGAATATGCCAGAAGCCGTGGATGAGCTGCAGAAAATAGATGGAATTGGTCAGATTACCGGCGCTGAGATAAGACGGTTTTTCAATGATGAATTCAACCTTAACCTAATTCATGAGTTGCAAAAGCAAGTTGAGATAAAATCGTTTATGGTTCAAACTATCCACTCCGCTATTTCAGGTAAAGTTATAGTATTTACCGGCTCACTTACTAAGATGAGTCGTCCTGAAGCCAAGGCTACTGCAGAAAAGCTTGGCGCCAAAGTCGGTTCTGCGGTTTCCGCAAATACCGATTTTGTTGTGTGTGGCGATGATGCTGGCTCTAAACTTAAGAAGGCAAAAGAGTTGGGTATTAGCGTACTTACTGAGGATCAGTGGCTTGAGTTAATCAAACCGTAGCGCAGTACTTCTCAATAAAATAGCGGTGCATAGGCGATGGCGTTTGATTATTTAACTCCGGGTGAAATGTGGTAGCCATAGCCTTGTCACTGGCAACCCAGGCTGGGGTTTGGGCATGAGTTGCGAGAATTTTTAAAGCAGGGTTGCACACCATGATTTTGGGTGCGCGGATAAACGCAACTTTATACCCAGCAACCTCGCCATAATGACTCATGATTTGCGATCCATAAGCATTGCGTGCGATTTCATAATCAATCACACCAAAGCTAAATTGCTGTGGAGAAGTGACTTTCTTTGCAATCAGTATAGCACCCGCACAAATTCCCCACACCGGCTTAAGCTGCCACTCAGAAGCCAGTATATCTTCAAGGCCATTAATGCGGATAAGTTTGAGCATGGTGGTGCTTTCTCCACCCGGAATAATATAGCCGCTTATATTCTCACAGTCTTCAGGGTAGCGGATGTGGACCATTTCCGCACCCAGCTTTTCCAGATGTGCGCGGTGCGGCTCAACGCATCCCTGCAGTGCCAGAATGCCTATCCGCATTACCAACCCCGGTTTGCTAATTTCTCAAGTGGAGGTAGGGTTTCAATAGCAATACCGCGCATAGCTTCGGGTAAATCATAGCTTGCCTCAAGTATTTTTTTAGGTGAAGTGTAGCCTGCAACAGCTTTTACAATGGCCTTAGCAAATTTTGCCGGATGGTCTGACTTAAAAATACCCGAACCCACAAAAACCGATTCTGCTCCAAGTTGCATAGCAAGCGCGGCATCTGCTGGAGTAGCGACGCCGCCAGCTGCAAACTGCGGTACTGGTAGCCGTTTCTCATTTTGGATTTTTAAAAAAAGCTCATACGGAGCTCCTAATTTTTTAGCTTCCGCCATCAGCTCTTCAGGTTGGAGTCCTATAATCCGTTTGATAGATTGTTGGAGTTTGCGCAAGTGCCTGACCGCTTCGACAATATTACCGGTTCCCGCTTCGCCTTTTGTGCGGATCAGTGCCGCGCCTTCCCCAATGCGGCGCAAGGCTTCGCCAAGGTTAACAGCACCGCAAACAAAAGGCACTTTAAAAGTATGTTTATTGATGTGATGCTCTTCGTCAGCTGGCGTCAGAACTTCACTTTCATCGATGAAGTCAACTCCCAGCTCCTGTAGAATCTGTGCTTCAACAAAGTGACCGATGCGGCATTTTGCCATGACAGGGATGCTCACCGCTGCTTTCACTTTCTCGATTAAATCAGGCGGAGACATGCGCGCAACACCTCCATCCCGGCGAATATCAGAAGGTACGCGCTCGAGTGCCATAACTGCCACAGCCCCAGCATCTTCCGCGATCTTGGCTTGCTCTGGCGTTACCACATCCATGATAACTCCACCCTTTAGCATTTCAGCTAATCCTACTTTAATTGAAATTACTGAACCTGACATACCTACCTCATTTTTAAAATGTTATGGTAGATTATAACACTTTTTATAAAGCAGACTATTTATTTAATATGCACCAGTATGGTAGTTGTTTAATTGACTAGTATGCTTTGCCAGTATATATTCGGTAGACATAATTGTGCCCTTAGCTCAGCTGGATAGAGCAACAGCCTTCTAAGCTGTGGGTCAAAGGTTCGAATCCTTTAGGGCACGCCACCCTTCGGCTTCGGGTGGCTGACGCCAAGACGCCGTCTTTGCGAGCCCCAGAATGGGGCGTGGCAATCCAGTCTTAAGGCTGGTGTACAAATTTAAATATGACTTTAACCTCAACACTGGATCCCCACGGAGCGAAGCTCCTCGTGATGATGTTGGTTTACCACACTTAAGAGTAAGGTATGTTAATTTTTACATTTTATATATATTTATAGATCGCTATCTATTCCACTTATATCGGCAGTTTTAGTGCCTGTTATAACAATCAAATATCTCGAACAACTCTCTGTAAAAGCACTATAAGATGAGAATTCATACTTAGGGCCAGAATGAGTGGCACCAAATTCCTTTCCTTGAGTAAATACAGCCAGATGCAAATCTGGAGTAGATACTATATCTTGATATCCCAATTCCTCGTAATCTTTATACTCAACTAGAAAAGCAGTACCTTTGCCTTTTAAAGCAAGAGTCATTCGGATATCATTACTGCTATTTTCAGTATCCACATGGAAATAATGGTTGTCATTGCCATAATCACACTGACCTCTGGGTTGAAATAAGTATGACAGTTTATCAGCGCTAGTATTTAAGCACTCTGCCATTTCATTTGCAGCTTTACGAATAATCCCTTCCATTAAATTGGCTGTTACTCTTGCATCATCCAATTTAAAGAACTTATATAATCCCGTTAACACACCATTTTCTTTAGATGGTATAGCACTTGCTAATATATCTTTAAGGGATTCGCGTCGTAAATCGTTGCCCCATACAAAAGTTTGCAAATCTTGGTCTTCAGGTATCCAACTAGTAAAAGCAGAGGATGGAGAACCCTGGATTTTTGTATTTTTCATAATATTATGTTCTTCACTTGAAAGAAATGGAGCAAAAGCATACTTATGCTCTGGACTTAAGCTCTTAATTGCTTCACATAAATTACTTTTGATTTTGTTACCGTATTTAACCGAGGAAGCCATATATTATCCTAATTAACGCTTTAATTTAATCCTAAGAAGAGTTATAACATAAATATTGATAAATATCAATATAATATTGATTATTGTAATTTAAAGACCTTTGACGCTTCTTTTGGAGTAATGCCTAGGCCAATTTCGACCATATTGGCGGCACCGACAAAATGGTCATTTGCGTTGATTGCTGATTAAGTCTATTCTTGCTTCGTTCATGCATTGGGCTTGCAATTGCAACCTGAACATGGGAGATTTAGAGTAATATATAAAATGGAAGTGATACCAAGGTATTTGATATGGGAAAAGTTATTCTATGTATTCTTGATGGTTGGGGATTTCGCGAAGCTACCGAGTATAATGCAATTAAATCTGCGAAAGCCCCTAATTTTGAATACCTGATGGCTAATCACCCCTATTCGCTGCTGGAAGCATCGGGTGGCGCTGTCGGATTACCTGAAGGACAAATGGGAAATTCTGAAGTTGGCCATATTACTATAGGCGCGGGAAGAGCGCTACGACAGGAGCTACCCAAGATTGATCACGAAATCGAAACTGGTAAATTCAAAACCAATGCTGAGTTAAGCGACCTGATCGCTAAACTCAAAGGTCATGGAAAGACCTGCCACCTTATTGGCCTGGTGTCGGATGGCGGGGTTCACAGCCACATCCACCATATCATAGCTTTTGCTACTTTATTGAAGGAACATAAAATCCACGCAAAGTTCCATGCTATAACTGATGGCCGTGATGTTGCGCCCAAATCTGCGCTTAAATACCTTAAAAGCATTGCTGATCAGGGCATCGATATCGCAACTATCACTGGCAGATATTATGCTATGGATCGCGACAAGCGCTGGGAGCGAACTCAAGCGGCTTATGATGCTATCGTCAGCGGTAAGGGGAAACCTTTCACTGACTATAAAACTATGATTTCTGAGAGCTATCAAGAGAACATTACTGATGAATTTATCATAGCACATCATCACCGAGATTATCATGGTATGAAGGATGGTGACGGGCTTATAATCACAAATTTCCGCTCTGATCGCGTTCGCCAGATTGCGACTAGTATTGTCGATCCGCAATTTAAGGAATTTAAAACTAAAAAGCTCCACCTGGCACAGGCCTTAATGATGACAAAGTATTCAGAGGATTTGGCAAAATTTATGCCGGTAATTTTCCCTCACGACATCCCTGAAGCTACACTGGGCGAAGTGATTTCTGCAAACAACCTTAAGCAACTGCGCGCAGCCGAAACTGAGAAGTACGCTCACGTGACATATTTTTTTAATGGTGGAAGGGAAGAACCTTTTACCGGAGAAGAGCGAATACTCATACCTTCTTCCAAAGTTGCTACCTATGATCTTAAGCCGGAAATGTCAGTGAATGAGATCACTAATGCCGTTACCCAAGAACTTAAAAAGCAAAAACATGCATTTGTCTGCGTAAACTTCGCCAACGCTGATATGGTCGGGCATAGCGGTAATATGCCCGCAACTGTAAAAGCCATTGAGGCTATCGATATTGCTCTGGGAAAATTAATGCTGGGAGCTCAGGAAAATGGATACGATTTATTAATCACAGCCGATCACGGAAACGCAGAAGAGATGATGGATGTTAAGACCAATCAACCACTCACTTCCCATACTTTAAATCCCGTGCCACTCATTTACTTTGGGAATAAGAAGTTAAAATTGCGCAAAGGGGGTCTGGCTGATATTGCACCAACAGTTCTTAAGTTGCTAAATCTACCAAAGCCTGATGCTATGAAAGGCCATGAGCTATTTGACTTAAAAGAAACTGGTGATAAAAATGAAAAGGCTCGCGATTCACGAAAATAAACTGGAACTCGAAACAGTTAAGATGCCGGTAAAAACCGAAGCTAATCAAGTTTTAGTGAAAGTGCATGCTGTTGGACTCAACCGGGCTGATTTGCTTCAGACGCAGGGGTTGTACCCATCTCCTGATAACTCTAATGTTCCCGGGCTTGAGCTATCAGGAATTCGTACCGATACAGGAGACGCTATTTGCGCACTGGTAAGTTCAGGAGCGTTTGCTGAATATATATACCTAGATCCTATGCAGTTTCTCAGTGTGCCACAGGGTTTAGATCTGACTGCAGCCGCAGCCCTTCCCGAGGCTATGATTACCTGCTGGCTGAATCTGGTTGAACTTGGTGGCATGACTCAGGGCAAAAGTCTATTAATCCATGGTGGCTCAAGTGGGGTTGGTTCTTTTGCTATTCAGTTAGCTAAGGCCTATTCATGCAGAGTGTATGCCACTGTTGGCAACAGTTCTAAATTTGATTTTTGCCACATGATGGGCGCAGATAAAGTCTTTGATTATCATCAGGATTATTTCGTCAAAGAGATTAAAGAACAAGGAGGAGTTGATATAGTCTTAGATATTCTTGCCGGTGAGCACTTAAATCAAAGCATATCATGCCTTAAAAGCGGCGGCAGGCTTATGCTGATTGCGGTGATGGCGGGTAGCGAAGCGCAGATCAATGCCGCTTCGGTGCTGATGAAAAATCTCAATATCATCGGATCAACTTTGCGCAGTAAGACAATAGCGCAAAAACATGCTCTCATTGAAAATGCTATCAGACATGTTTATCCGCTAATCGAGTCCAAAAAAATTAAACCAGCGATAGATCTTATTTACAACATTGAAGACTTTGGAGAGGCCTTTGCCCGCATGCAATCCCGACAAAATCAGGGAAAGATCCTAATGCAGTTTTAGAATATTGCTGCTTTTATATCCAAGCTTCATGAGATATAATGCGAAAAAACTAATCTATTTATCAATATGGATTTAGAATTCCATTATTATATAACGTTTATAGTAGCGGCTCATGCAGGATATAGTTATGATCAAGCACAGCGCATTGCCTATAGTTCGCAATATGTTGATAACAATCTTTATACTCATAGGATTTTTTGCCCCTTGTATTCCTCTATTTATGAGAATGAAGTCAGCGCCACTTTCTCTCCTTTTGCTAGCCAACAAGTAACCAAAACCCTATTATGTCATCATTTTCTTCCTGGCAGTGGTGATGACTATTATATTGTCACTCCGAATTCGCCTTTGGCAAATCATCTCCTGCAGCGTGCCTTGCAGTCACAAGACCCCTATCTTATAGGTATTGCTGCCCATGCTTATTCTGATACCTGGGCGCATCAGAATTTTAAAGGATTGTATGACAGCCATAATGCCACAGGCAACTTTGCCAGCAATTTAATCCCAGCGATAGGTCATGCCCAGTTTGGCGTCGTTCCAGATTGTGTTGCCGTCCGTTGGCAAGATCCCAGAACCGGTCACTTTATTTTTAATAACATCAGATTTAGACAAGCGGCTCTCTGCCTGTTTGATCATTTTGCTGCATTTAATAAGTTACCGTATTCATTGGCAGCAAGGAGAGAATTGTCATTACAATTGAGAAGGCTATTAGGTAAAACCAGAAACTATTTTATGCTACGCCATGAAATCACCAGCCGCTCGCGCATTGCAAAATATATTGCGACCGCCCGCATTAATTACGGTTACTCCTTGCCGTATTATGATGAGAGCTTATGGTGGGAAGAGGCCGTTGAATATAGAAATTTGAACCACTATTGGAAGGGCAGCAATTACAGAGAATCTAATTGGTATCGGTTCCAGGAAGCGGTTAAAAAATGGAAAAGCATGGCCTGGCAGGCAATCTCTCAAGAAGGCAAATTATCTGTTGGTAATTATGCGGAAAATGCTTGCGAAGCCAGCCCCGGCAATCGACCCGCCTATCATACCTTTGTGCAGTTGCATACCAAATGAAGTTATATTGAGCATCCTTGCAGAGAACTCCGAGAAAATATTAGCGAATATCGAGAATAAATAAGCCCAGAGCATCATCCTAAGTGCAGCAAAGAAATAAGTATTATAGAACTCAGTTTCTGCAGTATAGAAGTTCCCCAGGAATGGTATAGAAAATTGACGACCGACTTTTTCAAAAATGGTTTGCCCGGTATTATAACAAAGACTCATCGCATTACCATTACTATCGCTTTCAAAAGCTGTAGCGGTCACACAGAACGGCGAATTTACCCCTGTGCATGCAGCATTTGTAGTAGTACCGGTTGCATCACGCGAATATAAAGGACCTCCATTAACGTCATGAGATACTTTTGTCATATCGATTTCACCGTAGTAGACAGAGTCAAAGGTCAAAAACACCAGCGTCATAAATACAAACATGAGAGGGGGATACAACAGATAACCAAATAAAGCTCTAAACCAGCCCTCATATATACTCTTAGTAGCTTCAAAAAGAGCAAAGGAAATAAAGATAGGCGAGAGGAAAACCAGAATACAGACAGTAAACAATGACAGGATGGCAATTTGTACAAATTGGAAGAGCATTTTGAATATCATCACTATATAGATAATTAAGATAATGCCAATAGCCAGAAGACCTGAGAGCAGTCCGCAGAATATTCCTAACACAAGAATGAGAAAGGAATTTAGGGGATCATAAATGCAGCTTCCCAAATTTATATAATTCATTAACTTACAATCCATATAATCCCAAATTGAAAGTTTAATAACCCCAATCTGCCCTAGAGTATATTGATTCTGTATTGCCCCAAATGTTCGATCAGATAGAATCTCGCTCCCCTGATATTTATAGCTGCATTGATGTGTGAAATCATTTGACTGTTGGGCCATAGAAAATATCTGCATTATATCATCAGAAACTTGCATGATCTGCGGGAAGAGTATTCCCCAAATATCCCCGAGCGTAAAATAATATACCAGTGCAAATTTAAGAACAAACATTATGAGTTTTCCTTTGGTCAGCTCATTGTAATGCAGCATAATATTAATCCCTACCATGCACACATAAAGTACAAGTACTCCCAAAACAATCCCCTTGAGCTTACTTTGGATAACAGAGTAATAGGATGCTTGTGGAATGGTACCAGTTGGAGTGCCAACCATGACAAAATTCATAACGTCTTTTATACAGGAAACCACCGTGCTTATCGGGTGCATATCGCTTGCCAGAAAGTCCTTTACAGACTTTCCAAAAAAATTATCATCATCCTGAAGACTTAAAGTAGAGGCCAGAGCGTGCAGATCGCTTCGCGGCGATTGCAGGTAGTGACAACTGGTGGACCCCCAGAGATCAAACATAGCTGAGGCAGAAGCTGGGGGAGAATATGGGGTACAGCCAAGAAAAATCGGGTAAAGTGTATTCACTGTTGCAGCACAAATTTGCCCTTTATTAACTTCATCAATATAAGCGATCATTTCAAGATCACCTACTTTTTGGGGCGCCTCTCCTGGCTTGAGAAATGCCGTCTGAATACCCGTTTGGCTACATGGCGTATATTTATTGGCGACCATAGCGGCATTGAAGCCCGGCTCAGGATAGTAACCAACAACAATTCTCCCCACTAAAAATTTGTTTGCCAATTGCGCATTAGATCCTGTACATGATGAACTTTGAGCCCCTATATATCCTTGCGTTCTGCCGATCAGAGCCAGGTTGTCAGTTGCGCCTGAAGCTACTGCCGCTCCGGTAACTGGGTCATAATAAGGATCACAATGATAGAAATAAGGAATAATACTCGCAGTAGGCGCATTTGGATTAGTATTAATTATTGAACTCCCAGACGCTTTGCAAGTCATATTGCCAGTAAACCATGAATAATATTCATAGGGCTGGAAAACAAACGCTGACCGACAGGCCGACTCCATTAATGCAGTATCAGCATCTGATGCAAATCCAAATAGCGACGTAGCTTTCACACCTGCAACTGAAGAAGCCATGTGGTTTTCCATGCGCAATTTTAATTGCTTGTACCATTCGGTGCTGCTATTCGGAACCCATACACCTAGCGAAGAGCCAAAACCATACGATCCATTAGAATTAATTGTAGCGATATTCGTTATAACCAAACCTCTGGAAACACAGTTACCATTGGTAGGCCAGCCTTTCATAACAGAGCTCTCAAACTTAAGCAAGCTATCGTTTGGACTCGGCGTAGCATGAGCTCCGCTTAGAGGTATAAAAACAGCTATGACCAGCGCAAGTATAAGAACAACGATATTTGGTTTAGTCTGCATTACTGCTCTGCTAACTCCTGAAGTTTTTTATTAAAGATAGGAATCCAGACATTCGGATCATCGCCATATTGTTTTCTTACATCGTCAAGGACGCCCACAGTGCTGGCTCGACCAGAAAGAACATTTATGACGCTGCTCATACCGGACAAATCCACCCTGGCAATCACGGAGTTATTTCCCTGCTTCAAAAGGAAATAGCGCGAACCCGGATCTGTTGTTTTAATAAGTTCAAATTCTCGCTCACTAAGCATAAATGTAGTCCGATAGACTGCTGTTGCTTTTAAATTGGGCAAAAATATTTGGGTGGCTGTCTGCTGAATAAGGGTATCACTTATCGAGCTTTTACTAGCGTCTTCTACACTTTGGGTGGCAAAAATCACGAAGGTATTTAGTTTTCGCAGAACTTTGAGCCAGTCCTTGATCTTAGGCGCGAATATTGGGTTATCGATAAGTGCCCACGCCTCATCCAGTACAATCATACTGGCAGTTCCATCAAGCGAAATATTGATCCTATGGAAAATATAAGAAAGGACTGGTCCTAAAGATGCTGAGTCCTTTAATAGTTCCGCCATTTCAAAACCAAAGACGCTCGCTTTACCAAAGTCGATCATATCATCATCATTATCAAATATCCGCGCATGCGAACCTTTGCCATACCACATGGCCATCCTTCCCGACAAAGTGCCAGGACCACCAAGACCCAGGAAAGGCGCTATATTTGATAATTTTCTATCTTTTTGATCCAGCTTAAAGTTCCCGTTTAATGCATTATTCAGCATTGCAATATCATCAGAGGTAACATCTTCTTTGTTTGTGGAAACCAGTTGCTTCAACCATTCCATGAGAAAAGTTCTATTCTCTCCAGTGTCAGGCAGTTGCAGTGGATTAAAGCTACATTTTTTACCAGGATCAATAATGGTATAATTCCCTCCCAAAGCTCTTATAAATATTTCCGCCCCCCTATCTTTATCAAAAAAGAAGAGGCGGCACTTAAACTTTTGCGCTTGGGCACAGAGGAAATTCATGAGTACAGTTTTACCGGCTCCGGTTGGACCTATTATAGTAGTATGGCCTACATCTCTTACGTGAAAATTAAAGTAATATGGGGTACCTGATGTAGTATCAAGCACAGTTACAGCATCACCCCAATGATTTCCTTTTGCTTTTCCAATAGGATAATTGTGCATGGAATTAAACGCTGCCAGATTGAGTGTATTTATAGTAGATTTGCGCACCAGAAAATCAAAATTGCCAGGTAACTGACCCCAGAATGCCGGCTCCATATTTCTTTTTTCTCGCACACCAATACCTCCGGTATTGGTTAGCTCTACACTTGTAACAGAAAGATTATTTTCCAATTCTTTAATATCGTCCGCAATACACATGGCCGTAAGGTGATGAGAGCCGAAACCTATTTCACCACTCATGATTTTGTCTAATGCCACGGTGATTTCCTCAATTTGCGATACCGCCTTATCTCCAGCTTGTCTCATGCGATTTTGTTGCAATTGCATCTGGCTCATAGCGTATTGGCGATTTATGAAAGAAAATGATTGGGTAATAATGAACTCAAAAGGCATAAGCAAAAAGTTATCCAGCATTCCTGCCCATGTTTTTGGCCCATAATCCTTGATGCTGACCAGCCCGGCAAATTTGCTTCTTCCATCATGACATTTAACCTCAATAGTTCTTCGACCAAAATAAAGCCTGTGAGTAGATATCTGTTGAGCGATGCTGCCTGGCCCCAACAACATTTTCGTCGATTCTCCACAATTCACAATAGTCGCTAGAAACTCAGCGATTTCCGAGTAAGTTCCTTCAGGGGCTTCAACCAGCCCTAGCAATTGCGGAGTGTAATCGCGCAATGAATTGAGCACACGACCTGTTGCTTCTTCCAGCTCTTCTAGAGCTTCTTGCATTTTTGTTTCCAAAGCCTGCTTTTCACCGCCTGAAACTACCTTAGAAACCAGGCCCTGAAATCCAGTAAGCCCCACAACCCCGGATTTTTTTATTATCGATATATAAAGTTCATTTACAAAAGCATTATTATTTTTATGCTTTGCTACCCATTGCTGATCAAGATATAACGCAAAACCATCAGGCATATCAACGCTGGCATAATCATCTGGATAAGTTTTTTGTTTCCTTCGCACTATATGAAAATACAAACCCAGATCAGCAGTAGCCATTCCCTTGAAAAGTAGGTTCCTAATAGTTTTCCTAATGTCTAGATCTTCATCATCAGCTGTCTCGAATGAGAATCCACTGATTTTGATTATCTGCATCAGTTCATTGCTTTTAGTCAATACGGTGTTACTATTCCAGTGCGCAGAATAAGGTATGAAATTTGCAGAAGAATATTCTAAAGTAGTTACTATTTCTCTGGGAGCCTTGGCTTTAAAAATCTTAAACATGAAAACTCAACTAAAACGGATCATATGAATTAGCACCATGATAATGTTTATTGGTGCACCTTGAACATTTGTTTGCTTTTACTCTGACTAGATCTAGAAAAAGCGGTTCTTTAGAACATATGTAAAAGCCTATAGCATGGATTAGTGGTGCAAGAACCAATAGGTAGATAGGCTTTGCTGTTAGAATGAACATGACATAAGAAAACAAAGCATTTACTACTACAAAAGGGTACGTAACCCCGAGCAGCATTGGAGGGCGAGTAAGCCCTACAAAAAGCGGGTCTGATGTAACTTTTCCTGAATCTGCCATACTTACTCCTTATAAATACTACTATAAATTAAACTACACCCTTAACATATGCCAAACAATAAAAATTACTTCCTCACTATTTGGGATTATTATACTTAAGAGTAGGGTCTATCTCTTCTTCCCTCCTTCACCTCTAACTTTATCAAATCGTTGTGATGTTTGCTCTACACTATATGATGCATTGTATTCTTTGGCAGCAGTCGTGCTCACACTTGCCACAACATTAGTAAACATCTTCTCACCTACGGCAGTAATACTAGATTGGCTGATAGCCTGACCCGAGACTATTCTCTGAACAAGCTCTGGGGTAAAGTGGGTAAAAATATACATACCATGAACAAATATTAGTAATACAAGCACATTAAGTATAATATTGATCAGAGATGTCATCTGATTAGAAGCCCAATTAATGCCGCTTGCCACATCTGAAAGCGCGGAACTTCCAAAGCTACTTGCAGGACCATTAAATTGAGTGAAAGTATTTTGAATCGTATTTCCAGTGTTTTGCAGAGCATTATAAGAGTTATTTATGGCGCTCTGGAGGGCGATCTGAGAACTTTGAATAGCAGCTGCCTGTCGTGAAGCTGCCAAAGCCACGGTCGCGTTAAAATTATCCAAGGCTTGTTGAGCAGCCGCAGTTCCAGCCCCCGCTGCCGCTTGTGCAGCATTTAAATCGGCTTGCGCCTGTGCAACAGTTTGATTATAGGCAGAGGCGGCAGCAGCAGCAGCTGAATCTGCAGCAGCCTGCAACTGAGCTATAGTAGTTGCAGGCGGTTGAGTAACAGCAGCGCTTGCTCCCGAAGCTACCGTAGTGCCAGCACCACTTATCGCGCCAATAGATGATTGTCCAGCACCAGTGATAGTATTTCCTACTTGATTGCCAAGTTGCTGCCCTTCTTGTAATAAATTCTGGCCGATGGTGCTGAGTCCAGTTTCTGCGCCCCCAATAGCTTGGTTGGTCGAACTTATTGCTGTATTTACACTCGATGCAGCTTGGCTGGCCAGGCCGCCTGCAGCACTGGTAAGAGCGGTCAAACTTAGACCGGAAGTATCATATTTTGGAGCGCAAAACGGCAGAAAATTAAATGGCTGATCAACCGAAGGAATTGGAGGAATAGGACCGCCTATATTTAATTTAGAAGTGTCAATTGTAATTGAAAAGTGAATCAGATATCTTTTCTCAGTCTCAAACCCTAAGAAGCTATTGAGCGCTACAATAATAAACAAATTGAATATACCAATAACTGAGAACATTACTGCTGGTTGCAAGGCAAATGAAAGCAGGTTTTTCCACCAATTATCAAACATGAATTTAGTAAAGTTAAAAAGAAGCATGCATATGAAAATTGGCGATATAAAAATCAATGTTGCCAGAATCACTATAGACATAAGATACATCATCATCACCTTGGCAACCGTAAGGACATAAATGAAAACTGCAGCAGAAAATATGATAACTGCGGCGATGAATGTTGGGAGCGTAGAGATGCTTGAAAGCGCCAGTCCTCCAATCTTCATCCAGGTTTCCTCGGCAAAAATAAGCTGGAATGGGACATCAAAAACTTTAAATATCGATGCCGGATTATTTGGATCAATGCACACACCTGGCACAGAGCCATTACCCATTAAAAATATTCTTATCAATTCCAATGGCCCATAAATGAACATTTGAAATAAATTCGTATAAAGGAAATTCCAGGCTCCCGGTGAAATGATGACTGCTACAAAAGTAAACTTAAGCAACCGCTTGATCATTTCTGTGTGGTTCATTTGTATAAGACCCATCATAAAACCTAACCCAGAAATCACGACATAAAATACAAGCAGAGCTCTTACGGTAACTATGAATGGGGATTCTTGCACCAAAGCAGTGAACAAATTCGCTAAGACCCCAGGATTGCTTGGATCAGTTGGAGAACCAAACATGGTGGTAAATACAAAATTAACAATGTCGCTTATGACCCCACCTAAAACATTACTAATATTGCTCCCATACGCAACATTAGTACAAGATGACGTATAATTATATTTACTAACTGTAAATTTATATTGCCCGAATCGGCTAGATTGGTTTTGGTAATCTCCCCCTTTGACATCTACACCGGTAGGAACTGTAGGAGGCTGCATACGGAAATATAGTCTACCAGCACTTGGGGCTGCAAAACCCTTACCTTGAGTAAAAGCATCCATGGGAACTGGCTGCCAGGAAAGCGCCCCAGTCGACCCATCCGGCATAATCGCATATTGGAGCCCTTCTCCATTGTATCTTGGGCACCCTTTCCATAAGGCCTTAACTGTCAAGCCACCCAAGTTATCTCCCCATATCAGGCCGTTATAGGCTGAACCGGGGAAACTGTAATTCCCATCTTCCTCATGACGAAGTGAAATTGACTTGTTGGCATTGCTATACCCTAATAGCGTCCCTGCTAAATTATATTCTGAAAATCCCGGATCGGTAACAGGGTGACATTTATCCCATAATGACGGAACATCGATTGTAGAACACCCGCTAACACCTGAATTAAATGGTTGGGCAATATTAAAGTCCGTGATTCTTTGTTTTAATCCATTCCAATTAGCCCCGGATGGATAAAGAACAACTGACTGCAACTGGCCATAAGTAGTTTTCCCACAATTATATCTTTTACCTATACAATCAATATGCGGGAATCCACTGAGATCCGTAAAGTTTGGTTCTCCACTCAACAAGGTAAAGTTGTCAGCTGGCAGAACTAAAGCGGCCGTATCAGTTCTGAGTTGAAGAGCGGTAGTTTTTTGAAAAAGGCCATAACTCGTCTGCTTGTTGTATGGACATGAACTGGTATCAGTACAGGTTAGATTTGTGGTGGGGGGCTTAGCTGTTGGATTAGTGGCACTACTCACTGCACTTGGATTATAATACAGTGTATATAAATCTCTGCGACTTGAATTCACTCCTACTGGCCCATTGTACCCAAGAGGAATTGTCTGTCTGTTAGCTTCAGTACCCGACCAGGCAAGGCTAAACTCATCCCCATCCTTCGGATATATACTTAAACTGGTAAATTGCGGGTTTCGGGCATTCCAGTTACAAGCCCTTAGCGGATTCATATCTATCAATTTAAGTGAAGCCGGCAGTGGCGCTGGCGGGTTAACATTGTACAAATACCATAGTGACTCATTCGTATATTGAGTAGACAGAGTTTTATAGGGTGGCAGCTCAGTAGTTGTTAACAGATCTAAATTAAGCTGTCTTGGCGATTGAAGAAAACACCTGTTAGCGCATGGGTTAATTAGATTTGGAAGCCCGGTAGCGCCCCCCAAATCTGGTGCTGGATCGATACATTTCCCTGTCGAGTCTTGTGCATAAACCGTAAAACTCGTCGACCCAGGTGCTGGCTGATTTAGCGCCGCTAATGCTGCCTGAGCTGATGCCAAAGCTTGATTATTTTGCGATAGTGTTTGCTGCGCCGTTGCGAGCGTTTTTGCAGCCTGGCTTGCCGTCCCCTGTGCCGCTGTTGCTGCTGTATTGGCAGCCGCCGATGTTTGCTGCGCCGCCGTCTGTGCTTTTGTTGCTTGCTGCGCTGTTATACTTGCTTGCGCGACGGCCACCCAAGCAGTTGCTGCTTGGGTGCCATATATTATTTGGTTAATCCAATTTTGGTTGGCTTTGGCTTGTAATGCCTGAGCTATTTGAATATCCGTAGCCTCTATTTGCAGAGCTGCATTTGCAACTGTATTTGCATTAGTTAATGCGGTAGCGGCGGATGTTGCCTGCCCCGCTGCTAAATTTGCTGCATTCTGCGCTGCTGTGGACGCAGCTGTTGCAGCGGTAACGGCCCCTTGAGCGCTGCTCACTTGTGATTGCGCCTGCGCTACAGCAGCTTGAGCCAACTGTAAAGGAGTTTGCCCTTTCGTTGCTGGTTTAGGTAATGTACTACCCCAAATAGTTAGGAAATTACTTCCCCAAACTTTATCATCATAAGAAGCAATTGTTGGTTGCAACACTCGGGACTTCATACCGCACATATAAACTACGTTTTCAACGCTATTATCAAGACGCAATGCGATTTGATCATTTTGCGCAACAACAACCTGACTTTGATAGCCAAGATCAGCATCAACAGCGCCGGCTTTAGTAGGGGTCTGACAAGTACTCGTTATTGAAAGCACTTTATTCTGAGCGGTACCTGGGGTCGGATAAACGTAGTTATAATTATTGCCCAGACTACATTCTGATATGCATTCATTGGTTTCATCGACATAGCTACGGCTCCCTTTCGTAATGCCTTGAACCAGACTAAATCCTTTAGTACAATTAACATTACAAGCTTGGTTACATGCAGCATTGGAAGGACTAGGACTGCATCGACTCTTTATAGTTTTCAAAGTCTTAGATACAATTTTTTTAGTAGTGGGGTCTTCTTCATAAATATAATCTGAGTAAAGCGTGCCCGCTTGACAAGCCATCTGACAATTAAGCTGCGCACCTCTATTGAGCTCAATACCCGCATCATCTTTAGCACTAAAAATTGAACACTCATTTATACAAGTAGACTGACAAGTAGAATCAAGCGGAGTAAGGGTGATCGTATCTGTGTCGAAAACCGAAGTACTGATCAAAGGAAGTAACGATCCAGGACAGACAACATCCTCACTACATGCACTCAACATAAGACAGGTGCTGACCAATATCCATTTAACATAGGTGCTTTTAAATTTGGCTAGCCCTATATTTTTTCTATTAGCAATACTTGCAGAGCGATGCCCGAAGCAGAGCGCCGCCAATGCTTGAAAGGCAACGGGTATAATGTGCTTTATCGCTAAAAAAATAGCCTGCATTTCTAAATTAGCATTCCCTAATGAGTACCTAGTTATTATGAGATTAGTTAGTTACTTTACTATTTACAACAAAAAAACCCAAAGTTTCCAAAGGCTTGTTATCTGACCTTTTTATAAAATAAATTTTATGTTATTTAAGAAATCCTTTGTTGCATACTTGATTTATATAATATATAGTACAAATTATTAGAGTGAAGAATTCTGTCTGCTGTACAAAACTATTATAAAAAACACTGGCCAGTTTAGAGTCTGTTAGCTATTTTAGCATTCACATAATATTGGTAACCTATGAAACTCATAAATAATATTGCCTTGATGTTACTGTGCGGCGCACTTTGCGTGGCCTGTTCAAAAAAATTCATGGTTCGGGAAAGATAAAGCGCACAACCTTAAAGGTGAGCGGATTAAAGTCTCGACCAGCAAACAGGATCTTAAAGTTGATGAACTCGCCTCAAAGCAACCTTTTCATGCGCATGAGCCGAAAGTGAACACAGGTTGGTACAAGAGCAGCGGCATCACCTCATCACAAATAGATAACCTATATTTAAATTCTCCGCTAGATAAGCAAAACAGTTTTAGCATTAGCAGTGCAAATGACTTTACCTTTGGTTCGACCCCGATCATCGTTGAAGATAAACTATTTGTCTCTAGCACAACTGGCACTATAGAATCATTTGATCTCATCACTGGACAACCGCTATGGTCAAATGATTTTTTTTCCAAGTCTCATGGGATATCGAAATTTGCATTTATGACTGGCAGTTATGTGAATGGCGGTCTTTCATATTATAACAATACTATTTATGCAACTGGAGGGCTTTCAGAAGTTGCTGCCATAAACCCTATAAGTGGGGAAATTATTTGGCATACAAAACTGAGCAGTCCCTCACGCTCGACTCCTATAGGTGCGGGTAAAATGGTTATCATTCAGACAGTTGATAATAAGACCTTTGCCCTCGACTCTGCCACTGGCAAAACCATTTGGACGCATTTGGGTATAGGCGAAGATATCAGCATGCTTGCCACTTATGCACCGGCTGTTTCCGACCGCAATGTTATCGTGCAATATTCTTCGGGAGAGATTTTTGCTTTAAATCTCGCAACTGGAGATGAAGTTTGGGCAGCAAACATATCGTCTCATGCAAATAGCGTAAGCACAGAACGGCACCTTTATAATGTTATTACCTCACCTACCATCGACAATGGCCTGGTACTTGCCTTTGGTAACGATGGAACTATAGCCGCTTTAAAAGTTAGCTCTGGGGAATTGGTTTGGAAAAAGGATATCGGAGTTAATAAACAGTTCTGGGTTAGTGGCAACTATATTTATGCAGTCATAAATGACAACCAGCTAGTGTGCCTAACCAAGCCTACCGGTAAGGTGCGTTGGATAACTGATCTTAACATGTTGCAAAAAGATGGCGATGAAACTGTTTTCTGGGGTAGCCCGATTATTGCTGATTCTAAAGTCATGTTAGCAAATTCAGATGGACAGTTGATGTCCTTTGACATGGCTACTGGTAGTAAAATTGATGAAATCAGTGTCAACGATGACATATATTTAATGCCAATTGTTGTAAAAGGAAGCATGTATCTTCTTGATAACAATGGCAAAATAACTCGCTATGGAACATAACTAATGACTGATTGCCATTATCCGATTGCAGATAGCCTTTTAAATCTGGATAGCATAAGTCTTATCTGGCTATTATTTATGACTGGTCTTGCTGGCAGTGTTACTCACTGTATAGGAATGTGCGGCCCGATAGCCATGGCGCAGTTAAATATAAAACTCATGCGACTGGCTCCTGATAAATTGAAGGAAAGTGAAAGGCTCAAAGCTGCATTGCTATTTCCTTATTACTTTGGCAAAGCCACTACCTATGCTTTGCTTGCTTGCGTGGCTTATCTGTTTTCAACTGCCCTTTCTGAGATTCGGTTTATTCATTATTTAGGATCTGTCCTTCTCGCATTGACAGCAATTTTTTTTATCTTCTCTGCATTCAGCCATTCCAAAGCATTTACTCCTTTGTTTGAATCTGGCATTACCAAGAAATTTCAATTATTACTGGCAAATAAAACGCGGCATTTATATTTAGAACCACGTGGAATAAAAGGGTATGGCCTGGGAATGGTTTTAGGTCTCCTTCCCTGTGGCCTGGTTTACGCGACTGCTGTCACTGCCATCTTCTCTGCTAGCAATATTTTTGTCCTGGTGTTTGCCATGCTTGCCTTTGGATTAGCCACAATTCCGGGCCTGTATATCAGCGCATATGCTGGAAGCATGATATTTAAGAAAGCCAATAGATTCTTTACGCTATTTTACTCAGCTATAATGCTCTTGAATGCAGGGTTTTTATTGTATTACGCTCTTAAGCAACTTAAATTAGCTGGTTTTGCAGCTTGAGTTCGCAAAAATTTGCACTATATTTCTATTAAATGATATTGGTATGAATATGGAAGAACAACAAACCCCTAAAGATAAAACAAATGAACCTCAGAAAAAAGCTGACCAGGCTCCTAAAAAAGCACCTGTTCAGGCGACACATACAGCTGCTAATGCAGAGCTGACTAAGCTACGTGAAGAAAATACTCGGCTCAATGACCAGGTCATGCGCCTGGCTGCAGAATTAGAAAACACCAGAAAACGGCTTTCTAAGGAAGCTGAAGAAGCCGGCAAGTATGGCATTACTAAGTTTGCGCGAGAGCTTATCGAAGTGCAGGAGAATTTGCATCGTGCTGAGGCAAGTATCCATAACACCGAAGAACTGGAAAGCAATCAAACTTTGAAGCAGATATTCTCCGGAGTCGAGCTTACTAAAAAGTCGCTTGCAGATATTTTTGCCAAATATGGAATTGTCCGCATTGACCCTAAAATTGGCGAGAAATTTGATCACAACTTCCATCAGGCTATTGCGCAGATGCCTGCAGCTTCGCACCCAGCGGATACGATCGTTCAGGTGATTCAGGCTGGATATGCAATACACGACCGGCTGTTGCGCCCGGCTCTTGTTGCCGTCGCAAAATGAGAGTTGCTCTCGTTACCTTATTCTGTCTTATATTTGCATATGCAAGTGCCGAAGAACCATTGCCGGATAAAAATCTGGAAGCCAGGGCAGTCGAGTTATTTACTATAGTTAAATGCCCGGTTTGCGAAGGGCAATCTATTAAGGATTCAGGTGCAGATCTCGCAGTCGCAATGAGGAAGCACATCCGCACCGAAATTGCTAATGGACTCAATAATGATGAGATTATGGCCGGCTTAAAATCCTCCTATGGTAGCGAGATAAGTTTTATGCCAGAATTTTCGCCCAATACATTTTTGCTTTGGCTGCTACCGTTAGGCATACTCATTATCGGCCTGAGGCTTGTGGTAAAAAGCAAATAAATTTGCCGTCAGAGCGACCTTTCTTCTACAACAATAGTTCTCAGCTAGGCATCCAAATTTTCAACCTTGAGTGCATTCTCCTGAATAAACTGGCGGCGCGGTTCAACCACATCACCCATAAGTACTGAGAAAGCTTCTTCTGCGGCATCAAGATCACTGACTTTCACCTGCAATAAGGTGCGGACATCCGGGTTGAGCGTAGTATCCCAAAGCTGGTCAGCATTCATTTCACCCAGTCCTTTAAAGCGCTGCACGTATACACCTTTGTTGGCTATTTCAAACACATTTTCCATGAATTCAGTTGGGGTTCGGCAAACGATCCTGCGTTCCTTCCGCTCAATGATTGCCGGCTTCTCAATAAATAGCGCCTTGATTTTAGCAGCTGCATTGTGCAGACGTTCAGCTTCTCTGAAAGGTATAAGAGTCCCATTGATATTATAATTTTCGGTAACGCCGCGCTCGTTGCGGGTCAGGTGGATGTTATCGTGCTTAACTTCAACAGCCCAACTAACCTGATGACCGGTTTCATTATTTTTAAAAATGGAAAGAAGCTTTTCCGCAATGGAATCATATCGACTGTGGTCCTGTTCAGCAAAGAAACCTGCTAGTGCCGCAGCTTCGATTATA
>Ga0206827_1092_pt1 | contig 20609 bp, 23 predicted proteins | sample Alteio_BWOrgCont_77_FD_152852 | JGI IMG/M metagenome (GOLD analysis project Ga0206827, IMG submission 152852) | Enriched cells from forest soil in Barre Woods Harvard Forest LTER site, Petersham, Massachusetts, United States -... | ecosystem: Environmental > Terrestrial > Soil > Temperate forest >...
GGCTATACATTTATGAATGGTGAGTACGATGAAGAACCTTATGCTGCTCTGTGGCGATAATTCTTGATGTCTCTTTTTTATTATGCTATGATTTAAGCAGTTGAAAACTGTCCTTGAGTGAAAAATTGTCCCACATACGCAAAGAAATCTACCGGAAGATTGCAGGATTCTTCCCTGATATAAAGGACAAGGAGAACTGCTCCAGAATTGATTTAAAAGCCGAAGGCATAAATGATATATACGCCCTAAAACTTGACAGAAAAGACGGCAATATAGACTTGATTTTAGCTAATTTTACAGACAGGGAATATAAAGTTTCTGATCCCGAATATAAAATATTAGTTAATCCTGATAGGGAAGAAGCTCAGGTTATTTCCTTTACCAATCCTTCATATTCCAAAGTTGTGTATCCTGTATACGCTGAAATCCCTCAAGAGGTGCAAGACCATTACAATAAGTCTCTTAGCACATGGTTAGATAGTTTAAAAACAAAAGGATATATTAGTAGCACTGGGCCTTCGCAAAGCCTATGAGGGGTGCAATGATTTTTCAAATTTTGGTTTTTAAACAATAAAAAAATCACTACTTTTAGGTATTCAAAATCACTAATTATAATGATTTTGAATACCGGAAAACTTTCCAAATTTGTTTAGCCTGAAAATTCAGGCAATCAAAATACAGCGAAATGGATTTCAACCTTGACAGGGTCATTTATTCTTTCAACGGCAATGAAGATTTTACGATTGGCAACGCTTGCGAAGGCGTACAGATATATGGTGGCATTGGGTCGGGGAAAACGAGTGGGTCTGGCGCGGCTTTAGCCCTCAGTTTTCTGAGCGCTGGATTTGGCGGCTTGGTTTTATGTGCGAAGAAAGATGTTTTGGAGGAGTGGAAACGCTATGGGGCACAAACCGGAAGGGCAAATAACCTTTTGGTATTTGATGCTTCCGGCGATTTTGTGTTTCCGTTTCTTCAGTATGAGGTTGAGAGAAATGGCGAAGGCGCCGGGTACACAGAAAACCTCGTGAGATTGTTCACTACCGTGCACGAGGCCATAGAGCGTAGCAGAAGCAGCGGCGGGAATGACCCTTACTGGACACGGGCAATGCAGCAGTTTCTCCGCAATACCATTGACCTTTGCATGATAGCGCGGGGAACCGTATCGGTTCCGTTAATCCGCGATGTAATACTCTCCGCACCAATAAGTTTAGAACAGATCGATACTGACGAATGGAAAGAACGAAGCCTGTGTTGGAAATTATTACTGGAAGGACACGCTAAGACACTTTCCCGATGGGTGCAATATGATTACGACAGCACGGCCTCCTTCTGGCTCGAAGAATATCCGGCGCTTGCCGAAAAGACGCGCTCCAGTGTCCTCTCTACCCTTACATCTATGATGGATATTTTTCTACGCCGTCCGTTTCGCATGCTTTTTTCAGAGCCACCCGAAGACCGCAGAAAAATTGCTTACCCTGAATTAACACATAAGGGGGTTATCATCGTGATGAACCTACCCGTGAAAGAGTTTGGAGACGCAGGCAGGGCGGCACAGGTCGTTTATAAATACCTCTGGCAGCAGGCAGTGGAAAGGCGGCAGGTTGAGAAAGGAAAAACTATCCCAGTGTTTCTCTGGGTGGATGAAGCGCAGAACTTTGTAACAGAATACGATATGCAGTTTCAGGCAACTGCACGTAGCACAATGGCCTGTACGGTGTACCTGACACAGAATTTACCCAATTATTACGCAGAAATGGGAGGTGAGCATGCTAAATATCGTGTGGATTCCCTGACCGGAAATTTACAAACAAAGATATGGCATGCCAACAGTGACCCCACTACCAATGAAAACGCCGCTGAGATAATTGGCAAAAGCTGGCAGACACGTCAAAGTTCGGGGCAAAGTTTCGGCGCAAGTAATTTCAACCTGAGCGAAGGTAAGAACGAATCTTTTGATTATGACGTCCCTCCCCAATCCTTCACCAAGCTGAAAAAAGGTGGCAACGCAAACGGTAAGATCGTAGAAGCCATCATTTTTCAGAATGGGAGAACCTGGAAGAATAATAAAACACATTTATTCGCACAATTTAAACAATCTGATATATGAACAATCCGAGCAAAGCCCGTGATGTTACGGGCGGGTACAACGCATTCGCGGAATCCTTTCCTTTCGTTAATTTAATTATGTTTATTTTTGGCTGGTTCACTGTTCCGGTAGAAATCCTGTTTAGGCGGAATTTTGGGCAGCGATGGTTAACAGTCATTAACTTTTATGCGGGGCTTTTTGTGTTGCTGATTTTTACCGCGCTGCAAACCGCAGGCGGCGCAATCGGTTCCCTCTTTTCCAGCCATCAGCAAAATAATACCGGATACCCTTATCAGCAGCAAATGGAGCAGCCGTCAGGGCCTTTCCTTTGGGAGCGTTTCTTAGACAAAAGTATGCTGTTTATTTTACTGGCGTACATGCTGGTAAGTTCCTACCATTTCTTTAAGATATGGTGGCGCAACCGCACCAATACCGCCCTGCACTCGTTTGATGATGGAACTTCATGGTTTGAGCCTGTGGCAGTGTATCTCATGCGGCTGATGAATGTACTGGCAGTTCCCGTCCTGCGCTTTTATATGTTTTTGCTTCCTATCAGGGAGCAAAGAAAGAGGTTAAAAGTCCCACCGCTTTTTGAAGATGCAACCGCTTTTACCAATACTGTGTTTGAGCCGCTCATGCTGCTAATCCTTGCCATTATCTTTCATGGTGCAACCCGTTGGTGGCTAATTATTTCTTTCCCGGCGCTGGCGATTTATGCCAACTGGAAAGAAACTGCAAAACTTAATAAAGTGCTTGATTTCAGGGATAGCGTGATTGAGGCGGAAACCATGCAGAAAAACAGGCATTCACAGAAAGCTGCCAACCGTATCATAAAACAGGCGGCGGAAACGATTAAGGAGAACCCGCAAGCCGCCTCTGCTGCTTCATACCGATACCCTGACCTGATGGATATTATTGAAGATATGAACAAAGACAAAAGCCATCTTGCCGATGAATAGATAGCATAAAAAAAGCCTGCCTCAAAAACAGAGGCAGGCAGAAGCATGGGAAGGTTTTAATAATCTTAGTCTTGTTTATAACAATTAATTAAATATATTTAAAACTCAGCGCCAAGTCTTCAGCAATAAAATAGGCTAACTATTATTACCCGATTTTCTCCGCATATAATATTTAAGACTGTATTGGACAAACCTGATCGTAGCCATATTTCAGCAACTGATAAACCAATCCAATAATAATGGGCAATACTATGGCCGCCAAACCTCCAGTAGCTCCCAATATAGGTATCAAGGCAACTAATACCAATTTAACAATTGTTTCGACGGTAGTCGAACCCAAATCCAGGTCCTTTGTTACGGCACAGAAAACCTGACGAATTTTATCCTTCAGGCTTTGGAATCCGGTTTCCAGGCTATCTGATACTAAATTAACCCTGGCTTCAAAACCAAGCGATAATGGTTTATCAACAAGTGTCTTGGTCTGCACATTCTTTAGATAAGCAATCATTTTATCACTCTGTAGGTAAGCAACCATTTCAGGATGGTTAACTTGTCTGTCAACATAGTTTTGAACGGAATAGAGATCTTTAGAATAAAGCGCCCTGGCTTCAAGAACAATGTAATTTACCAAATTGTCGGTTACTTCTTCTTCTTTGAAAATCATATTTTTATTTTTTTAATTTTTCGCCTACTCTTTTACCGGATTTTCGACATACCTCCGTTTTGCTTTTAGTTTTTATTATTTCCTTTAACCTACATCCGCAGTCTGCATTGTGCATCCAGCAGACTTGCAAGGATTCTTAGCACTTCTTTTTCTTTCTCGTGCAACCTGTATTTCTTTTCTATATTTTTCACTACCCAATTCACCTTATCCCAATAGGAGCAGATACGGTCTTCAGCATCTTCCCGGCTAGTAGCAGCTGCGGGTTGCAATAGCGGCTCACCGTTCATTGCATAGGCTGATAAGTCTAGTAGCTGAAGTTTTTTTTCAAAATCAATTTTGAGCATCTGCCGCTTTATCTTTATTTATCGAATCTGTTTTGTTTTGTTTATTTGATGTTAACTGGTTAGTGGCGTAAGGTACAACACCAATGCCTAAAGCAATCAATGCTTTCCACAGGTCACCGATATCTGGTTTATTAGCGTATTTGAAGTAACTATAAAAATAAAAGGTGGCCATACTTATCCCTATAATAATGGCAGTAATACTTGATATAAATGCAATTAACCTGCTCGAACTGGTTGGTGGATTATCTCCAGATGCAGTTGTTCTTACAGGGTTGGGTTTAGCTTGTATTGTAGAAGAATTTTCCTCTTTTCCCAAAGTTCTAAAGTCTGCAAACGATTTTAAGGTTGCGGGGCTTTTTTCTGCAAAAATGTCCGAAACCTTTAATTTCCCATTAAAAATGGCAATAATTACAGTAATTAAAGCAATGAGAAAAAGAACTGCTGGAAGGCATGTTATCAGCTTATCGGCAGTATCTAGCTCATGCACAGTATTTGGGGGTGTACCGGCACAAAATGCTATCACCGAAGTACAGCATATCAGCCAAACTGTCGTAGCAGATTTTTCAAAGATTAATTTTAATTGTTTCATAGTCTTATTTGTTTTTATTAGTTCAAAAATTAGTTCAAAAAGGCAAAACCTCCCCCTGTACCTGCCAAAACAGAAGCTACGGCAGGATTCGGTGGTAAGATTGTTTTTAGTGGTTAATGATTATTTCAATCGTACTTTCTTTCGAGGACTTTGGTTAGGCAGTGGAGAGAACCTTTGTGTTGAATATCCTGCCAAAAACCACTTCGAATTAAGTTAATCTTATTTTTAAAATATTTTTTGAGAATCCCATTTTGCAATTCATTTTCGAATTGATCAATTATTCCATTTGATGTCTCATATCGTTTAAAGACTTCAGTATTCATAAATGCGGCAAAATTTTGAACCGAATTCATCATAGGATGAGGCTTATTATCAACGATGTCTTTGTAACTCGGCAGGTAAATAATTCTTTCTCCACCATATTCTTCGACAAGACAATTATTATAGGTGTAAAATGTAGGCACACTCATAATACCTTCAGCTATAATGAGTAATGGTAGGCGAACTACGCAATATTTAGATTTGTGAAAAGATTTTTCCAGCCTATCTAATCCCTTTTGGATTAAACGTACGTCCTCTAAATAAGAATTATTATTTGAGCCTTGCGTAGAAAGGATGTGGATGTCCTTATCATCTATTTTTGCAAGAAGTATAAGTTCTTTCCCATCAATTTTTCCGGCAGGAGTAATAAAGAGATCTATATGAAAAAGGCAGTTAACTGATTGGGTTTTTACAATATTGTTATCAATCCATAAGACGTTGTCGACTCCGTAAATATTTTTTAATTCTTCAGCTGCTTTCGCTGGGCTGGCTCCTGGGAATTTTGAAATTATTTCATCGAGAATATCGCTTCCTGCAATAGCTATATCCTTGTCGCCTTTACGATAAGTGAGGATGTTGCCGCCATCCATGTGAATCTTTGAAATTTGCATGCTCATTTTATCATCTTTTTCTTTTCCATGCAGCATTAACTCATCTGCTACAAAAACACATTGGTTCGCCTGAAACATATCTTCATTTCTCGGCAGGCAGCGAATCATATGAATTTTTTGATTTTTCTTATAGAAAACATGCAAAGCATCTTGAATGAACTTTGTCAGCGGGAAGGGAACAGTACCATTTGCTCCTTTGATATTTAATAACTTGGTGTAATTTATATCCCGTTGAATCAATTCTACATTCTCAAAACCATCAAAAATATTGCTGAAGTCAAAGAAGCGAGTTCCGTTTTTAACTTGATCCTCAACATCCAAAATAATGATGAACCTCACGTCCGAAGGAAAGACACTAATTATTGACAAATAGTAGTTAAATATCAACTGTATTACCTCTTTGGTGATTTGGCTAAATCCTTTTTTACCATATGATAGCAAAATGGTTTTGATCTTCCCTTCAGCGTTAGGTACTGGCCGGTATAATTTTTGAATCATATCAGAGTTATATTTATTTTATTAATATCCTGGATTGGGAGTTTCGGTTGTAATTATTACGTTACCATTGGCGTTAACAGTAAGAATATCTTCATCGCTGCATAATACTGAGATGCCTCCGTTTTGAGCCAGGTTGAATAAGCGGGCGACACTGCTAAATCCACGCATATCATCAATACCAATAATTACTCCTTCATTAAAGGTTACTATTCCCGGTTCACTTATATCATAAGTCCAGTCATCTGAAATGTCTCCTATTGTTCCCCCTACTGTCAGGGTAGTTCCTGCAACACTTAGTTGAGTACCGACTAACCCTTCCCCTACTATTGTTCCTCTGAGGTCGAACACGTCCCAATCGCCCATTCTCTCGCCGTTTAGAAAGTTAATTCCCAAACTTTGATAATCATTGAAAAAGACTTGGTAAGTTTGAGTGAGGTCATAAGTTTTCGTAGGGTCTGTCGGTGCTAATTTGAAAAATTGATTTGCCATATTTTTTCTTTTTAAAATTGTTGATGCAAACTTATGATTCGATACACGTGGGTTATAACCAACATATGAGGCAAAACTGGAAGTCTAATTTCTCGATATTTCGTATTTATTCGCTTAACTTACTAGAAAACCCTATTTTTACACCATAAATATAATGCATTTTATTCACTAAATCATGAAACCAACTGACGAATTATATCAACTTATTCATTCACTATCAAAGGGGGAAAAACGTTATGTAAAAATATTTGCATCCAAACATCTTATTGGTGAGGCAAATAACTATTTATTGCTTTTTGACGCCATACTTGCGCAGGAGGAATATGATGAAGAAGCACTGAAAAGGGCATTCGCTAACACTAAGTTTATCCGACATCTCACATCAGAGAAGGTATATCTGTATAAGTTTATTTTGAGAAGTATGCGCTCTTTCAACTCCGAAAAGAGCATTGAAAATGAGCTAAAAGAAGGCTTGGCTGATGTACAATTTTTAATGGATAAACGTTTGCTGGCCCAAGCGATGAAAAACCTGTCTAAAATCAAAAAAATGGCATTGGATTATGAAAAATACCCTGCCATGTATGAGGCACTGTTATTAGAGCGCAAAGCGCTTTTTGAAATGGAGAAAAAGGACTTACGAAAAAGTCTGGAAGATGTAAATAATAGAATGACAGAGGTAACAGGAATCCTGAACCAAATAAATATGATAAGGAGTGCTGTCGATATATTATTCTCTATTTCAAGAACAAAATATTCATTCCGCACCGAAGAAGAATACCTGCTCCTGGATACTATATTAGATGAGGCTGTAACCGGGCATCCCAAACTTTTGTCTTTCCAAGCAACTATCCATTTTCACCTTGCTCATGTTTATTATTATCGACTTTTGGGTCAGATGGATAAGGTTTGGGATGAGTACAAATTATTAATAAAAAAATGGAATGACAAACCATTACTCATAATTGGGGATACCCTTTTGTATAGAAAGATATTATCAAATTATTTAAATATTTGCCAAACCTTAGATCGGTTGAATGATTTTGAAGAAATACTAAAAAAAATAGAAACATTGCCTTGTCGATCATTGGAAGAGGAAGCCAGTGTATTTCAGAATGTATATTACTTAAGACTTAGGTATTTGATGAATTCAGGAAAGATATTTGAAGCTGAGGTACTTGTCCCTGAGATCGAAAAGGGTATGCAAAAATATCATGCAAATATCAATAAAGGAAGAGAGCTATCATTCTATTTTAACATTGCTGTTTTGTTTTTGGTGAGCGGGAAACCAAAAGAATCGTTATCGTTCGTAAAAAAGATACTTGACGAAGCTCAAAATGATGCGCGGGAAGATATACAGCAGTTTGCGAGGATATTTCAGTTGCTACTTCATTATGAATTAAAGAATTATGACCTTTTAGATTATCTAATTCGTTCCACTTATCGCTATTTGCACCGTAAAAATAGCGTTTACCAGTTTGAATCACTGGTCATTTCTTCGTTCAAAAAGCTAGTGGACAGCGAGAATCATGAAAAAGAAATGCTTGTTTTTCGGGAATTCAGAAATGAATTATATAAACTGAAATGCGATCAAAACGTTTCTAAATTTCTGGGTGTTGAAGAAGTTTTTTGTTGGACAGAAAGCAAATTGCAAAATAAATCTTTGGAAGCTATTATTAAAGAATCAATCACCAGAGTGGTAAAATAATCTTATAAGGTAATATAGCCGCTGAAATCGTATAATAAAATCAGCCGTTGAGTTCTTCGACGAGTATTTCGCCCACAAACAGGCCATCGTCTTTTGGGTCGCTGCCGACATTAACCTGAATATGACGCACGCGGTAGGCAGCAAGGTAATCCCAGAGCTTTAAGAGGTTCCTGCCAGTGATCTTTATTTTTTCATGGGTCGTGAATATTTCAATGCCCGTTTCTATGTCATACCTTATTTGAGTAAAATGCGTATATGGCAATGCAATGCGCCTGTTTTCAACTAAACGCAATTCCAGGCACGCAGGGAAGCGCTTGATATTATCGGTTGCAAAATATTCACCGACAATATCATCGTCCGCCTCAATCGTAGGTTCGCCGTTATCTGGCTTCCCTTTCTTGCTCTCTTCTTGTAATCTTTGCCTGAAGTCCATAATTGTTTCTTACTTTAGATTTGAGATTATCGTAGGTTTCCGCCATTTTTTCCTGCCACCTTCGGAATGTAGAGATGCGGTTTATTTCCTGTATTTGCGCCTGCTGCTTTGCCATCAGTTCAGTGGCAGATATTCTTTGCGAAGATTTAGAAATTGCCTGCATCAAATCTTGCTTCTTATCGGTATAAATACTGACGACCTGCCGTCCGCGCGATACAGATACATAAAACTGCTCCATGCTTGAAGCCCTGAAAGTTGCAGTGCTTTGCGATATAATAACCTTATGCGCCGATTTACCCTGGCTTGAGTGCGAGGTAGTCACATAACCGTAAGCAAAATTTCCAAAATCTTTTTCAATGGTAGAGCCGTTTGATAATTTGAGGTTTCCCTGTTTATCAAAACCTTCAATGCTGAAGATAGAGCCATTGAAAAGGTTTTTGCCGTCATTACTTTTTCCGTTGGCTGTAATGCGTATTTTATCGCCCTTCGCTATTCGAATATCCTGTCTTTCAAACACTGATAATTTTTTCGCTTCTGCAATGGGTACAATATAATCCATCCCGTTTGCATCCTTCGCCATCAGGCGCCCATCTTCCATACCTGCCACTTCCAGTTTTAAGCCTGCCCTTACGCCTTTTACATTCTGGTGGAAAACAAGTATTTGTCCTTTCTCATAAGAATCCGGGTTTTGTTTTTGCGCTTCGGTCAATTGCAGGTTTTTAAGTATCTTTATTTCACGGTCATCAGCGCCGAGAATTTTTCTTTCATGCAGTGTCTGGCGTATCTGTGCAGTAACCAAATCACCCTCTGCGTGGGTGGGTGCGATAATTAACACTTCTTTAGCTTCCTGTTTATTGGTTGGGTAGGCTGAGCGCACATAGTCCTCTGCTATTATCTTAACCCTTTCCTCTTTGTCCGTTATTTCATGGATCGCGCCCATGCTATCGAGCCTCTTAAAACCGCTGATGTTCCCATTTGAAAGCAACCGGACAACTTCCTTATATTCCATAGTCTCCTGTCGCTGAATCTTGCTTACCGTTAATGACTTGATTCCGGCGTAGGTCTGTATTATCCGCAAGGCATCCCCACGCTCAACGCTGGTATGCTGCCGCGTATCACCGGATAATATCACTCTTGCGCTGTGTTCACGTGCTATTGTCAAAATCTTGTTCATGTCTTTATTGGAAAGCATCCCCGCCTCGTCAACCCACAACACCTGGTTTTTTAATTCCGATTGCAGCAGTTTATCCTGAAGAAGTTTTGCCACCGTATCGGCATTATCAAAACCTTCACTGCGCTGTACGTCCCGGCTTGCCTCACTTGAAGGCGCAAATGAATAAATCTGTTTTCCGCTCTCTAAAACACCCTCCTTTAATTCTTTGATTAAGGTGGTTTTTCCGGTTCCGGCTTTGCCTGTGATTATGATAAGGCCATCAGTAGAAGATAGCGCATGTTTGACGGCAGCCTGTTGCTGCTCATTGAGAAGCGGGTTTTTGGGCTGGTAATGTGCATTGATGGGACGGAATATGTTTTTTGTTTCCATTGCATTGAGAATGAGCTGCTTTTCTTCTTTGAGCGCTTCTTTGGTAGTGATAAACGTGCGTAGCTTTTCTTCTGCTACAAGGATATTACTGTCGGCATCAAAAGCCTTTTTCACTTGCTCCGGTGTTGTGTTGCCGATGCTGGAGTCAATAGCGGTGGCCAATATTTCCTTATCCGAAACCACAGATTTGCGTTCCAGATGGTGGTTTAATGAATATTGCACCGCCGCATGTGCGGCATTGTCCGGCTTAGGCTCACCGGATAGCATGGCAGAACGTGTTTTAAGGTTCTGCAACCCTTCCAGTTCTTCTGTCGATAAACGGCTAAGCCAGTTCTTTTCTTGGCTCTCATGGCTAACTTCATTTCGTTTTGATTCGCGTGTTTTTGCGCCGATTTCCGACTTTTCTTTTTCATCGGTGATATTATGTTCTTTGGCGTAAGCCTCAATTTCTTTCGTGCGCTGTGAAAACTCCTCAATGGTTGTCCTATTTACCCCCGCCAGTTCAAAACCCTTTTTTGTCCGCTTAATTTTATATCCCAGGTCTTGCAGCTTGTTCGCCAGTTTGGAATGAAACACTGCTGTATAATAAGCCCCGTCCTGTTTGATTTGCTTAAATTCCCCCGCCTTAAACTTCTTTTCTACCGTGTCGTAAGTAGCATTAAAAACGAAGCAATGGCCGTGCAGATGCGGGTCAGTAATTCCTTTTTTATCAGGACGCCCACCAAAATGATCAAACGCACCGTAGGCAATATTGCCCGTTATCCGGTTTTCATTTAATCCTTTTGCCCTAACCCTTGCCTGCATCCCGGCTTCTATTTCTATCATGGTTTCACTGACGGATTGCCGAAAGGCGGTCAGGATTTCTTTTTTATCTGCATCACTGGCAAACGCATAAGCAAGGCTTACGGATTTACTGGCATTGAATGTAAAATCATAACCGACCCTCCGGTCAACATCATTCCTGCCCGTGAGCCTTTTTCCGGTGAGCGGGTTAATATTATCGCAGAGGGCGGCAAAATCCTTTCTGGAAATATCCCCCGTCAGGCCAAGTTTTTCAGCGGCTTTGCCACCCCATCGCCCTATTGCTTGCTCCCCTTCGGAATAATAATCCATCTGCATGGAACGGCCTTCTTTATAGTAGGCTTCGCAGTAATATTTCTTCGTACTATCCGCCGATGTATTCTCTCTTATGCACAGCATTTTTCCTCTATTTTCAGGCAGAGTTACAATGCCATTTTTGCATCACCAAATTCTGTATCAACGTGGTACAACGTGTATCAATATGGGTTCAAGCAATGGCGATTTTTCTGACTTTTCTTAGTTTACCGCTTGTCTGAAAATGACGATATGGCTATCCCCAAAAAACCGCACTATTGAGCGCATTAAAATGCTGTATGGCCAGCCTGAACGTCAATAATGCCATAGCTTTTCTCTCATTTGCTATTTTGGCTTTCAGGTTCGCAACCTTGATACGTTGAGCGTTTGCATTTGCCTGAATGGGTATGCGTCAACCTATCTATGTCCGTTCCTTGCCTTGTGAGGCTGCTTAAAACCCGTCCTTTACATGAGAAGCTAAAGCCACATCCATGCTGGTAAACCTGCAACACGGTTTCCGCTTTGCAGACCCTCCGTGTTTCGGTTGACCAGTGCGCTTCGCCATGCCTTAGCGGCTTTTGATCGCTCTCATAAGGACGCAATTATGCAGCCTTAAAAACAAAAGGAGAACGAACATGAGTAAAGAAGACACACAAACCACAGCCGGAAATGCACCAACCCATATCGCGTATCAGGTACGAGAAGGAAGCCAGAAAAGTTACTGGACACGTATCGGGGCAGCATGGGCGCATAGAGACGGTAAAGGCTTCAACCTCCAGCTTGAATGCGTACCGCTCGATGGCAAAGTAACCCTCCGTATCGTATCGGAAGACAAATAACCCGTAAATAATGGGCGGGCAAATATGTCCGCCCAACAACCCAAAGGAATTTCGTCATGACTACATTAATTCTTGATCTTAAAGACCTTATTAATAACGGTATCGTTACAACTTCCACGATTGAAATTGACCTGGATGCGAAACTTGCCGAACGGCGGCAAATAGCCATCATTTGGGACATCGAAGATGTTAATGAAGTGCGTCCCGACCTTACCGAACAACAGGCATTTGAAGTGCTTGAAAATGTCAAACGCCATCATGATGCAACGATTGGCATTAATTGGGATACGCTTCAATGCGTTGCCGATGAACTATTTGGTGAACCCTCACCCAAATCATTTGGAGAATAAACATGAAAGCCATCAATCCGTTTTATGCCAATCGCAATCACTCTATTATGTCCAATAAGCATAAAAGGCAGTATCTGCCAACTTATGCAAAGCTTCCCAGATCGCCAATAAACAGCAGTCCCGTACCGCACCTGACGAGTTTATATCATTTTAATAGAGCCGGAGAATATGGCGACCGAAGCTACCCAGGCAATTGCGGCGGCAATCTCATTAAGGATTTGCTTTTGTTTTTCCGGCCTGCAAATGTCCTTGACCCTATGACCGGAAGCGGAACCTGCAAAGATGTCTGCAACGAGCTTAGCATCGAATGTCATTCCAGCGATATGCGGCAGGGCATCGATGCCTGTGATGCTTCACAGTTCCTACGCAACCATTTTGAATTTGCGTGGATTCATCCGCCATACTGGAGGATGAAACTCTATACCGAAGACCCGCGCGATTTATCCCGCAGTCCCACGCTTGACGCATTCCTTGAGTGCTACCGCCTGCTTATAGAGAATTGTGCAGGTTCGCTTACAGACAACGGCAAACTCGCCATCCTGATGGGCGATTACCAGGACCGCGAGGAGGGATTTGTCCCATTGGTGTTTTGGACAAAGTACCTTGCCATGCAGGCAGGGCTTCAACAGCATTGCACCGATATTATCCGGTTCAGTCATGGCGCAAGCAGCAGCAAAAAGGTTTACCGCTCCAGTTTTATCCCCGGCCTGCATGATGTGTGCATGATTTTTACAAAAACATCACAATAACCCCTATCCGCAGGATGCCCGTTGCGCTTTTAACGCAACGGGTTTATCCTGAAAAACAAGATGATGGGGGTAAGTATGTCCAAAGACTTTGACAGTTGGAACATTGAGAAGAAAAAAGCGCACCATTTGGAAAAACGGGCATTCTTCCATGAAAATGAAGTATGGTGGTGCAAGTTAGGAATCAATATCGGGGATGAGGAAGACGGGAAAGGCAATTTATCTGCACGGCCAGTCCTGGTACTGAAGAAGTTCAATCATAATATTTTCTGGGGCATTCCGCTTACTACGCAAGTCAAAGAAGATAAGCACTATCACAAATTTCACTTTAAGGGGAAAGAGCAATGCCTTTTGCTCTCACAATTAAGGCTTCTTGATGCAAGGAGGCTGGTAAATAAATTCGGAGAGCTGCAACAGGCAGACCTAACCGGGGTCAGAGAAAAATTAAAGCAACTGATTTGCTGATTTAATCGGCCCCCCTTTCGGGGAGCCGTCGTGGGTATATCCCAATTTGTAGCTTAATTATAAACCAGCTTACAGATAATTGCAAGCTGTTTGTAGCCACCCCCTGCATGGGGTGAAGCACCTAAAGCCCCAGTGCTGTCTCCCGGCCATTCTATGTGCGGCAAGCTCCTCCGTTTTAGCACTCCATTTTAGCATGTTTTTTACAAAGCCAATTGGCAGGTAAAATCAGAACAGACTACTCTCCTTATGGTGTCCATAAGGTTTTTTTTGATGATGCAAAAAAATGGCGGGTACGCAAGGTATGCCCAGGCAATTTCAGAACTATTGTACTGCAAAGTTTGGGCGGAATCTGGCAAGTTTTTCACTACTTTTAATAAATAAACTTCGTGGATTACGGCCTGAAAAAAACTTGCCTGATATTACTTATCTTTACCATGTTTTCTTATTACAAGAGATAATTTATATTCGTACATAGCGAGTTTTTCTGCGGCGGCATCCGGGTCTTCGCGCACGATGGCAAGGTAATGATTTTTCATTTGTGTAAGAAACGCTTTCTGTCCGGAAGTCGATTGATCGCGGAGTTGTTGCCAATCCCGATGTGTCTCGCGCAAATTATCCCTGAGCGCTTCATTCGCGTCATAGGGCTGAATGTCTGCCATAAAATCTCCTGAAACTGAATGCCCGGAGGCTGCATTTGCAGCCGAAGAATTTTAATCTTCACATTGTTTTATCTGTTTTGGAGATATATTGTCAACAGCGGGTGGGTAATTCAGGAATTGGGGTGAAAGGTACAGGATATGGAATTTGAATTTGTATGTTGACTGCTATATACTTCATTCGTGTAGTCAGGCAATTTTCCGGTTACAGGTTCCCTTCTTGCAATCGGGGCATTGAGACGATAAATTTTTTTCCCGTAAGAAGAAACCCGCTGCTTTGATATGTCCTTCATATAGCCTCCTGATGATTCAAAATAATTTACTTTTTGCGTTATAATTTTTGCGCACTTTTGCGCAGTATGTGTATAAAATAGCTACTTTTCGCGTATAAAGACCAAGGGTTCATGCGCTTTTGCGACCTGAAATATCGTTCGCAACGAGATGCCCTGTAGTTTTAGCTCTCATAAAAAGCCAGTATTTATGCCGCTTACAGACCATTTCAGGTTTTCGCGTTTTTAGTTTTGCGCACTTTTTGCGCAGTATTTGCACTTTCCACCACCGTTCTTAGCCTTTCCATTTGCGTGTGCATATAGTGGGTTGCCGTTGTTTTTGCGGTAGTATGCCCCATGATGTCGGCGATGTCCTTGTCCTGCCATCCCTCCAAGTATTTGCTGGTTCCCCAGGTATGCCTGAGGGTGTAACGGCTAACACCCGATAATCCTGCCGCTGTGCAGGCTTTTTCAAAGGCTTTTCTGACGCTTCCCGCAGGCCGGACTTTGCGTGTCCCTTTCTTTTTATTCTCCTGCACAAATTCCAGTACATACTCTGTGGTCTTTATCTTATCCAGGCCGTTGAGGAGATCATAGAGCGCATTGTTCATTGGCACTGGCCTTGCCAGCTTGTTTTTATGTTTACTGGCTTTGTCGAAACGTATCAGGCGGTTTGGGAAATCAATCTGAAACCACTTAAGCTGTTCAACCGCAGACGGGCGCTGGCCTGTTGCCAGCATTATTTTGATGAAGTTTTCCAAATGTTTTACTTTGCAATGTGCCAGTAGCCTTTCTATCTCATCGTTTGTCAGAACCCTGTCACGCGGCGGAGGGGGCGATGGTTTCTTAAACTTTGGTGCATACAGGAGACGTTGCTCCCTAACCTCGTGGTTGAGGGCAGCCTGTAAGTAATCCAGATCGCGCCGTATCGTCCCATTGCTTTCTTCTTTTTCCTGGCATTTTCTCACGTAGGAATTAATATTTGCCGGGGTAATTTGAGAAACAAACTGGCCTTTGAGATGCCCTGTTATTCTTTTCTCATGAACCTTAGCCATTTTAACTGTTACAGTGAATTGGGCATGTTCCTCGTAATAATCCCTGAGGGCTTGTTCTACAAGGAGCTTGCCGGGTTCTCTGGCGAGGGGCTTTTCCCTGTCGATAATGAACTGCGCAAGCGCGAGGTTCGCCTCATGGTCTTCCTTGCCAATTCTGTACCCCGTAGACACGCGGCGACTGCGCTGTCCGTCGAAATAGAAGATGTACCAGTTTTCTGATTTTCGTTTTCCTGATTTGTCCAGGTATTCTCCGACTGTTGGTTTTCCACGCATGGCTCGACATCCCTTGATTTGATATAATTGATAAGGTGCTTTTTAAGATATTGGACGGGTTTTCCCTTGAGATACCCTACTTTATGCTTATTTCTGGCATTACGTAAAGTCACTTCTTTGATCCGCAGTAGCTGCGCTGCTTCCGCCTCTGTCATGGGTTCCTTAACTTTAGCGGTTTCTATCTCTGTTAATGTTCCTAAAATAGGCTCTGTCATATGTTATTTTCCTTTTTTTACTGCTACTGATGCAGCCATCAAATGCAATGTACTGCATCTCTTATATTTTGTCGGTTCACTGCCTTTCTGTTTGCCGCTATCTTTCGATCTGCAACACTTCAGTTTCCCTCAAATATTTGAGGCACTTTGTAACGGTATCGTAGTTTACCTCCAGCGTTTTTGAAAGCTGCCTTGCAGAAATAGGGATCATGCCTTCTGTATCCACTCCGGCAATCACATGAATTAAAATCCGCAGGGCAAGCTGGGGATAACGGCATTTCTTGTCCTTGCAGATTTTTTCCGTAAGGGACAACAAATTTTGCCGCTCAACCTTAATTGTATTTTCAGGTAACCAGGCTACACTTCCGTTTTGGGGTTCCATCATCAACCTCACAGGTTATTATGGTAAATTTATTATACAGCTAAAAGTTGTTTTTGTGAAGGCTCTGGCAAGCATCCGGTACTTTTGTCCTGTAATTGATAATGAAACTGATAACAGGCTAACGTACATAGAGGAGAGTGTGAGAAAGGATTTGGTTGGTTAAGTATATGAGAAATAATATTTTTCTATGGGCGCATCCCTGCGGGCCGGGCTGTGCAGGGGTACGCTTCGCTCCCGTACTTCGCACCGCTTTTGCAAAGCGCCCTTACCATTCCTTACGCAAACAGGCAGAAAGAGGCGATCTTACTCCACTCCAAAGCGGCTATTGCCACTATTGTCCACTCCTTAATCCCGCCCCTTTCTTTGCCGGAAAGGGAAATCGTTGCCTGCCGCCAGCCGCACCTCCCTCCTTGCAACCCTTTCTAAAAAAGATAATGGAAGGGATCAGGTTTAAGCCTATAAAATGCCTGGTAAGCCCGCCTGTCTGACTTGTTTTTCTATGACAGTTTTTAGCGGAATAAACAAGTCAGGGGGCAAGCGGTTGAGGAATCCTTTTTATCATAGCTACGCTGTTGCGGGGTGATTTTCAATGAATTGCTAATTTTATAACTGATTGATTGCGAGGCGGTAGGCTTATTGAGAAATTTGCGGTTTTAGTGGCTTTATATAGATGCAATTAATTGATAATCAATAAGAAATAATTGAAAAATATTTTATAACTTACTGATTTACAGGGAGAATAATTTTAAAAAAGACAAAAAAAACGTATTAAAAGTTTGGTAGTTAATTAGTTAAGCCGTAATTTAGTAGTGTAATAATTAATAAACATTATTCAAAATGAAAGCAGATAACAACGGTAAGGCAGGTACAGTATTTGCCCCCGAAAGAAAGAACGGAAAAGAACCCGTAAAACAACTTACCGCTCCAGTAGCGAACGAAGAACAAGCCCCCGTTATCAAACTTCCTGAAATAGACCCGAAGCCGGACAGCGTGGAAGAAAGGATTTTCAAGAACAACCAAATGAATATCCTTATTGCCAACAGGGAAAAAATCCAGTTGCACCAAAAGCGCATCAACGCCCTGAAAATCGGCGAACTGGACGAAAAGGACAACATCACTATCACCTCTGCCAACAATGAGGTTTACACTATCAAATCTTCCGAACAGTGTAAATTGGTGCAGGAGGTATTGAGGAACCATTTAGCTAACAAATTAGCGGAAACCGACAAACAAATTTTAGCCTGAAAAACAGCGAAAGCGGGTTAGGGATGCAACCCTACCCGCTTTCTTTAAACATTTATTCAAATGAAGGACAAAGATACTAATGTTTCCGAAATTCGGGAACTCAAAATCACCCGCCAGCCCTCTGGAAAAGCCTACATCCCAGGTTTCCGCATACAGGGCAAATGGCTTGTTAATCTGGGATATAACTATGATGATATAGTACGCATTTCCCCCCTTTCTGACGGTTCTATTAACATTTCTAAAGTACAGGAGGGCAGGATATGAGAACGAACACTAATCCAAACCGTGAGGCTTTAAAAGCCATATCGCAACCGCTTAAACCCCTTATCAAAGAAGGAGCGTTTAATACTATCAATGAAGCCCTTATAGAAATTGTCTATAAGAAGGACGGACACGAAACCTTTAACACTTTCAACCAATGGAAACATTTGGGCTATACGGTGAAGAAAGGCGCTAAAGCCTTTATACTTTGGGCGCAGCCTGTTTCCTTGCCTGTTAGCAAAAGCGAAGAAAAGGAAGAAAGCGAGGCAGACGAGTTTAGTTATTTCCCCCTGTGTTATTTGTTCAGCAACCTGCAAGTATATAAAAAGGAGGCCGCAAATGATAACTGAATATGACTTGATACAGTTTGAAGCCCCGCAAAAAACACATTCCTACCAACCAGTCCCACATTTAACGCTGATTAATACGGTGAAGGAAAAACTGGATAGGCATAACCTTAAAATCGTTAATACCCGATATGATGCCAATACACGAGGGGCGCAGATGTTCGGCGTGTATGATTTGAATATCGGCGGAACGGATACAAACCTGAATATCGGATTTAGAAATTCCTATGATAAATCTTTACCCGTTGGCATGGTTGCAGGGGGAACAGTAATAGTATGCAAAAACCTGATGTTTAAAGGGGATATAAAGGTTTTACGCAAGCATACAAAAGGGGTTTATAACGACCTTGATAACCTTATTGAAAATGTAATCAGTTCAGCGGTTTTTCAGTTTGAACAGCTTACCGAAGATAAGGAGCGCATGAAGTTAAAACCCTTAAATAAAACACAGATGGCGGAACTTGCCGGACGTATGTATGTTGAGGAAAAATTTATTTCGCCTACGCAGATGAGTATTTTAGCCGATGAGATACGCCACAGCGAGAATTTTAGGGAAAATTCGCTATGGGATTTTTACAACCACACCACCGAGGCGCTGAAAAAATCCCATCCCGCCCACCTGATACCGAACCACATTAAAGCGCATGAATTTGTAATGCAGTTGGCTTAATATAAGCCATAGTAAAAGGTTTTAGCCCTCATCCCAAAAAACGGGATGCAGGGCTTTTTTGTGCGCGGCTACTTTCTTTCCGTGAAAGAAAGTAGCAAAGAAAGCGGGTAGGTATCGGAAGGATTATTGATCGTGAAACAGAATGTCAGGCAATAAGGTAGCCATATCCGTTTTTATTTTCTGTTTGATCTTTGTATAAAGGTATAAAAACAAATCAGGCTGACTATTTTTATGATTTGATTATTGGCTGGCTTAGCGGCAATTTAGTTTAACGGGCAGGAAAAGCTCTGAAACCTCAGTATCGAGCGCACAGGCCAGGCCAAATATGGTTTCAATGGAAATAACATATTCGCCGTTCTCGATCCGTTGAATTGTCTTCCTTGATACATTGGCATCATCTGCCAATGCCTGCTGCGTCAGTCCGGCGGCTTTGCGGAGCTTTTTGATGTTCTTTCCAAAAACTTTAATTTCCTTCGGGTACTTCACAGCCCCAAAAGTCATACGTTTGAAAATATATTTTGGGACTTACTTGGGGCATTTAAAATTTTTACTTATCATTGCCGCTGTAAATAAAACAGGAGGTAAGCCGCCTGCCCTGCCAGGATTTGGATCACTACTTTTAGGTATCCCGTATCCCTAATTGTAGTGAATTTTCAGAATTGGGCAAAAAAGATTCAGAAACAGGACAGGAAGTGATTTTTAATTTTTAGTTTTGATTTCCCAAATAAACAAAAATTGCAGTTTCAGTAACAATTATATAACCCACATTTAAAACCGGAACCATGAAAAAAAAATTTAGTTTTTTCCGCAGAACTTTTCAATATCTGGCAACCGCTATATTGCTTTGTAGTTTTAGCCAAATCTTTGCCACGCCCACAGCGACCATTTCAGGCACGGCCACTATTTGTAGCGGCGGCTCCACAACAATATCGATTGCTTTAACGGGAACCCCTAACTGGCATCTCACCTGGTCTGACGGTACAAATTCGCACACCGTCTGGGGAATCACCACCAGCCCCTATACTTTCAGCGTTTCTCCCACTGTGAATACGACATATACGGTAACAACGGTAACCGACAGCACCCATGCAAGTAATTCAGGTTCCGGCTCCGCCAAAATAACTGTCCAGATGGCGGCGGGAACATATACCATAAACCCTTCGGGCAGCGGTACTACCAACTATACCAGTTTCAACGCCGCCGTTACCGATCTGGAAAACAGGGGCATTTGCGGGGCGGTAATCTTCAATGTATCGAACGGGACATACAACGAACAATTGATAATACCTGCCATAACAGGGGCATCCGCAACGAATACCATCACTTTTCAATCTGCTTCCGGCGATAGTGCGGCGGTAATACTTACCGATACTTCTTCTTCTACCACAGGGACGGGCAACTGTACGTTATGCATGGAAGGGGGTTCGTATATTACTTTTCATCAGTTAACCATTCAACGGACTGGAACAAAAACAGATGCAATAGTTATAAACCAGCAT
>Ga0206827_1093_pt1 | contig 20529 bp, 19 predicted proteins | sample Alteio_BWOrgCont_77_FD_152852 | JGI IMG/M metagenome (GOLD analysis project Ga0206827, IMG submission 152852) | Enriched cells from forest soil in Barre Woods Harvard Forest LTER site, Petersham, Massachusetts, United States -... | ecosystem: Environmental > Terrestrial > Soil > Temperate forest >...
CTTTGAATCGGCTGAGAAACTGGCAGAACGCGCCAATGGGAAATCGCCCGCATCTAAAAAAATAAAAGACCTTGTTGAAAAGAAGCCCGACCTGGTAGTGATAGGTGAGGATTCTGATTTGGATTATTCTTTCGCCAAATGCTGTAACCCTATTCCAGGCGATGATATTTTTGGGTTTATCACCATAGGCGACGGCATAAAAATACACCGTACCAATTGTCCCAATGGCATACGTTTAATGTCCAACTATGGTTATCGCATTATACGCGCAAAATGGGCCACCAGCCAACTGGCAGAAGTGCGGACTTTTCCTGTTGGCATTAAAATTACAGGCATCGACAGTATTGGTATAGTGAGCAAGATAACGGACATTATATCCAAAGAACTGAAAGTAAATATACAATCAATCACTGTTGCCTCTATCGCCGGCGCTTTCGAGGGATCTATTATTTGTTTTATATCAGATACAGAGCACCTTGAACAGCTTATAGAAAAAATAAAAATACTGCATGGCATTGAAAACGTAACCCGTTTTCATGTGGAAGAAACACTTTACCCAAGAGAGGCCGCTTAGGTCAGCAATCCCCCGTCAACATTTATCACCTGCCCTGTAATATAGGCAGCCATATCAGATGAAAGAAAAACAGCCAGGTTTGCCACATCTGCGGAAGTGCCTGAATGTTTTAATGGTATCATGGAGGCCCATTGTTCTTTTATTTTCGGGTCAAGATCGGCAGTCATTTCTGTTTCTATGAAACCCGGGGCTATTGCATTGCAACGAATATTTCTGGAGCCAAGTTCGCGTGCTAAAGATTTCGAGAAAGCAATAATACCGGCTTTGGAGGCGGCATAATTGGTTTGCCCTGCATTTCCCTGTATGCTTACAATTGAACTCATATTGATAATAACACCCTGTTTTGCCTTCATCATTGGCTTAGTGGCAAATTTGCAGATATTAAAAACAGATTTCAGGTTATTTTCCATTACCTCATCCCACTGTTGTTCACTCATCCGCATAAGCAAAGTATCGCGGGTAACCCCTGCATTGTTTACTACAATATCCAGGCCGCCAAAGTCCGCCAGGATATCATCAATAAGTTTTTCAGCGGCGCCAAAATTGGCCGCATTGCTTTGATAACCTTTTATTTTCACACCGCTGTTGGCAAATTCCTGCTCAAACTGCTGTGCCTTTTCTATGGATGACACATACGTAAAAGCTACATTTGCTCCATGTTCGGCAAATTTCTGCACTATGCCCTTGCCTATGCCGCGGCTGCCGCCGGTAACGAGGGCTATTTTGTTTTCGAGAAGTTTCATCGGTAATTGTTGGTCGATTTTTTATTCTGGTTTAAAATTAATTTTCTGCTGTTCACTTCGGGACAAATGGCGAATAATTTTATTAATTTGGAATGACCTGGTTACGTATGTATTTACGCTTTCGTCAAATTTTTGGTTTATTTGCAACTCCACTTCCAAAATATCCCCTTTTGCAAAAGCTTCGCCTTTATCGATCAATTCGTAAAATGAAGGGTCGGCAATCTTTGCCGAAATTTTTATGCCGCGATAATAGAAATCCCATTTCAGATTTTCCTCAAAAGAAACGCGAACAACATTCACTGTGGCTGCTTCTGTTATCTTTCTTTCCCCCTCCTCTATTTCTTCTGACTTTTGAGCTAAATCTACAAATTCATTTTTATCTACCCGCACAAAAGGAACTTCATTTTTATCGGTAATTTCAAAACCAGTAATCGCTGGGTCATTGTTTAATACATCGAAATTTTGCGATAAAGCGTCTTTTATCACAGGGCTATGTTCATAAATATTAAAAATGGCATTTTCAATAATCAATACATTTCCGTCAATATTTATTATCCTGGTCTTTTCTCCTTGAGATTGAATTTCCTTTGGTTTTTTGCCTTTAAGGAATTTTTTAATTTGAATGAGGCCTACAATACTGCCTATAATTGCTGCCCCAACTTCAATATTATCCTTAGTTAGTAGGTTTTTTAAGCTATCTAAAGTGGTTTCTACGAGTTCAATATGACAAAGGAAGCTACCTTTCTCAAGGGCTTTAACCTTGATTTCAATTTTTTTTCCACTATTTAAGTATCGATTTACCTCCTGAACGACCGTTGTGGTATGTATTAAACTACTAACAAGTACATTAGCATCAATTTGATGTTGCTGGCCGTCAAATTTAATTTTGAAGTCATTGCTGTTAATTTTATTTTCAGGCAATAGTAGCATTCTAAGGATAGAAACAAAATTTATTCTATATGGTTATAGCCTGTAATGCTTTCGCCACCGTAACGCCAATATCAGCAGGAGATTGAACTACATGTATGCCACATTCAGCCATGATCTTCATTTTTGCGGCGGCTGTATCCTCAGCTCCGCCAATGATGGCGCCTGCGTGGCCCATGCGCCTGCCCGGAGGGGCTGTTTGCCCCGCTATAAACCCTATTACAGGTTTGGTCCCATTTTCTTTTATCCAGTAGGCAGCATCGGCTTCCATTTGTCCGCCTATTTCACCTATCATAATGATCGCATCGGTACCGGGGTCAGCCATAAGCAGTTTTACTGCATCCAGGGTAGTAGTGCCAATAATCGGGTCACCACCGATACCTATACAGGTAGATTGGCCAAGTCCTGCTTTGGTTACCTGGTCAACTGCTTCATAAGTCAGCGTACCTGAGCGGGAAATAATACCTACCGTACCTGGATTATGTATAAAGCCTGGCATAATACCAACTTTGCACTCTCCCGGGGTAATGATACCTGGGCAGTTCGGGCCGATAAGGCGGCTTTTTGTGTTTTTCAGGTAATCTTTTACTTTTATCATATCCTGTACCGGTATGCCTTCTGTGATGCAGATAATCAGTGCAATACCTGCCTCAGCAGCTTCCATAATGGCATCGGCAGCAAATGGTGGTGGTACAAATATGATAGACACATCGGCGCCTGTTTCTTTAACGGCATCCGCTACCGTATTAAACACCGGCCTGTCGAGATGAGAAGAGCCGCCTTTGCCGGGTGTAGTACCGCCAACGACCTGTGTACCATAGGCAATCATCTGCTCTGCATGGAAGCTACCTTCTTTGCCGGTAAACCCCTGCACGATGATCTTTGAATTTTTATTTACTAATACGCTCATGTTGAGTGAAAAATTAAAAACTAAAGTTAAAAATTATAATTTAATACCATTCATAATAAGTAACGAGGGGTATTTTCGTGCGAAAGTACGGATTTTAGATTGAGTTATGAAATGTTTTGGCAGGCTGAATATTTTTATCTTAATTTGCTATGTGTTAAAAATAAAAAAGTGCTTAAAAAACAATTCCCGGTTATCGGGGAATAGCATGATTATGGAAACCTCTAAGAACCCAAAAATTGCTAACCACCGAGGCCGCAGAGAACACAGAGAGATTCACTCTGTGACCTTCGTGTTCTCTGTGGTTATGTTTTTTAAAATACGCAAAATGGTTTTTAAGTCCCTCCTGGTACTGATGCCCCTCTTTTTTTTTTTTCATGCAATAACGGCAGTACCCCTGCTTCCGAAGAAATAAAAGATACCGGTAAAGCGGCAAGTAAAGACAGCGGAAAACACACAGGTAAGGATAGTATACCCCTTTCCACCCTGTCGCCAAGCCTGCAAATACAAATGAAACCCTATAATAACTCCAAAGAAGGTTTCGCTATGGATTATCCCGCTACCTGGTTTCTCGATGATACTTCCCACGCGCATAGCATCACTTTTATCAGCCCGCTCGAAAACGAAGAAGATAAATTTAATGAGGCCATCAGTGTCATTGTCACCAAACTACCCGGAGTCATAACTTTGGATAGATTTGTGAACAACAGCCTGGAGCATTTAAAGAAATCACGTAAAGATACCCTCACAGTAAAAAGAAAAGAGGATGTGAAAATTGGCCGGCTGCCTGCCAAGCGTATTGAATATACAATGAGATTTGCCCCGACTGAAAAGAATCCCGCACCTGTAAGCGCCCGTTTCCTGGTGTACGTTATCTTCAAAAACAAAACGGCATATACCATAACGGCTGTGGCCCAATATGACACCTACGATCACTACCTGCCTATTTTTCAGCAAACGGTGGAGAGTTTCAGGTAGGTTAATTGTTGATTGTTAAATTGTTGTAAAAAAAATATGACTGTTAAAGAAGGGTATTTAAAGATTTTCCATTTTTTAGATAATTACTATCAAAAAACCAAGCATGATGAATTAGGTGGACTTCTGGGCGACATGGATAATAATATTTGGAGTGATGGGTCTACAAATGACCCTGCAATGCCTGGAGATTGGGAAGGGGTTCAAGAAAAACACGTCATAACCGATAATAGCCTTAATTCGGAACAGTGTTATCAAGCAATGATAAGATTTTTAACAGAAGAACTTAGGCAGGGAATTTGGGTTGAAGACATAATAAATGAACTGATTAATAATCCTGAACTGAAAACTCTTTGGAATGAAAAGGATAGACGATAATGGATAATGTCCCAAAAAACATATTAATTTTTTCATTTTGGAGCGATATAATTTTATATTTGTTATATTATTACCTTTAACATTAAAAGAAATTATTATGGCTTTACCAATCGCACCCACCCCAATTTTAAAAGGGGAAGAAAGTAGAAAATTCAATATCCAATTAAAGAAAAACGAAAAAAAACGAATATCTGATAAGGAGCGTGAGAATGCAAAGGAGATAATGCAAAGGGTTTTAAAAAAAGCCAAAATATAAATACGCTTCTATTTGTTGCATAGAAGATTATGAATATCCAGGACTTGACCTTAACCCGTTTAATAGAAGAACACCAGTTACAAAATTTTGATTGTGGGGATGATGACCTCAATGATTTTTTGCATAATAGTTCCTGGGATTACCAAAAAGAATTATTAACCGTTACTTATTTTTTTTGAGGAATTAAATGGAAAGGCCGTTGTCTTTTTTTTCGGTTTCAAATGATGCACTTAAAGACCAGGATTATGAGAAATGGAACAACCTCAGCCGAAAAATAAGCAATAAGAAAAGACGAAAAGATTACCCGGCAGTAAAGATCGGGAGGCTCAGTGTAGATATTAACCATAAGGGTAAAAATATTGGCTCACAAGTGGTTTCTTTTATTAAAACCTGGTTTGCCTTTGACAATAAAACCGGGTGCCGTTTTGTTTTGGTAGATGCCTATAACAGACCAGAGATTATAGATTTTTATAATAAAAATGGTTTTATACTGCTAACTGAAAAAGATTCAGGCAAAAAAACAAGGCTGATGTATTTTGATCTTAAAACATTGCTCCCCCAATCCCCAAATCATACGTAAACCACACTATTTCTTCCATTTCAGCGCCGGTTGTTTTATAGAGTTTTTTTGCCGCTTCGTTGTAGGTATCGGTTCCGACAAACATTATTTTAATGTTTTTATCTGCACAGGTCTTTTTTAAAGCATTGACAAGTTCTTTGGCTATTCCTTTTTGCCAGTGGTTTTTATCCACTGCTATGTCGTACAAAAACATTTCCTTTGTCTCTTCATTAAACATCGGCAATTCGTAAGCGGTAAGGCCGCCAATAACAATTTCATCCTTCACCGCAACAAAAACATGAAAGGTATCTTTTGCAAGTAGCCCCGGCAAATATTTATCATTTGAAATGGGAACGTATTTATCCTCAAATTCAGCCTGGAATAACAGGATGAGTTGTTTGGCTAACGAAATGTCACTTGGGGAAAGCTTTTTAACAATGTAATCCATATCCTAACAGTGTTTATTCCTGTTAGCAAATATAAATAATATTATTTTATTTACGATTCATCTTTGGTTGTCTTCACCAACCCGATGCCGGAAACAAAAAAGATGAAGCCGAGTATCCCATAAATAGTAAGGGCTTTTATATCGCGTCCACTACTGCCGGAATTATTTACAAAGATCACGGCAGCATAAATAAGAGCGATGATACCCAGCACCGTAAGCAATGACCCGAAAATCCTTTTTATATTCATTTTTCAGCTTTAATTGTTAAACACATCAAACCACTAAATGTTTCGCAAGAGTTTAGCAAGGATGTCTTAACGGAAAATACAAACCAAGTTTGTAACTTGCCCCACTTCGAAAAAACATGCGTTATTTTCTCCAGATAGCTTACAGAGGGACTGCATACCACGGCTGGCAGGTACAGCATAATGCAGTGGGTGTGCAAGCCGTGATCAATGATTGCCTGACACGGCAGCTCGGGGAAGAAATACATTCTATTGGCTGTTGCCGCACAGATACAGGGGTGCATGCCAAAAAACTTTTCATGCATTTTGACCTTGAAAAGGAGTTGCCGCCAAATTTTAAATTCAAAATAAATTCCTTCCTGCCAAGGGATATTGTTGTGCATGGTGTATATAAAGTGCCGCACAATTTCTCTGCCAGGAAAGATGCTGTCAAACGCACCTACCGCTATTATATCTCCCAGGAGAAGAACCCGTTTCTTATTGGATTAGTAGGATTTGTATGGGAGAAGTTAGATTTGGCCAAAATGAATGAGGCAGCCAAACGGATTTTACTGTACAATGATTTTGAAACTTTTAGCAAGGCAAATTCACAGACCGAACACCATCTTTGCGACATGCATAGCGCTGAATGGCACAAAACAGATAACCAGATCTATTTTGAGATAAGCGCCAACCGTTTCCTTCGGGGAATGGTGCGCATGATCGTCGGCACACTGATCCAGGTAGGCAGGGGCAATCTTACCGCAGATGAATTTGCAACCCTCATCGAAAGAAAGAACCGCCACGATGCAGGCGCGGCAGTACCCGCAGAAGGCTTATATTTGTGGGATGTTTTGTACCCGGAAGGGGTACTGGAAGAAGTTTGAATTGTATAAATCTTATAATTACTATTAAAGGCCTCAATAACTTAGAACCCCAATAACTAAATAACTTAAAAAATTGAGTTTTGAATATAAAGCAACCGGGCGGGTTTTCGAATGGAAACTCCTGAAAAGGATTTTCGCCCTTGTTTCGGAATACCGGCTGACTATTGTTTTTTCTTTTATCCTTACCGTTTTGGTTTCTGCGCTCGGTGTGGCCACGCCTATGCTTATGCAGCGCGGGCTCGACCAGTATGTTTTGAAACAGGACATAGGAGGGCTGGAAAAACTCAGCCTTGTTATTCTCATTGTTTTGATCCTGCAAACATTATTTAGCTATTACCAGACTTACTATACCAACTGGCTTGGCCAGATGGCTATTTTAAAACTGCGTGATAATATCTTCAACCATATCCTTAAATTCAGGCTGAAAGTATTTGATACTACCCCTGTCGGTATGATGATAACACGTACTATTTCTGATGTGGAATCTGTATCACAAATCTTTTCTGAGGGGCTTATCAGTATTTTCGGAGACGTTATGCTTATGATAATGATACTTGGCGTGATGTTCTTTTTTAACTGGCGCCTTAGCCTTGTTACCCTATCTGTATTCCCATTTCTGCTTGCCACTTCCTGGATATTTAAGGAAAAAGTGAAGGTGTCTTTCCAGGACGTACGCCAGCAGGTAGCCAGGCTCAATGCTTTTTTGCAGGAACATATTACGGGTATGAATATCGTACAGATATTTCACCGCGAGGAAAAAGAACTGGACCGCTTTCATGAAATAAACGCAAAACATAGAGATGCCAATATCCGCTCCGTACTCTACTATTCTATATTTTTTCCTGTCATTGAGATATTTTCAGCTATTGCGGTGGCGCTTATCGTTTGGTATGGCGGCAAAAATATGCTGCCGCCTAATAATATCAGTTTCGGGGAAGTAACTTCTTTTATATTATTTATCAATCTTCTTTTCAGGCCATTGCGGCAGATCGCTGATAAATTTAACACCCTGCAAATGGGTATGGTAGCCAGCGACCGGATATTTAAAGTGATGGATATGGAAGATTCTATACCTGATACCGGCACATTGCAAACTGCCATAAACGGGCATGTAACTTTTGAAAATGTATGGTTTGCCTACAACGAAGAAGACTGGGTGCTGAAAGATATTTCTTTTGATGTGAAACCGGGGCAGGTACTTGCCATAGTTGGTCATACCGGCGCCGGGAAAAGCTCTATCATAAGCCTGATAAACAGGTTATACGAAAAGACTAAAGGGAATATACTTATTGACGGCGAACCCATAGAAAACTATAGCCTTGACTGGCTAAGAAATAATATTGCCGTAGTGCTCCAGGATGTGTTTTTGTTTTCAGATACTATCGAAAACAATATACGCCTGTACGACCAAAATATTACCAAAGAACAGATAATAGAAGCTGCGGGTATGGTAGGCGCCGACAGGTTTATTGACCACCTGCCCGGCGGATACGAGTACCAGGTGCAGGAGCGCGGGGCAACTCTGAGCACCGGACAAAGACAATTAATATCTTTTATTCGTGCAGTAATACAAGACCCGAAAATACTTATCCTTGATGAGGCGACTTCTTCAATAGACAATGAAACAGAAGAGCTGATACAGGAGGCTACAAAAGTTCTTTTGCATGGCCGCACTTCCATAGTAGTGGCACACAGACTCGCTACTATCCGCAATGCTGACCAGATAATAGTTATGGAAAAGGGCCGTATCAAAGAAATTGGCAAACATGATGAACTGCTGGCAAAAGGCGGTTTATATCGAAAATTGTATGAGTTGCAGTTCACAGAATTGGTGCTGGGAGAATAAATTATACGCTGAAATCTTTGGAATGATACTCTTTGGTGAGTTCGATATATTCTGCTGAATATTTATTTATAATATCATAAATTACAAATTCATTTTCAATTACCTGATTTGGTTTATTAAATCCAAAACCCATTATTACCCTGATAGTTTTTGTGTCTTCCCTGCTTTTTATTGATAAAATTTCCTGCAATCGAAGGCCGTAATTGTTAGCCAAAGAAATAAAATTATCTGCACTTTGAATTGGCAGGATAATATATAATTTCCCTTCCCGGGAAAGGAGTTTTGCGCTGCATTTGGCAAGGTCTTCCAATGGCAATGAATCTGTAGCCCTTGCCACTGCGCGGGTTTTATTCATTTTTATGGGGTTATTACCTTTTTCTTCGTTGGCTATTTCAAAAAACGGCGGGTTGCCGATTATCAGGTCGTATTTTTTCGTGTTGTTTTCAGATAAAGATTGGAGGCTCGTATGTATGGCATACAGCCTGTCTTTCCAGGGAGAATTATCGAAATTCTCTTTGGCTTGAAGAAATGCATTTTCATCAATTTCAATAGCGTCAATTCGAGCTAAAGATATTTGCGCAAGCATGAGTGCAAGTAATCCAGTACCTGTGCCAATGTCTAAAATTGTTTCTGCATTTCCCGGTTTTACCCAGGCGCCAAGGAGCATACCATCGGTACCAACTTTCATAGCAGCGCCCGATTGATTAATAGCGAACTGCCGGAACCGGAAAATTTCTGTTTTCAAGATATGTTGCCTAACCGGCTTCACATTTACTTTATCCTATCCCTGATCTGGTAGAAATTCCTGTCTGAGGAGCTCCTGGAAATAAGTTCTCCCAAAAAACCTGCCAGGAACATTTGTGAACCAACAATAATAGCTACCAACGCCAGGTAAAATGCGGGTTTTTCAGTGATTCCCCTGCTGTGCAGACGGTCATTATGGAATATCTTTTCATAGATCACATAAAGGGTAGTAAGCATGCCAACCAGGAAAGAGAGTATGCCCATAGTGCCGAAAAAGTGCATAGGTCTTTTTCCAAAACGGGTTACGAAACTTATTGACATCAGGTCAAGGAAGCCATTGATAAAGCGTTCCCATCCACCAAATTTTGTGGTTCCGAATTTTCGCGCCTGGTGCTGCACAACTTTTTCCCCGATATTTTTAAAACCAGCCTGTTTGGCGAGCACAGGGATGTAGCGGTGCATTTCACCATATATTTCTATACTTTTAACCACATCATTCCGGTATGCTTTCAGGCCACAGTTAAAATCATGAAGGTATATACCGGTCATTTTGCGGGTAGCCCAGTTGAACAGTTTTGTCGGAAGTGTTTTTGATATCGGGTCATAGCGCTTCTTTTTCCACCCGGAAACCAGGTCGTACCCACCGGTCATTATCATTTTATACAATTCAGGCGCCTCATCAGGGCTGTCCTGCATATCGGCATCCATTGTTATTACCACATCACCATTGGCAGCTTTGAAGCCTTCATTGAGCGCGGCGGCCTTGCCATAATTTCTCTGGAAACTCAACCCCCTGATATTTGGGTTTTGATCTGCGAGTTCATTGATTACTTTCCAGGAAGTGTCCTTACTGCCATCGTCTACGAAAATAATTTCATAGCTAAAATGGTTCGCATCCATTACCCGGGCTATCCATTGAGATAGTTCCGGAAGCGATTCTTCTTCATTCAGAAGGGGTATAACTATTGATATATCCATGCTTTAAAAGCCCGAAATTAAAAATAAGTAACCATAAAAACAAGATTGCCTGTTATTTAAAACAGATAAACGGACGCCCATTTAATTTATTAATACTGTTTGGCTTTATGGCTTAATCCATTGGTTGATGCAAATATAGTGATTTTAGCGGAGAGAAAAAAGCCGGTAAGGTTTTCAAAACCATATAAGTTTGAAGCAATCTGTATTTTCTTAACTTTGTAGCTATGATAGAAACGGAAACTGCCGTGGCGGGAAAAGACACAGAACTATTGCTGAAAGCCTACCACCTTATGTGCGCCGAGCGTGCGGCCGCTGATATATACGAGAAAAACAGGGACATAACCAAGTATGTCCACTCTACCAGCCGGGGCCATGAAGCGATCCAAATAGCCGTTGGCTTACAATTAAAACCAATTGACTACGCCAGCCTGTACTACCGCGATGCCATGATGCTACAGGCAATGGGCCTGGAACCGTATGAACTGATGTTGCAACTCCTTGCTAAAAGGGACGACCCTTTTTCCGGTGGGCGGGAATATTATTCACACCCATCCTTAAAAAGGGAAGGTTTCCCAACCATCCCTCATCAATCAAGCGCTACGGGCATGCAGGCCATCCCTGCTACCGGCATGGCGCATGGTATTTCATACTTAGAAAAAAGAGGCAAAATATATACTGATGAAGCGCCGATTGTAATGTGTTCGCTTGGCGACGGGTCTATTACTGAAGGCGAAGTATCTGAGGCCTTCCAGGAAGCAGTACTGCATAAACTGCCTATATTTTATTTGGTGCAGGATAATACCTGGGGCATAAGTGTGAGCGCAGAAGAAATGCGCGCAATGAATGCGTATGAATTTGCTGCGGGCTTTAAAGGCTTGAAAAGAATGCAGGTAGACGGCTCTGATTTTATAAAATCGTACAATGCCGTCCGTGAATGCATTGAATATGTGCGTAGTGAGCGCAAACCTATTTTACTGCATGCCACTTGTCCGCTTTTAGGCCATCATACTTCGGGGGTACGGAAGGAGTTTTACCGCTCTGAAGAAGACCTGAAAGAACATGCCAAACGCGACCCTATTCCTATACTGGAAAAATGCCTGAAAAAGCAGGGGACAAGCCAGGATGAACTTGACAAAATAAACGATGGCGCTATACAACTGATAGAAGAGCATTTTCAGCGGGCGGTCAACTCGCCTGAACCAGAGCCCACAAGCCTTTATTTGCATGAATTTGCACCCACGCCAATAACAGAAGAAAAGGGGACACGCAGCCCAGAAGGCGGCAGGACTATTATTATGGTTGATGCGGCCCTTTTTGCTGTACGCGAAATAATGGCTGATCATGATGAAGCCATTTTGTACGGGCAGGACGTAGGCAGGCGGCTCGGTGGGGTATTCCGCGAGGCAGCAACTTTAGCGGAGCAGTATGGTGATGACAGGGTTTTCAATATGCCCATCCAGGAAGCCTATATCATTGGCTCTACCGCAGGCATGAGCGCGGTGGGTATAAAGCCTTTTGTAGAGATACAGTTTTGCGACTATATATGGCCCGGAATAAACCAACTGGTGACTGAATTATCAAAATCATGCTACCTGACCATGGGGAAATTTCCTGTTAGTTCGGTGATACGTGTTCCTGTAGGCGCTTACGGCGGCGGCGGCCCTTACCATTCCGGTACACATGAGTCGGCATTGCTTACAGTGAAAGGAATAAAAATAGTTTATCCAAGCAATGCAGCCGACATGAAGGGCCTGATAAAAGCAGCCTATCATGACCCTAACCCCGTGGTAATGCTGGAGCATAAAGGACTGTACTGGAGCAAAGTACCCGGCACTGAAGCCGCCAAAACAATTGAGCCTGACAAAGATTATATCATCCCGCTTGGTAAGGGCAGAATTGCCCTTGAAGCAGATAAGAAAGAAATTCAGAGCGGTAATTCGCTTGTCATAATCACTTACGGAATGGGCGTACACTGGAGCCTGAATGCAGCAAAACAATATCCGGGCCAGGTAGAAATAGTGGATCTGCGCACCCTTTATCCAATGGATGAAGAACTGGTGATGGAGCGTGTAAAAGCGCATGGCAAATGCCTGGTTGTATGCGAAGAACAATTGCTTAATTCTTTCGCAGAAAGCGTGGCAGGGCGCATATCCCAGCAGTGTTTTCAATGGCTTGATGCCGCTGTCTATACCATGGGCGCAGTAAATATGCCTGCCGTACCTATGAATATCATTTTAGAAAAAGAAATGTTACCCAATAAAGATAAGGTGGCTGAGAAAATAGGGGAAATATTAACAGATTAAATAGTCTGAATTAGGATTTATAAGATTTCAAGATTATAGGATTTTATCTTACCATCCCTTAATCCTACAAATCCTGGTTCAGACAACTTTTCTTACTCCGCCACCAGCTTTCCGGTTCCAATTATGCCGTTATTGTTCATCAGGCGGTAAAAATACATACCGCTATTCAAGTTTACCCTGTCGATAGTAATAGTACCACTATTGATGTTATCAATTCGTTTAACAATATTCCCATCCATGTCAAAGATCAATAGAACTGCATTTTGAAGGTTTGTATTTGAAACATTCATAGAAGTTTGTGTACTGAATGGATTTGGGTAAACACTGATATTTGGATTGCTTGCAGGAGATATTATTTGGCTAATACCGGTTGTTACAGTTGAAGTATTACCGTTAGAGTCGGTTTTAACAAGGATGGCTGCACCATAAGGAGTATTATTCGCATCATAAACATAGCCATAGCCAGGCATTAGAAAGCCGCCATCGGCAGTTTGGAAAACATTAGAAAATTGTGAAAAAAGAACATCCTGGCTCACGAAAGGATTGATGCTCCATAGTTTTTTACCTGCAGACGATAATTTCATTAGGTAAGCATCGCTTTCAGGTTGTGGTATTGAATCTGTTTGTCCAACAGAATTAAATCCGACTATTGCAAATTGGCCGTCTTTAGTTTCTATAACGGAAAAAGCCTCTGACGAAAAGTTAGTGTCAAGATATGACCAGGAAGCGTTACCATTATCATCCGTTTTGACAACCAATATTTTTGCCAATGAATCTCCGGAATTGATTGATTCTCCGCCTGCAAAAATATAGCCTCCATCGCTGGTTTGCATGCCTGAGTTTCCCAAATTAGCATAGCTCCCGCCATAGTATTTGTCCCATTGTTTATTGCCTGAGCTATCAAGCTTGAGGATATACATGTCCTGATTATTTGCCACGCTCAGCTGAGAACCTGTAATTATAAAACCACCGTCAGAAGTTGCATGTATTGAATTAGCAAAACCTTGCAGGGTGGTATCGCCATAGGTATTGGACCACAGTGTATTACCCTTGCTGTCGGTACGGGCAACAAATATCGCTGTTTGGTTAGTTTCGTCTTCAAATGAATAATCAGACTGTGTATTACCAGCTATAATATAACCTCCATCTTTAGTTTGGGCAATACTGCTTCCAGAGGTAAAATTTTGACCATAATTTTTTGCCCATTGTTGTACTCCTGAGCTATTTGTTTTTATCAAAAAAGCATAACTATTCGTTACGGTGCTGTTATAATCCACGCCGCCAACAATAAATCCGCTATCTGCTGTTTGTATTAAGGCAAATCCTACAGTATTATTTTGTACTCCAATAAGCACCGGATTAACAATTACATTACCTTGGCTATCCAACCATTCAATATAAGAATTTGTATTGTCAGACGCGTCATTCGTTGAATAAAGGAAGGCATATCCCGAAGATCCCATTAAGGGTAATGCGACATTTCCGTAATAATCTGTTGTATAATCATACAATGAATACTGAAAGTTAGGTGATTGTGCATAAGAGGAAGTAATTGCAGCGATCAAAAATGTACAAATGGATAAAATTTTCTTCTTCATTTTTTATATTAAATTAATTTTGTTTCTATTCAACTATTATTTTGCCTATATTTACTACCTGCCCATTATTTACCAGCCTGTAAAAATAGGTCCCATTGTTTAGATTGTTGCGGTCTATAATTATCAGGTTGCTGCTTATCTTTTCAATTCGGTTCACTTCTTTTCCACTAACGTCATAAATGGAAAGCAATGCGTTTTGAAGGCTTGTACCTTTTACATAAATAGTTGTTTGCGTACTAAACGGGTTAGGGTACAAAGTAATAATTTGTCCGGGATTAATATTATTGACGGAAATGCCGGTTAAGTTTGACGAATCTCCGTTCGACCAGGTAACAGAGCCTCCTATGCCGTTTGCTATGGTAGTATCACCATTTACAATATTGAGCGTGTCAATAGTTACAGATACGTTGCCATTAGAATCGGTCTTTATAGCCAGTGCGCCATTATGGTACCCTAAACCAGTAATTGTCTGTACTGCAGAAAGGTCATACCCGCCATCGGTGGTTTGCTGAATAGATACACCGCTCCCGCTTGCCGCTGCTGTCAAGTTCTGTTGCCAATCAATAACGCCTGCTGGCGTTACTTTTACGATATATCCATAATAATTATTCATACCAATGTTAATAGAACCGCATGCCACATAATCACCGTCCGCTGCTTCTGTAATGCCAGTTCCTCCGGAAGAATCATGGGCATAGGCATGTTCCCATGTACTATCGCCGGTGGAGTCTGTTTTTAAAATCCAAAAATGGGTAATCCCCGAATTTCCGTCTTCTACTGAATCGGTACTGCCCGTAGCTATATAGTTACCATCGCGGGTTTGTACAACAGACCAAAGGAGATAATCATAAGTACCTGAACCATCGCCATAAGTTTTTTCCCATACTTTGCCGCCAACAGAATTTAATTTTAATAAATAGATGTAATATATCGTATCTATAACCTCATACCCTCCTACAATATATCCTCCGTCTTTAGCTGGCGAAATGCAGTTTCCAAAGGTTTCATGTTTGTCATCGCCAAATTTTTGTGTCCAGGCTGTATCACCTTTGCTATCCGTTTTTACAATGTAGCCAAGGTTATATGCGTTACCATTTAAGGTAATCTGATAATACCCGGTCATTATATATCCCCCATCCTTAGTTAACTCCAGCCACTGTGCATCCGTGGTGTCAGTAATGCCGGGAACATTATAAGTCTTGCTCCATATCAGGTTGCCCGATGAGTCAAATTTATCAAGCAGCATATTGTAGTTTCCGCTTCTGTTGGTACTACCGGCTACGGCATAGCCGCCATCCGGGGTTTGCCTTATCGTCCAGGCATTGTCCACTCCGGTAGTATAGATTATTTTTAGCCATTGTTTTTTACCATAAGCATCTAACTTTAAAAGACAAATATTTTGAAGGCCGTAAGATTGTTCAATGTTTCCGGCTTCAATATATCCACCATCGGTAGTCTGGCGCATAGAATATGCAGAAACGCTTATGATATTAGAGTCATTTATATCATCATTTATATCAACAGTGAATGTAGTCCTTACCTGTGCATAGCCAAAACACGTAGCAACCAGCAGTGGCAATAAAAGTAGCAATTTTTTCATTTTTTAATATTAATTAATGCAAACTTAACGTTGTTTTAGACAACCGGCCTTTAATAAAAGTTTAAAGCTTATGCTTTATTCTACAATTATCGGTTGCAGTGTAGATGAAGATAAAGTACATTAGGTTGCACGAAAAATGCTTAAAGAATGTTAAAAAAAATATAGATGCAAATTAATAGCATAAGGTTGCATTTGGAATTGTATCCAATTGTACTAACTTAGCGGAATAGTTCAAAATCATTATGAAGCCCAGCATACGATATCTTTTTATCTTTTCATTGCTCCTGTTTACGGGGGCCACTCATATCAAGCATAAAACAGTTAAGGTCAAAGTTGACACCCTTGATAAAGTACTCAACAATTTTGCCTCCGACACTACACTTGCCCATGCCGGATGGGGTATTTATTTATATGACCTGACTACGGATAAAATGATCTTTGAGAAGAATGCCCAACAAAGCCTGGTGCCAGCTTCTACTATGAAAATAACCACCACCGGTGCCGCTTTTGGGATACTTGGTAGCAATTACAGGTTTAAAACTACCCTAACCTGTACCGGGAAAATAGATGCACGGGGAATTTTGCATGGCGATCTAATCATACACGGTGGCGGCGATCCAACTTTTGGTAGTGAGCGATTTGACAGTACCCTGACGTCCGACTCTATTTTTACTATATGGGCTGATTCAGTGAAAAAGGCCGGGATCAAATCAATAACCGGAAATATTATTGCAGATGGTTCACATTTCGACAGTACCGCCATGCCTGTGACCTGGACAATTGATGACCTTGGAAATTATTATGGCGCTGCAGCTTATGGAATTAATATTGATGAAAATATCTATACAATTACCTTACAGGCAGGCAGTAAAGTGGGGGAGTGTGTTGCGTTGGTAAAAACGGAACCTGATATACCAGGCTTACTATTTATAAACGACCTTAAAACGGGCAGGTACAATTCCGGCGACCAGTGTAGCATCATCGGCGGCCCGGGCAGTTGTGTTCGTTGCCTTATGGGCAGTATCCCATTACAGGTAAAACCCTTTAAAGTAAAAGGTTCTATCCCTGACCCGGTAAGCTATTCTGCTGTTTCACTTAAAAGGATTTTAATTTCAAAAAACATATCTGTACTTGGGAAACCAAATCAATCCCCCACCGGTCCTGAAAAGCAAATAGCTTCCTGGCAATCGCCCGCTTTGAAAGATATTATCCATTTAACTAATTTAAAAAGTATAAACCTTTTTGCTGAATGCCTTCTCAAAGAAATTGGCGTAAAAGTATATGGTACAGGTTCTGAACTGAAAGGCATTGATGCGGTGCAAGGCTATTGGAAAAACAAGGGATTGGATACGAGGGGCCTTTTTATGGAGGATGCCTGTGGCCTGTCCCGGTATGATGGCGTTTCTGCCGAGCAACTGGTTGGCATGTTGAAAATCATATCCAAAGAACCTTATTATCTTGATTTTTATAATTCACTGGCTGTGGCAGGTGAAACAGGCGCATTGCGGCAAATGTGCAAAGGCACCAATGCATGCGATAACCTTCATGCTAAAAGCGGCCACGAGACCAGGGTGAGGAGCTATGCAGGCTATGTAAAAAACAATGCAGGCGATAACCTGGCTTTCGGATTCATTATCGATAACTATACCTGCGGGCCAGAGGAAATAAAAGATAAAATGGAAAAGCTGCTTGCTTCACTGGCGGAATAAAAGAAGAAAAAGAAACAAAAAGATTTTTTCCTCTTTCTGTTTCTCTTTTTCAGGCTTGTGCGGACAAGGATAAAAAATATCGAACTTTTGGAGGGAGGATTGGGAATTTATTAGCTTTATCGTCTAAATTTGTAAGACTTGTAACAAATGTATATTGAAGCAATGCGTAAACTTAAGCGTTAGGCGTCATTGTAATTGTGACACTTATACGCAGACATTTAGAAAAAGAAAAAATACTTAAAAAATATAAATCATGGCACTTATCAATCCACACATTAATTTCAACGGAAATGCCGAAGAAGCATTCAATTTTTACAAATTAGTATTTGGCGGAGAGTTCGCAAAGATTATACGCTTCAAAGATATATCAAGTCCTGAATATCCGGTAGCAGAAAATGAGGCAAATAAGATAATGCACATTGCTTTGCCAATTGGCAAAAACGTTTTAATTGGCAATGACGTCCCCGAGTTTATGGGAAAAGTTAATGAAAACGAAAACAGATCCAAGATATCTGTAAGTGCCGAAAGTCGTGAAGAAGCCGACAAATTATTTAATGGGCTTTCAGCAGGTGGTAATATTGAAGTGCCCCTTGAAGGCAGTCCTGGGAGTTCATATTTTGGAATGTTTAGGGACAAATTCGGTATCGAATGGATAGTGGATTTCACCAAACAGCATTAGTGGAAAATATAATAAAAACTATGAACGCCTAACAGCGGTTTGGGAAAAGTGGCGGGTTCAGTGCTCCGAAGACACTTTAGTGCAAGGTAGAGTCCAGTTCTCCGAATGAAGTTTAGCGTTAAAACTCCCTCCATCGCACCCCCCGAAACATTATCGAACCATAATGTATTTAAATTCAATCCTTTAGAATTTATCCTCAAAATACAAATTGCCTGTAAGCACAAAACTTACAGGCAATTACAAATTTCTGTGCCCAGGAGGAGACTCGAACTCCTACACCGGTTAAGGCTCTACCACCTCAAAGTAGCGCGTCTACCAATTTCGCCACCTGGGCAATTATTTTCTAGTTTTCGTGATCCCGGATGGATTCGAACCATCGGCCCACAGCTTAGAAGGCTGTTGCTCTATCCAGCTGAGCTACGGGACCAAAATTCGAGCCCGCAAAGATAGGGAATGGTTTTGGATAAACAAATAAAGAGCAAAGAAAGAGAGCGGGGAGCGAAAAGGGGGCTTTCACTCCCCGCTCCCGGCTCCCGTTAAGTTATTCTTCGTTAGATTTCACTAGCTGTACATTACATTCGATGCGTATTTCATCACTCACCAATATGCCGCCGTCTGCCAGGGGAGCATTCCAGTTTAGCGCCCAATCAGAACGTTTTATTTTCCCGTTTATAGAGAATATAGCCTTGTCATTTCCCCATGGGTCTTTCATTACGCCGCCAAATTCCACATCCAGTTTAATACGTTTGGTAATTCCCTTGATTGTAAGGTCGCCATACAGTTCATAACTTCCGTCATTATCCACGTTTTCATAAGTATTGGCAGTGAAGGTGATTTCTTTATGGTTTTCTATGTCAAAAAAATCAGCGCTTTTTAGGTGCTTATCACGGTCGGCGCTGCCGGTATCTACAGAGGCCGGGTTTATATAGCAGTCAATCTCTGCCGTCATAAAATCTTCATTTGTGGTGTAGATGCTTGCGTCAAATTCAGTGAATTTGCCGTGCAGGGTCATCACCATCATGTGCTTAACCGAAAACCCAATTTCAGAATGGGCCGGATCAAATATCCATTTTGTTCTTGTCATTTTCTTATTGTTTAAAAAATTTAGTGTTCAAACTTACAAATTTATTTTTTTGTAAAACATGAGATTCACATTAAGATTTGATGATTTATATCAGTTTTTATATTCAATTCTTTAGTCGCTTTAGGTTGTTTCAACTTTCTTTTTATAATTGTGTTATTAGAAGAAACAATAATAGAGATAGTTAAGTAAACTGTTGAAATAAGGGTACTAATGATTATAGAAGGCCAAAATATAGAAATATCCAATCCGGCCAAAGTCCTTTTTCCCGAGTCCGGCATTACCAAAAAACAATTGATTGATTATTATGCTTTGGCAGGGCCATTTATATTGCCTTATCTTAAAGACAGGCCTATAGCTATGCAGCGATACCCTGACGGCATTACAGGACATAGTTTTTTTCAGAAAGAAATTCCACCCTATTTCCCTGATTTTATTGAACGCGTGGCAGTAACCGACCATACAGGGACCAAGGACTATGCCATGATAAATAACCTGCCCAGCCTTGTTTATATTGCCAACCACGCAAGTATTCTGTTGCACCCCTGGCAGAGCCGTAAAACCAGCCTTCATAATCCTGACCAGGTGATTTGGGACCTTGACCCATCTGTGGAAGGCTTCGGAAAAATACGGACGGGCGCCAAACTGATAAGGAGTTTTCTTGAAGAGCTGGGGTTATCGCCATGGATAAAACTCACCGGCTCAAGAGGTGTTCATCTTGCTATACCTGTTGTGCCCGCACATGATTACGAGTTTATAAAAGATTTCTCGCGGGGCATAGCTGAGCTTATGGCGGCAAAAGCGCCGGATATTTTTACGACTGAAATAAGAAAGAACAAGCGTAATGGCCTCATATTCCTTGATTATTTGAGGAATGGCTATGGCAATACCGCTGTGGCCCCGTATAGTGTTCGCGCTATAGAAAACGCACCTGTTGCAGCTCCTATTACCTGGAAGGAACTTGACGATAAGAAAACAGGCCCTCAATATTATACCATTAAAAAAATGAAAGCGCGGTTTAAATCCGTAGGAGATGTATGGGAGGGGTTTTATGATAAGCCTTACAATCTCAATGCAGCTAATGCAATGCTTAAAAAGCTGATGAAGAAAACC
>Ga0206827_1094_pt1 | contig 20424 bp, 18 predicted proteins | sample Alteio_BWOrgCont_77_FD_152852 | JGI IMG/M metagenome (GOLD analysis project Ga0206827, IMG submission 152852) | Enriched cells from forest soil in Barre Woods Harvard Forest LTER site, Petersham, Massachusetts, United States -... | ecosystem: Environmental > Terrestrial > Soil > Temperate forest >...
TGTTTTCCTTTAGTAGAATCACTTTGCCCAAGTAAAGATGAAACTAAAGCCTGGACTTATTATGCACTATTCGCAACAACGAGTTATACTATACATGCAATAGGAAGAGCATACTTCCCCACTTTGTGGTGGGAGAAAAAGCTTTTGGAGGCAATTGTTGGAGGACTTTTGCAGGGTAATCCTGATTGTCCAAATCAGATAGCTATCGAAAAGTATCCTATGACAGGATTTTTCTTAGGAGCAGCTGAGGCAGTATGTTGCTGTGTTGCATATTCGTATTCAAAGTGGTTTCTAGGGGAAACTTTGGGAAATATGGAAGTACTATTAACTACGGTAGGACTTACTGTACTAGGCAGAAAATTTATGTGCCCTTTGGAAGGAGCAACTAAAGATCTGGCAGAGTTTGCTGGTCGCGTTATGTTCTCACACGCACAACAAGTTGGCGAAGTTAACGAAGCCATGAGATGTTGTGGATAACTTAGTTAGGCTTAAAAGTATGCAAACAGGCCTCGATACGCCAGCCATTGGGGTCTATAATAAAGGCGCCGAAATAGCCTTCATGATATTCCGTTCTGGGGCCTGGAGCGCCATTGTCCCTGCCGCCTAGCTCAAGGCACTTATGATACCAGGCTAAAACAGCTTCAACAGTGGGTGCGATGAAAGCAACATGAACACCTTTGGCATTGCCAACTTGTTCCCCGTCTTTGCCTCCTGCACTAATCCAAAAAGCCGGTAAATAGAGGCAGCGCAACTGAAGCCCCTTGCTCTCTAGCACCCAGAGTTTTTGGCGAATCAAATCCAACAAATACTCCAACAACTAGATCAGGAGAGAAACCAATGAACCAAGTATCCTTGCTTTCGTTTGAAGTCCCGGTTTTACCAGCCAAGTGCTTGCCCAACTGTTTAGCTCGAGCAGCAGTTCCTCGCTGCACAACCCCTTCAAGCATGGAAACCATTTGAAAATTAGTATCAGGCTCTACAAGATAGTTAGCTTTGAAGCTAACCTTTGGTAACTCAGGATCTGCTGCCTGCTGCTCGTCACCTAGCAAGCAATTATCGCACTTGGTTTGATCTGTGAAGTAAATAAGCTTTCCTTTCCGATCAAATACCCGGTCAATGAGCTGAGGTTTAATTTCCATACCATTGCTGGCAAAAGTTGTATAAGCCGCAGTCAAATCAAGTAAGGTGGTTTCATAAGCACCAAGTGCCATAGAATACATTAGTGGCGGATCTTTATAGACATGAAGCCTAGTTGCTGTTTCGGCTACCGAACGCACCCCAAGCGCAGCAACTATATGCACTGTTGCCAGGTTCCGCGACTTCTCCAGAGCTTTCCTCATAGTGATCGGCCCTAGGTATCTACCCTCGTAGTTTCTTGGAGACCAAAGGGGCATTCCCGGCCCTTGCGAAAGGGAAATCGGCTCATCTCTCACAATCGAGTTAGGAGCAAATCCATTTTCCAATGCGGTTAGATAGACAATAGGTTTAAAGGCTGAACCTGGTTGGCGCAACGCCTGAATTGCCCGGTTATATTTACTATCCTTAAAGCTGTATCCTCCTGCCAATGCCAAAACTTTACCGGTTTTTGGCTGCATAACCACTAACGCTCCATTAACTGAAGGAATTTGCTCTAAACTATATGACTTAGAGTCAGCATCATAATCCACAAGCACGATATCCCCAGCTTTCAATGCTGGTTTACGCGCCCATTGCATTTTTGCTGAGGTGATAACAGCTTTGGTTTCATCTGGCAAGCCGATATTAACCCCATCTTTAGCTGATCCCAGCACAATGGCAGGCTGCCAAACGCCAGCCCCACCTGGCTTCTCATAATCTTTGATAAGCTGTTTCCACTCATCATCTTTAAAGTTCATATGGGCAATAACACCATGCCAACCATGGCGTCTGTCATAATCAATCAACCCTTGCCGTAAGGCTTTATCAGCCATCTTCTGCAGATCGTTGTTGAGATTAGTATGAACTGTAAGCCCATCCTGGTAGACATGGTCAAACCCATATTTATCAATCAGTTCAAGCCTCACGCTCTCATTATAGTAACCATTATCCTGAATAGCCTGGTCAAAGCGCGGATTAAGCCTTATAGGTCTTATAACTGATTTTTGCGCCTGATCTCTGGTAACAAATTTCTCTTCTAGCATGCGGTCTATCACCCAATCCCTGCGAGCTTTTGCGCGATCCGGATGGCGGGTTGGATCAAGCATAGAAGGAGCCTTTGGCATAGCCGCTAAAAGCGCGGCCTCATCAATGGTCAGATCTTTCATATCTTTATTAAAATAGCTCAAGGCAGCCTGAGCAACACCATAAGCCCCATTGCCCAAATATATCTGATTAAGATATAACTCGAGTATCCTATCCTTTGTGTAAACATGGTTAATCCGGTACGCTAAAATAGCTTCCTTAATTTTTCTCGAGATTGACCGCTCATTATTAAGCAAGAAGTTCTTCACGACTTGCTGAGTGATTGTTGATCCACCAACAGGATTCCGATCGGAACCCAAATTGGCAATATTCTGCAGTGCCGCTCTTATAATACTAAATACGTCAATACCTGGGTGGTTATAGTAATTATGGTCTTCAGCAGCAATAAAGGCACTTTTAACCAACTGGGGTATTTCATCAATCTTTTTATAGATCCTATGCTCAATCGCGAGCTCTGACATTAAGTTGCCATCGGCAGTATACAGTCTTGAGATTGTAGGGGGGTCATACTCAACCAGCTGATGATAATCCGGTAGATCCTTACTAAAATAAATAAATATCGGCAGGATAAATAAACCGGCAAGTATAATGCCTGCGCAAGCAATTGAGCACCAGAAGGCTGCACCTCTGAGTACTTTTTCAAGAATCGCATACCAGAATTTTTTGTTACTCTGCATCACATCTACTTAAATCTCTTATAATCTGTATACTATATATTAGGTGAATCTAGAATAAAATTTTTATATTCGCCAGGCAAAACTTCATATTTTCTAAAAATCCGGGTTTGCATAGTTTGCCGGCGGCTGGAAATTAGGGATTTTATCAAGCAATAACGGCTTAAAGCTTGGACGGGATTTTACTAAAGCGTACCAGTCTTTAGCGTTTTGGTTATGATGCCAAGGGACATCCCCCACAAAATCGAGTACGGAAAGTTGAGCTGCCGCTGTAAAATCAGCAAGAGTTGGCTTGTCTCCAGCAATATACCGGTTATCCCCGCGTAAGAAACTTATGTAATCTAGGTGGTAAAGTATATTCTTTTTAGCGGCCTGAATGGCTTGTGAATTTGGAGCCCCAGATTTAGAAACGGTTTTTATAATTTTTTCATTGAGGATATAGTTGGTAACTTCATTATAAAACTTCACATCAAACCACTCAACGATGCGGCGGATTACAAGCCTTTCTTCGGGGGTATTGCCTAAAAGATTGTTATCACCATAAATTTCTTCAACATATTCGAATAACGCCTGATTGCCGGCGATGATTAGCTTGCTATCCTTTAGAATAACTGGCGTGGTTCCTGCTGGATTCATGCGCAAAAATTCCCTACGCCTTTCCCAGAAAGGCTCATAGAACAGCTCAAACCCTATAAACTTCTCCTTCAAAACAATGCGGAGTTTTCGAGAAAAAGGACAGAGGGGATAATGATATACTTCCAACATCAAGCCGCTTCATCCAATTCTGTAGGTATTTTAAACCTCACGTTTTCATTTACTCCTTCCATGGTTCGTATAACAATTTTTGCAAGCTCATGAAGCCTTGCAATCACATTGTCGAGGAGAATTTCCGGCGCTGATGCACCTGCGGTAATTCCAAGTTTTTTAATATTGGATAACCATTCCGGCTTAATATCTTGCGCTCCATTAATCAGGTAGGAAGGTTTGCCCATTTCTTCACCTAGGTCCCTAAGCCGATTTGAATTTGAGCTATTGGCCGAACCTATGACCAAGATCAAATCTACTTCCTGCGACAGTTTCCGCACGGCATCTTGTCTATTTTGAGTAGCATAGCATATGTCTCTCAAATCTGGCCCTTCAATCAAAGGGAATTTCTTTTTGAGCGCGAGAATGATTGAGCGCGTGTCATCTACACTTAAAGTGGTCTGAGTAACATATGATAGCTTGGCTGGATCAGCAACTTCCATTTTCTCAACATCTTCAACTGACTGCACAAGAATTACCTCATTCTTCACGCGTCCGCTAGTGCCTTCCACCTCAGGATGGCCTGCGTGCCCTATCAAAACAATTTGCGAACCTCCTTCTTCATGGCGTTGCGCTTCTCTATGAACTTTTTTCACGAGCGGACATGTAGCATCGATAACTGGAAGATCCCTACTTTTGGCTTCATCTTCTACTTTTTCCGATACCCCATGTGCAGAAAAGACTGTGATTGCCCCATTAGGGATATCGCTAACTTCGTCAACAAATATTGCTCCTTTGGCACGCAAATCTTCAACCACATATTTATTATGAACTATTTCATGTCTCACATAAACTGGTGCGCCATATTTTTTAAGCGCGCGCTCTACAATCTCAATTGCCCTTTCTACTCCAGCACAAAATCCTCGCGGCTTGGCAAGAATGACTTCGATTTCCGGATGGGGCATAATGTACACTCCTCGCGTTATTTAAACGGCATTAATGTTGTTATATTAATAGATTTTTTAAATACTATCCACTCAAATAATAATATTCCATGTACCTAATTGTAATTTGAAAAAGCTGCACTATCTAAGACAATTAGTGGCCTCATATATTGATAAGTTGTTACCAGCAATAAAATAATTTATTTTTGTTAACGAATTTTTAACCATTTTGAGCTTACTATGAAGTGTAAAGTCTGTAATAATATTATTATATAGATCTATGAAGCAACCTATGAGACAAGTACCCGGATCCCAACAAAAACTAAGCCCGCTTAAAGAAGCCATTGTAACCTGCAGAATCATGCTTAAGTATGCTTTGATTTTTGGCTGTATAATAAATGTCTTGATGTTGGCAACTCCTATATACTCTATGCAAGTTCTTGACCGGGTTATTTCCAGCGGTAATACAACTACCTTATTTTATCTAACTTTAGTGATCCTACTCGCCCTCGCAATTCTTGGTCTATTGCAATTGGGCCGGGGATTTGCTTTGACTCAAATGGGCAATTGGTTTGAAAAGCAACTATCAGCGAAAATATTCACAAACTCCATAAAAGCATCATTACTTGCAAAAGGCGGTGGCGGAAGCCAACAAATCAGAGATCTGCAGACGATTAAAACCTTTATTACCAGTCCAGCTCTGGTTTCCATGTTAGACATTCCTTGGGCATTTATCTTCGTTATCGTCCTCTTTATGATCCACTTCTGGATGGGAATGCTGACGATTTTTGGTGGAATATTTCTGCTTATGATGGCGCTGATCTCTGAAAAAATCACCAAGCCTTTACATGATGCCTCAAATGAGCACTTTATTTCCAGTACCAGACAGGTGGAGCAAGCGGCGCGCAATGCAGAAGTTATTGAGGTTATGGGGCTTCTACCAAATATTATAAAGAACTGGCAAGAGACTAATGAGAAAGTTCAGGGCAATCAAAATCTGGTCAACAACCGCCAGGCTGTGCTTACAGAGATTACTAAGTTTGTCAGGCTGATGTTGCAAATTCTTACCACCGGACTCGGCGCTTATTTTGTATTGCAAGGTCAGATGTCAACTGGTGCGATCATCGCGAGCTCATCGCTGTCTGGCCGGGCACTTGCCCCTTTTGAACAGGCTATAACTTCATATAAAGGCTTTCTGAATTTTCGCAAAGCTTTTGAACGCCTTGAGCAGTCTTTAGAACGGTTTAGCATCTCCGAAGATCGCATGACACTACCTACCCCTGAAGGCAGAATTACCGTAGAGAATATGTTTTACGCTCCTCCAGGAATGCAACGCCATGTCATTAAGGGTGTTCAATTTGAAATCCAGCCGGGTGAGATACTGGTGGTGATAGGCCCGAGCGCTTCGGGAAAAACCACGCTGGCCAAGCTGATTGTAGGCGGGCTAGTGCCGCAAGTTGGCTCGGTGCGCATCGACAACTCAAATCTCCAGGACTGGAATAAAACTGAACTCGGTCAACACATTGGCTACTTACCACAGGATATAGAACTTTTTAGCGGCACTATCAAAGAGAACATCGCACGTATGGACAAGAATGCTGATCCTCTGAAAGTAGTTGAAGCTGCACAGCTTTCTGGCGTGCATGATATGATCCTGTTATTGCCTAAGGGTTATGATACCGACCTTGGATCTGATGGTTCTTTGCTTTCAGGTGGCCAACGACAAAGAATTGGGCTAGCGCGTGCATTTTATAATGACCCAAAGCTATTAGTGCTTGATGAACCGAACTCAAATTTGGATAGTTTTGGTGAAATTGCTCTTGCTGGGGCCATAGCCCGTGCAAAAGAAAAAGGGATTACTACAATTGTGATCTCCCACCGAACTTCACTGCTGAGTGCAGCTGATAAGATTCTAGCTATGAGAGACGGTATGGTTGCGATTTTCGGAAACCGCGATGAGGTTTTAGAAAAGATGAACCAGGCTGCAAAAACCGTACCTTTTGAACAAATAAGGAAACAAAATGGATAATGAAACGCAAAATAGTTTACCAGGACCTAGTAGTCAATCACCAAAAGATCGATTACTAGCTGCCTTTCAAAGAATTAAGGATTCCAAGATCTATCAGGAAACCAAGTTGTATATGTTTACCAAATCAGCAGAGGAAGCTGGATATAATACCGAAGCAGATGAGGACTTGCGGGTTAACCTGCAAAAGCCCCTAAAGTTTGCTTTTGGCGTTATCGCTGTTGCTGTAGGCTTCTTTGTTGTTTGGGGCGGTCTTGCTCCGCTTGATAGCGCTGCCACTGCAAATGGATATATAATAGTTGCAAGCAGCCATAAAACTATTCAACACCACGAAGGTGGTATCGTAGATGCTATCTATGTTAGTGATGGTCAGGAAGTTAAAAAAGGTGAACTTTTAGTGAAGCTGGACGATACCCAAGCACTCGCGAATCTTAAAATCAATGCAAGTCAGCTTGCATTTGTTATGGCAGAAAATGCCAGGCTTAAGGCAGAACAGCTAGATTCAGATAAAGTCATTTGGGATTTCAAAGGCATAAATGCCAATTCAGATGATGTTCAGCAAATCATGAAAACGCAGGAGCATTTATTTCTCACTCGCCGTATGGCAGTCAAGGGTAACATTAACATCCTGAATGAGCAGATTAACCAGAAATCCGAGGAGATCAAGGGATTGGAATTCCAGCTAGTTGCCTATAAAAAGCAACTTGCAAATACCGAGGAAGAAGAGAAAACCACTCTTGAGCTTTTCAATAAAGGGCTATCTACTAAACCCAAGTTACTCCAACTACGCAGTGCAACTGCTGATTTATCTGGACGCGTAGGTCAAGTAATGTCTGCCATCGCTTCAGCCAAACAATCTGTAGCTGAGGCGCAAGTCAAAATACTCAGCGTGCAAAACGACTATCAAAATAACCTGGGAGAGGAAATAAAGAAAAATCATGCATCTTTGCTTGATCTCACAGAAAGGTATAACGCAGCCCAAGATGTTTATGATAGGACAAGCATTACTGCTCCTGAAGATGGGGTGGTTACGGAATTAAAGTACCATACAGTTGGCGGTACAGTGCCTCAGGGTGGAATTATCATGGAGCTGGTACCACAAAATGATAAACTTATTATTGAAGTTAAAGTGAGTCCTAATGATATCGATAGTGTACATCTGGGTATGCTAGCAAAGGTACAGCTGGGTGCTTATAAAGCTCGCCTGGTGCCGAGAATGGATGGCAAAGTTATTTATGTAGCTGCCGATAAAGTTTTGGATCAGTATGCTCAGGGTGGACCGCAACAAGTCTACATTGTGCGGGTGCAGATAGATGAAAGAGAGTTAGATCTATTGACAGCTGATATTAAGCTCTACCCAGGCATGCCAGCATCAGTATTCCTGATAAAGGGCACCCGGACCTTCCTGCAATATTTGATCAGCCCGATTATGGATAGCTTCTACCGAGCCTTCAAAGAAAAATAAAATTAAAAGGGTTTTACGACCGCGAGGATGACGATTATCGCCATCAGTACCGGAGGGATTTCATTGATAACTCGGAAATAGGTAGCGGACTTATTATTCCGATTATTAGCAAAATTCTTCTGCTGCACCGAAAGCAACCCATGCATACCGGCAAGCGCAAGTACCAAAACCAGCTTGAGATGGAACCAACCGCCCAATGTCGAAAATCCATTTATGAAGATCAATAAAATGCCAAAGACAAAAACTGCGATCATGGAAGGATTCATTATATATTTTAGCAACCGGTACTCCATAATAGTAAAGGTTGCATACATTTCCGACCCCGACTTGGCAGAACAATGGTAGACAAACAGTCTGGGTAAATAAAACAATCCTGCCATCCAGCAGATAACCGCAATTAAATGCAGCGCCTTTAAAGTAAAGTAATATTGAGTTAAAAATTCCATTTGAGATACTAATTAATTGGTTAAAAGTTTAGCTAATTGCAATTCTAAATCCTGGCTCTCCTGACTTACATATTGAGCAAGGGTTGCATCCAAGTCCTCTGGTGAATAACATTTGTCCAGCCAATTTGCAAGACTATCATAGACAGGAGTATTTATAAATCGCGCATGATGAGCAATCTCTTCCATCTCAGCCATTTTGCCATTGCAATGCAAAAGCAAATCACAACCAGCTGCTTGTGACTTTTCCGCCCTTTGTCCCAGAGTGCCGCTCAGCGCTTTCATGGAAAGATCATCTGTGATGATTATGTTCTCAAAACCTATACTTTCACGAATATAGTCTATAGCTTTTTTGGAAACGGTGACTGGATTCACCGGATCAAGATCATGCACAATCACATGGGCAGTCATCGCCAGTGGAGAATAAGCCAGCTTCTTAAACGGGATAAAATCGGTTTGTTCGAGTGCTAAAAGCTCAGTGGAAATTATTGGCAAATCCTGATGGCTGTCAGCAGTAGCTCTGCCGTGCCCGGGAATGTGTTTTAGTATGGGAAGTACACCCGCTGCCATGAGGCCTACCATAGCCCACTCACCCAATATTGAAACCACGTGAGGGTCTTTGCCAAAGCTCCGGTCACCGATAATGCTATGGGCATCCTCAAATAAAAGATCAACCACGGGGGCGCAATTCACATTAATGCCCAGCTCACTCAACTCTCTTCCCATCAAAAAATGATTTAAGAAGATTGCAGTTTTCGCATCGGTTATATTCTTCTCGCTTAGAGCTGCGTATTCTCCGGCAGCTTTTGCCTCGCGGTAATGGGGCGGTTTCAGTCTTCTCACCCTGCCACCTTCCTGATCGATCAGAATAGGAATGGCATCATGGGCGACTGTCGATCTTAGATCCTGAATCAACTCACGGACCTGGTTGGGGCTACCTATATTGCGGGAAAACAATATAAAGCCCAAAGGCTGTTCCCTCTGAAAAAAGGCTCGCTCTTCAGGCAATACCTCGATTCCGGAAAGGCCAAAGATAATATTTTTTTTCTGCGACATATACTTTTGCAATCAGATATTCTTTATGCAAACCAGTATAATTAAAGTTCGGGCTTAAAGCCAGTGCAGACAAAGTAAAATTCGGAAGAATCTTCATAGCTAGCAGCCGGCTTAAAAGACTTAACCAGAGTAAAGTAAGTGCGCAAGGTTTTTAAAAACTCTCCTTCTTGGCCACCGCGCAGCACCTTGGCAACAAAGCATCCCCCGGTTTTCAAATTTGGTATGGCGAAATCAAAAGCTGCTTCAGCAAGCGCCATATTGCGAAGGTGGTCAGCCTCATGGTTACCACATGAGGCTGCGGCCATATCGCTGACAATTAAATCCGCCTTACCTTTGAGCAAATCTGAGATTTGTTGCGTGGTTTGGTCATCATAAAAGTCCCCTTTAATAAGCGTCACGCCGGGCAAGGGTTGCACCTCCTGCAGGTCAACTCCTATAATTTGCGCATCAGGCTTACATAATTGCCGCGCAACCTGCAACCAGCCACCAGGAGCACACCCTATATCAATCATACTGGAAGCTTTACGCAAGATTTTAAATTTCTCATCAATCTGTATGAGCTTGAAAGCTGCGCGTGATCGATAATTTCTTTCTTTAGCCAGATTAACATACGGATCGTTGATATGCCTTTTAAGCCACTTTGTAGAAGATACGGTTCTTCCACGGGCAGTTCTAAAGTTCTGCCTTTTGTTTCTGACTTTGTTAATCGGTTTATCCATGGGCAAGCTCCATAAGCGGCCAGCGTGAGCGCGGCTCAAAGCCAATATCCGAGAGCATGCCTAACTTTAACCGTTCTATTCCTGCCCAGGCAATCATAGCACCATTATCAGTGCAAAGCGACAACGGTGGGGCAACCAGTGTATATTCATATTGGTTGATAATGCTGCTCAGCCGGCTGCGCAAAAACTGATTGGCCGCAACCCCTCCGGCAAGCACAACTGTATTAGCCTGAGGATATTTGGTGCTAAACAGCTTTAGGGCTTTCTCAAGCTTATGCGCCAGAATTGCTGCTACTGTTGTTTGAAAGGAGGCGCAGATATCGGCAATAAACTGCTCGCTTAGAGTATTTTTATCCACGATGCGTTTTACTGCAGTTTTTAGTCCGGAGAATGAAAAATTAAGATCACCGCTATTATATAGAGGAAGGGGCAAATCAAATGCCTTAGGATTACCTGCTCTTGCCCGTTTTTCGATCTCTGGCCCTCCAGGGTAGCTTAATCCCAACATTTTAGCGACCTTGTCAAAAGCCTCGCCCACGGCATCATCAATGGTGCTGCCCAGCAACTCATACTGGCCAACTCCGCGCACTGCAAGCAACTGGCAATGCCCGCCCGAAACCAGCAATAATAAAAATGGGAAAGCCACTTTACTGGTTAACCGTGCTGTCAGCGCATGTCCTTCCAGGTGATTAACGGCGATGATTGGTTTCTGAGCCGCTGACGCCAGACCTTTTGCAAGCATAACCCCGACGATAACCCCCCCAATTAGACCCGGGCCGGCAGTGACTGCAATCGCACTCATGTCATCCAAAGTACATTGCGCCTGCTTAAACGTATCAGAGACCATAAGATCCAGGCAGTCGATATGGCTACGGGCAGCGATCTCCGGAACTACCCCACCATAATGGTTATGGTTCATGATTTGTGAGCGCACCATATTCGCAAGGATATTACCTTCACTATCCACAATAGCAACGGCAGTTTCATCACAACTGGTTTCAATACCTATAACTTTCATGCCTTTAGGAATAGCATTTGTTTAATAGCTTCCAGAGAAAGTTCATGTTTCTCATGGGTTTTCCGTTGTTTAAGCTCAGCCATTCCCTCTTTGGCGCTTCTAGGCCCAATAACAACTATCCAAGGCAAACCAATTAAATCCATACAGGCAAACTTATTGCCGGCACTTTCTTCAGTATCATCACTCAGTACATCAATACCATGAGCAAGGAGAGCATCATATAGATCCAATGCCATGTTATCACAAGCTTCATCCCCAGGCTTAAGGTTGATAATTCCAACCTTAAAGGGCGCGACATTCTCCGGCCAGATTATACCTTTGTCATCGTGATTAGCTTCTATGATAGCGGCAATCAAGCGCGATACGCCTATACCATAGCAGCCCATATCGGGATGCTTGAACTTTCCATCTTTACCCTGAATGCTGACACCCATCGATTTGCTATACTTGTCACCTAAATAAAAAATATGACCGACTTCAATACCTCGTCTCGCATTGAGCTTATCAGAGGTGATAGGACAATTAGCCGGGTCGTGTTTGGATTCTTCATTCGCATAAAACTTAGCAAATCCTTCCAGGGTAATATCTCCGGTAGCCAGGTATTCTAGAGCTCCTTCTTCATAAAAAATCTGGCTTTCTCCGGTATCGGCGAGGACATGGAACTCATGGCTATAATCTCCCCCCATAGAACCGGTATCCGCCTTAACAGGTATTGCCACCAACCCCATCCGCGCATATGCCCGGGTATAAGCAACAAGCATATCTTTGTAGGTAACAAGCGCGCTTTCTTTATCCATATGGAAAGAATAGGCATCTTTCATAAAAAACTCGCGAGCCCTCATTACCCCAAATCTTGGCCGGATCTCATCGCGGAATTTCCACTGAATTTGATAAAGGCTTTTAGGCAATTCGCGATATGACTGCACACTATTATTAAAAACTTCAGCTATCACTTCCTCTGCAGTAGGAGCAAAAGTCAAATGATTACCATGTCGGTCTTCAATTTTAAGCATCTCAGTGCTGAGATCATCTCCGGAACCATAACGACCCGACTTTACCCAAAGCTCAATTGGCTGAATGCAAGGCATTAAAATTTCAATAGCGCCGATGTTGTTCATCTCCGCGCGAATAATATCTGCGATTTTGTTCAGCACCTTAAGACCCAACGGCAGCCAGGTATATATACCAGCACTCAACTGGCGTATCATCCCCGCACGCAACATTAGCTTGTGAGAAACAATGGTCGCCTCCTTAGGGTCTTCCTTGAGAACGGGTAAGAAGTATTTGCTTAATAGCATAAGGCACTCTCATTTTTCCTAAATATTAGCACTTTGCTGAGTAAAAGGCACTAGCAAAATCAAAGCCCCCATTTTTTCTTTAAATAGGCTTTTACTTGTGAGCGCTGATCGTCTGTAAGCATTTGCCCATAGATAATGATCTCAGAAATATAACCATTAAAGCAGTTATTGCCCAATATATCTTGACACCCAATTATAAAATCAGCAGTTCCTGCGAGCACGGAAGGTCCAGTTGAGGTGGTATTTATCAGGTTAGTATCCCCTTGCCAAACTTTATTTAAACTTGCACCTAAAACATAATTAGACATAAGGTTCCAAATATAAAACTTTCCTGTACTTGAACCCCAGGCAATATTGTCACCTATATGCGATCCGTTAAACTGCCAGTAAACTTTGTTATCAGACCAGGGGATTCTGGCCGTAATTGAACCTACTGTAGGATAAGATAAAACATATCCTCCGGTTGAAATGCTTTGCATCACTATAAAAACATCCATGGCATTAATGAGGGTTAGTGAGGTAAAGATTGAGCCGCTAAGAAGACCGGGTACTTTGAGAAAATAATTATTTTTAAACCATAAACCATTTGTAACATACTTAGGTTGATCTGAAGGATTATCAGTCTGAACTGCATTATGACCATTGCCAGATTTATCTTTCCAGCACGCGATTTGCCCATTTACAGCACCATTATTAAGTGTAGTACAGGTGGAATTGGTATACAGGGTATTTAAGTCACTGCCATCCAGCCACAATCTCAAGCCGGTTATAGAGGTGGGTAGAAAAGCAGTAGGGTTAAATGGTATAACACAAGTGGTTGCGGCCGTTACGCCTGGCAGAACTTTGCCATCCAGCGCTTGTTGGCCTCGGCTTTTCCAGCGAATAATATTATCAAATAAATGAGCAGTATTGGGATTATAATTGGTATCAATAAAAATATTATTGTTATTGCAGTTTTCAGAATCGACAAAGCTGCCGCAGGCAATGAAACTGGCGCCATTGGAATTATAGGCACCATGACCACTTCTTCCATGGCTTATTAAAAGATAAACAACGTGGTTGTCATCGGCAAGCGGAGCATTGATCCGGTTACCATTGCTATCGTTAATGATAATCGTTTCAGCTGCAGTATTTGTATAGGTAGTAAAATTCGTACTGTTTTGTGCAAGCTGTTTGATGACTACATAACTGATTCTGTTATCCCAGCCATCAAGCATATCGCTGTCATTAAGATCAAGCGTGCGGGTAGGCACAACGCCGATGCGGATTTGCGCTGACCCACTGCCGACATCAACGGTTCCTGCCGGAGCTGTCGCCGTACAATCTGTAGCTACTCCGTAAGTAGTAGATGAGACAGCGGCAGTTTGACTGGCTGGACAAGGCACATAGCCATTTTTGGCGACATAGGTATTCAATGCATTTTGAATTTTATCAAGCTCATTGTTTGTATTACTCACAGTTTGGATTGCATAACTTGCCGTAAGTGTCGTGTAAAGAGCCCCAGTAGCAAAGCCTATTATCGCAAGGGCAATTGCCATTTCTAAAAGTGTGTATCCCAAAAGTGTTTTCGTTTTTTTCATATCTATGGCGCTATTGCAAGTTGGTTATCCTTAATCAGCTGAGCCCGGGTTTTCCATGCAAGAAAATCGTCAAACTGATTACTGGATTTGCCATCATTATATGGGGCAATTCTAAATACATTATCATTGTTACAATTTTCCGTTCCCTTGTTAGTTCCACAGGCAACAAACTGTTTCCCAGCAGCATTATAAGAGCCCATGCCATAAGGACCATAGCTGATCAAAACATAGGCCGTTCCCCCTGATGAAACTATGGTGTTACCATTGGTATCAACTATGCTAATCGCTCCAGTTGGGTTCGTACTGATAAAAGTACTAGCATTTGTAGCCAGTGACTTTACTACCACATAGGTGTAACGGTTGTTCCAGCTGTCGGTGGCGATTTCCTGGGGAAGATTTAAGGCTTTAAATGGTACAGCTCCAATGCGTATTGCTGTAGAACCAGCCCCATAATCAACCGTACCTGCCGGCGCACTCGCCGCACAATTAGAGGCAGCGCCATAACTACTTGCACCCTTAGCGGCATTCAGGCTCGCTGGGCATGGTAAGTAACCAGTATTGAGCAGGTACTGGTCAAGTGCAGCTTGAATTGACTGCATTGTGCTTTGCGTAGCAGCGATCTGATTTTGGCTTGAGAAAGTTACATAGATTGTCATAAATGCCGAAAACATAATTGAGAGAACAAACAAACTCAATGCCATTTCCAAATAAGTAAATCCCGGGCTGTTATTTAATAACTTCATAAGCCCCACTTTAATTTTAAATATTGCTCTACAGCCTGACGCTCAGAGTCTGTGAGCGCCCGTGTATAAATTATCACTTCGGAAACATTCCCTGAGAAATCAGTGGTAGCAGGACCTGTGTATTTTTGCCCAATAGCCAGATTGGATAACAGATCCTGCGGCAGAAAAGTTGTGTCAGTAGCAACTTGTGCGCCGTTGATATATAACCGCGCAGGAGTGGTGGCACCATTAGAGAAAATCCATGAGCTGTATGTATTGGCCGTATAAGAGCTACTTAGGGTTGATGAATAAGCGCCTTGCTTGTACCAGTATGTTACACCATTAGTGTTGAGGTTTAAGGTCATCCTTGTTGCTACACCATTAACATCAAGCAGATAGTTCCCACCGGCAGTATTAGTCTGCTGCGCGGCAAAAAAGATACTGAGATTACTAGCTGTAGTAGAAATAGCACCACCTTTAAAACCATATGTACCAGTTAGCTGCATAGTCGGCTTGGAATTGAATCCTGTTGCCGAATAAACTGGCTTAGTGGCACCACCATTTACATAAGAATAGGAATTGCCAGATTTATCCACCCATGTTGAAACATTATTAGAGCCATCTTTAGTAATGGTAGTCAAATCATTAGCATCAAGCCAAAGCGCAAGGGATGTTAAGTTTGTCGGGAGAAAAGCCGAGGTGCATGCTCCGGGCTTAGCGCTGAGTCCAGCATAATTAAGAAGGTCGGTATTTTTAACCCAGGTAATATAGTCATCATAAAAAGAACTGTTGTTGGCATAGCTGTGCGCAGCTTGCACAAAAACGTTGTCATCATCGCAATTCTTTCCTTGAAGAAGGCTGGTCTTGCAGGTACTTGTCAACGCACCTTTATAGCCATAGGCGCCATTAGCATCCCTACCATGCGACAATATCACATAGTCTACATAATTGGGGGTAGAAGCGGAGTTATTAGGATTTATAATAGTACCCGATTTATCCTGGATAGTAATGACCTGGGTAGCAGAAGTGCTATAGTTGGTAAAGAGAGTGCTGGTTTGCGCCAGCGATTTGATAACCGCATAAGTAAAACGGCTATTCCAAGGATCAAACATATAAGTGTCGGATAAATTAAGCGACCTGACTGGTATTACTCCAATTCTGATAATATTGACTCCCGAACCAAACTCTACCGTACCAGTAGGTGCAGTGGCCGATGTACAGTCTGTGGCTATACCAAAAGTTGCTGAATTTGGAGCGGCGTTTCTGCTCGCCGGACACGGAAGGTGGCCATACTTTAGGTAGTAGGCCGTAATCGCAGTTTTCATTTTACCAAAGTCATTTTGTACTACCTCCAGATCGCTACTCCCTTTACCCACTGGCAATAGAGCTAAGGCTCCGCCAACTAGTATCGAAGCAACTATTAGCAGCAAAGATACCTCTGCTGCCGCAAATCCAAGGAGTCTTTTTAGCTTCCATCGCATATTCAATTACTGACCAAAAATCTCAACGGTTGTATAGGTTTCATTAGCAGTGGTAGAAACAGGGTAACCGAATTCAAATCCCGTTTGCGCCCCGCCATTGATCGTAGTGTTAAAATTGTTAACAAAGTGATCAATTCTTATATCGGTAGCCACCGAAAAACTCACATAAGCGATCACCGTTGCCAAGCTCACTGTTGTTGTCTTAGCCACTGTTGTCCCATTAACATCCCCTGTAACTGACATACCTTCAGCAATAGTCGTACCAGCAGTGACATTAAAAATTCTTAGCCTGTGCGCTGTAACTCCCTGCGCAGGTGCCGTTGCTCTAATATAGTAATTACCCGCTGGCATGGTTATGGTATTACCTACATTTAAAGTGGTAAATGGTGCTGGAGTAGTGCTAAATACAACTGTATTCAGATTGCGGGTATTCCAGGCGCCGACTACGATAGGTGTCTGGCCTGATGTCCCTGGAGTCTCCTGATCTGCAATCAAAGCAAACTTTGAGAAAACGCTGCTGGTCAAAGCCCCTGATGTATATGAGCTGTCATGAATCTGCTGGCTTTTTGTTTTCCACCTTACATAATCATCAAAGTAGTTGGCGGCATTGCTGTTAAAAACCCCATCTTTAAAAGTATTAGTATTAGAGCAGTTCTGAGCTTCAGGAGTACCTACAGGGCAAGTTGTGGTCACCCCATTGTAATTTACCGCACCATCTGAATGTTTCCCATGAGATATAAGCACGTATGCGATGGGGGCATTATTGATCTGATTATTGTTTACATCTTCCATGATTATTGCGGCATTTGTAGGAGCAGCTGTGGTAAAATTCGGAATAGTACTGGCCAATTTTTTAATAACCGCATAGGAAAACCTATTATTCCAGGCATCAAACATATCGGTATCAGCCAAATTCAGGGCTCTTGTAGGAATGACACCTAATCTAATCGTATCATCTCCTGCCCCAGTTTCAACAGTACCAGCAGGGGCAGCCACGGTACAATCAGTTGCAGTTCCAAAAGTTGCTGTAGCAAATTTTGCCGTGCTATCAGCCGGACAAGGTAAAAACCCATTTTGATTTACAAAGGCATCAATAGCACCCTGTATCCGATCCAACTTGGCTTTGGTCAAATCGACATTCTGCACATCTGTTTGTACGGGAACCAAAGCGTAAACGCTACCTATCAGGATTGACATAATCACAACCACTATAGCCATTTCATAGAGGCTAAACCCGGAATAATTAATATTTTTATAGCTCACAGCAAACCTATTCTATTGATAGTTATACTAATTATTGTAGCAGTACGCCAATTCAATACAAGTATTTGTATTTACTTTATTGGTTTGAGCTTTTTAGCACTGACTATCCAGAAAAAAAAGAGCACCAGCAGGATAAAGCCGCACATGGTTTTAAATAAAGCAGCGACATCACTACCGATATAATAGCTGCCAAAAAACATGGCTCCAGCTGCACAGAATGAGCGTACGCTTGCCGAGGCGGAAGAAGCCATTCCCCTCAAATGAGGATATAGCTCGGTAGTTTTAGAAATAATGCCAGGAACAAAAAAGGGAACTATGGCCGACTGTACGCATATTGTGCAAAGCACAGTATATGGGGTGATATCGACTAAGTTAAACCCCAAAATGGAATATATAGGAATAAGAATATACAGAAGTTTGATACTTATTTTTGAAAGTACTTCAGCTCCAAAATGCTCGACAATATACCTATAAATGAGTGCAGCAAATATGCTGATCAGCATCGGGGCAAATTGATAAAATGCATAATCATTAATGCTTACGCCAAGATTAACCATATATATAAACGGAGAAATGGTAAAAAACATCATACCGCTTCCTATCATGATACCGCTGATTAAGTTGTAGAGCATAAACTGCCGATCTTTAATCACTCGCAAGTAAAGTTTAAATGAGTCTCTAAGCTTCACACTATGATCAGGCTTGTGGGTCTCTGGCAGAAATAAATAAAATGTTGTCCAGCAAGCAACCTGTATGAAAAAAATAAAAACAAAAGCTGTGCGCCAGGTTTGCGTGAGATCAAACAGATAAGCTCCTATAACCGGAGCTATCACAAAGGCAATAGGGAAGGTCATCTCATTAAGCCCTAAAAATCGCGCCCTGCGGTCTCCACGAAAAAGGTCAGTGATCACCGCGGTACCCAGAACCGTTATCACCCCCGCACCAAATGATTGCACCACTCTCCAAAAAAGCAGCCAGTCAATTGTGGGGGCAAGCGATAAACCCAGCTGGGTTATCGCCTGGAAACCAATGGTAACAAGCAGGATTTTGCGCCGCCCAAACTTATCACTGACAGGCCCCCAGACCAATCGTGAGAAAACCGCACCCACCATAAAAATAATCAGCACTAGCTGAGCTTTAAATTCTGTCGTCTCCAGGTCTTTCTGTAAAAAAGGCAGTGCAGGCAAATGGATATCACTATTCAACAAAAGAAATATATTGGTGGTTATGAGGAGAAGCGCTACTCTTTCCGGCTTATGTTGTAATTTTTCCATTTAACTCGCTTCTAAAAGTATTATTTCGTCCCCCAAAGTGGAGCCTTGATTTTGCTCAAAAATTTCTCATGCGCGGCTAATTCTTCTGCCGAAACTTTGAATTCTCTTTTGGATCTCGATCGCTTTTTAGCAGTTGATTGTTGAGTGTTAGGAGCGTTTGAATTATCAAACGCGAGATTAGATTGAGTGCCACCAGTTAAGTTAATGTACACATGTGTGAGAAGTTGAGCATCCAGCAAAGCCCCATGGTTATCGCGTTCTTCCAGGCTGATATTATATCTCTTGCAGAGGGCATCCAGCGAAGCCGGTGATCCGGGGAATTTTTTTCGCGCTACTTTCAGAGTACAAATAACACGATCATGCTTAATAGGGTCTTGCCCAAGCAATGACAATTCATGGTTTATAAATCCCAGGTCAAAGTCAGCATTATGAATTATGATGACACTATCGCCAAGGAATTCCAGAAAGCCGGGCACAATTTCAGGAAACGTGGGTTTATCAGCCACCATTGCATCAGTGATGCCATGAACTCTTCTTGCGCCTTCAGAAATCGCCACAATCGGGTTGATATACTGATGAAAAACCTTGCCGGTTTTAACCCTATTAATCAACTCTACACAACCAATTTCAATTAGCCGGTCGTTTCTTGTAAGCCCTGTCGTCTCTGTGTCGAGGACGATTTCTCTGGTTTCCAGCATGATATACTAATGACCTAACCTGTTTAAAAGTGTCTTCCGGGGTCCTCCCAGTTTTAATAACAAAATCTGCTTTTTTTATTTTAATCGCATCAGATAATTGCTTACTTACAATAGCATCAAATTTTTCTTCCGTCATATTTTTTCTCAAAAGCGCACGTTCTCTTTGAATGGGCTTTGGCGCAATTGTGACTACAACATGATCATAGAATTTCTCTCGATTATTTTCAAAAAGCAACGGGACTTCAAACACCATAGACTTACCTGAGGTTTTCTTAATATTAACCATAAATTGCACCTGAGCATCCCTAACCAATGGGTGGAGTATTGCTTCCAGCTGCTTGAGTTTTTCAGGTATGCTAAAAACATTTGCTCCAAGAATCTGGCGGTCAATCCCCTGTTCGGTTACTGATTCAGGACAGAGCTTGGCTACTAAGTCAAAGGCCTTACCCTCACGAGTCAAAAGCTGATGCACTGCCTCATCGGCATTAAAAACCGCAAAGCCGAGCTTCTTAAAGCACTCGAGTACAAAAGTTTTCCCGGTAGCTATGCTACCTGTTATGCCTATAATGTTTCCTTTGTTGGGATTTAATAAAAACCTAGGCGCATCTGCTTTGCCTTTGGGTGGATGAGGAGCCCTTTTCTTCTTTAAATCCATGTTGTTCACTCACAATATAAATTGGTCGGTTTTTTGTTTCTTTATAAATACGCGCTATATACTCACCTATAATACCTAAACTCACTAATTGGATGCCCCCAATAAAAAGGATACTCACCATAATAGATGCGTAACCAGGTACAC
>Ga0206827_1079_pt1 | contig 20132 bp, 19 predicted proteins | sample Alteio_BWOrgCont_77_FD_152852 | JGI IMG/M metagenome (GOLD analysis project Ga0206827, IMG submission 152852) | Enriched cells from forest soil in Barre Woods Harvard Forest LTER site, Petersham, Massachusetts, United States -... | ecosystem: Environmental > Terrestrial > Soil > Temperate forest >...
CTCAGATGAGATACGGCAGGTGTACCTCGGCGACAATCGTCCGTGGATCATCGGATACAGCGGCGGGAAAGACTCGACCACTACGCTGCAATTGATCTGGTACGCAATCTCCAAGCTTTCTAGCGATCAGCGATCAAAACCGATCTACATCATTTCGTCCGACACCCTCGTAGAGACACCGAAGATCGTGGACTACATCGATACGTCTTTGGAGCGGATGAACGAGGCAGCCCGTAAGCAGGGCCTTCCATTTTCGGCGCACAAAGTTCGCCCCATTCTCGATGACACCTTCTGGGTGAACCTGATCGGTAGAGGCTACCCCGCTCCGTCATCTCAATTCCGCTGGTGCACCGAGCGTTTGAAGATCGATCCTGCGAACGCTTTCATTTTAGAGAAGGTCGCAGATCATGGCGAAGTCATTGTGGTTCTGGGTGTGCGCAAGTCAGAGAGTTCCACCAGAGCACAGGTGATGAGCCTGCACGAAATTAAGGGCAGCTTGCTCTCGCGGCACACGACGTTGCCCAATGCCTTCGTCTACACGCCGATTAAAGATTTCAGCACCAATTCTGTGTGGACATATTTGCTACAAGTGTCCTCGCCCTGGGGTAATAACAATCGCGATTTGGTAACGATGTACCGGAATGCTCAGGCGGGGGAATGTCCGCTCGTTGTAGACACCACGACCCCATCGTGCGGGAACAGTCGTTTCGGCTGCTGGGTTTGTACGGTGGTCACCCGAGACACTTCAATGGAGTCGATGATCGACAACGGCGAGGATTGGATGATTCCGCTACTCGAATTTCGGAACATGCTTGCATCGACTCAAGACGTTAACGTGAAGAGTCAAGTTCGTTCTTTAAAGCGGCGGAATGGTCGGGTAATGACGAAATCTACTGGTGAAGGCTTCGTCTATGGTCCGTACAAGATGGATCAGCGCAGGAAGTTACTTCGTACGCTACTGGAAACTCAGAAGCAGATCAGATCGAAAGGCCCGAGGAAAGACGAGACGCTAATTGCTCTGGAGGAGCTTGAACAAATACGTCGAATCTGGCGGACAGAGGAGCAAGACTGGGAGGATTCGGTTCCGAAAATATACCGGGAAGTTACAGGTGAGGATTTGGACTGGATCACTGATGAGCTTCCTGCTTTCTCAAGCGAAGAACGTAAAACCCTTGATCACGTCTGCGCTCGGCACGGAGTCTCGCCGGACATGGTTGCCAAACTGTTGGACGTGGAACGTGCGTTCCATGCAATCAGTCGTCGCGCTGGTGTGTACCAGAAGATCAGTTCAGTCCTCTCAGAGGAGTGGAGGAGCGAAGAAGCGATTCTTGCATCAGCGGAGAAATCCGACCAATGATTCTCTCCCGACTAACGCTTACGAACTTTGGTGTTTTCCGGGGTCGGCAGAGTATCTCCCTGCTGCCGCAGAAGGGGAAACCCATCATCCTGATCGGTGGCAAGAACGGCGCGGGAAAGACCACTTTTCTCGAAGCGATCAGACTTTGCTTCTATGGCTCTCAAGGGCTTGGATTCAGTTCCAAGGAAGATTACCTAAAATACTTGGACAGCAGAATTCACACCAGCGCAAGTTCCATAATTCAGCCAAACGTTGCATCGGTAACAGTTGAGTTTCAATACAGCGACTTTGAAGCCGTGCACACCTACAAGGTGGGCCGCTTCTGGGAACGCAGAAATACGGGGAAAGTGCATGAGACGCTCACCGTAGAAAGGAATGGTAAGCCTCTCGACGACATCGCGGCTGAATACTGGCCTGAGTTCGTCCGCGATCTGATTCCACTCGGTGTGGCTCAACTCTTCTTCTTTGATGGCGAAAAGATTCAGCACCTCGCAGACGACACTTCAGATCAGAGGGAACTGTCCGATGCAATGAAAGCTTTACTTGGCTTGGATGTTGTTGAACGACTGGGGGCGGACCTAGAAATCTACCGTTCACGGGTCATCAAGACTCTTCGCAACGTGGACGGCGGCAAAGATGTCGAAGAACTGGCGCAAGAACTCCAACATTTTGAAAACACGTTAGCTGAGCTGAACAAGGTTCGCAACGGACAGGAAGGCGCGATTTCCGACTTGCGGCTACAGGTCCGACGTCTGCAGGACAAGATTACGGCGCAAGGTGGTTCCTTCGTTCGCAATCGTGAAAGGCTCGTACATCATCGGGCGGTTCTCGAAACACAAATCGGCCAGGTGGAAGCAAGTCTCCGAGAAAGGTGCGCGGGGCTTTTGCCCTTCACAATAGTTCCTCACCTATGTGAACAACTGGGAAAGCAATTGCTTGCCGAGCAAATGGTGACGGATTCCAATTCGAACACGCAGGTCATCAAGAAAACCAAGAACCACGTGCTCGGACAACTCGATATATCCGACTTTTGGACTGATTTCCCCAAGCTTTTACCTGCAACCCGGAAGAAGCTTAAGACCCAGATCGGTAAAGTGTTTGAGGAGATGGTGACAACCAACAATGGTAACCACGCAGAGGTCATTCACCAGCTGTCACCGATTCTGGTACGACAATTGACAGGTTGGCTTGACAGTACAACCGAACTTAAGAAAACCATTCGCCAAGAGTGTATGGAGTTGGAGCGTCTCAACCGCGAGTTGCACAGAGTTGAAGAGGAATTGCGGAAGGTGCCACCAGACGAATTGCTGAAACCACTGCTAGAAGAACTTCAGAACTTGAACGTCGAACTTGCCGAAGCCGGGAAGAACGCAGTCCTCACCGACGATAAGATAAAGAACGCGGAACTGGAACTCGCTGTCGTACAGCGCCGATACACGCAGAGCGTCGAAAAGCTTGCATCGCGAGCGACCGAAGGATCGCGGGTCCAACTAGTACCGAAAATTCAGCATGTCCTTGATGATTTTAAGGCTGCTTTGCTGAGTAAGAAACTTATCCGACTCCAGACTGACGTGACGACTAGCTTCAACTCATTGTGCCGGAAGAAAAAATCGGTGCGAGAAATCACCATCAACCCAGACGATTACTCCGTGGCATTCAGGAGTCAGGACAATCGTCCAATTCCAAAATCTCAACTTTCGGCAGGCGAGAAGCAGATTTATGCGATTTCCATGCTCTGGGGACTTGCCAAGACTTCTGGACGCCCTTTACCCATTATTATTGATACGCCACTCGGGCGGTTAGATACTGACCACAGGAGGCTTTTGACCGAGCACTACTTTCCCTTCGCCAGTCATCAGGTCATCATCCTGTCCACGGACTCGGAAATCGATCAAGTATATTTCCGCGATTTGCGTCAGAGCATCTCTGAGGCATACAGATTGGATTTCAGCGAGGAAGACCATGGAACGAGGATAAACAGCGGTTATTTCTGGAATCACATCAATGAAACTGACCAAATTACGACTCACAACTGAAGCTTCAAATCGACTTCGGTTTGTTGCGGGAAAAACAGGACTCACCCCCAATCTCTTGTGTCGGATCGGGTTCTGCTTGTCCCTTGCGGAACCGAGCGTTCCTAACCCCGAGAACTATCCGGAGCAGGAAAGAGAATTCAATCGATATACCCTTCTGGGTGAATACGACCCTCTGTTCGTCGCGCTCTTGGTGGAGCGTTGTCGCAATGACGGACTCGACCTCACAAAAGTCTCCGACTACTTCCGCGCACACATGAATCGGGGAGTTGTGCTCTTGCAGCAAAGGACAAAAAGCGTCGCCGACTTGGCATCCCTCATACCAGCGTGACCTCGCTGTCGCTAGACGAATCTAGGGACCGTTGCCAGTGTCTTTTGGCAGCGGTGCTTGTGAAAAGCATGAGTTATGAGCGCCGGAGTGAAAATAGACCACATCGCGCCGCGTGAGCGGCGTGACGTGGCGGAGTAAAAGTAGACCACCGCCGCATTCTAGTTCCACGGACAACGGAGCTTTCAAGGGGTGACGAACAAGGTTCGGCACCATTGAGAGACGTGTGCATGAGTCCTTTCGTCGGCCTCCAAAAGGAATATGACGGACGCAATCATTGGTCTATACGTCACCCGTGACGCAACTTTGCCCAGGTCGTGAATCACGGCTTACACCTGTATTGGCTCACCCTAGACCGCACGAGTAGGCTCCACAAGGTCGCCTCTGGTAACGGCCTGGGTCAAGAATTTACTCGTGAGGTCCGGTTCCTGCTTGCATACTGAGGTCCTCCAATCGTAATTTGTGCGAGCCGTTCGCCACTTCTGGATCGCTGCTCTAGCCCTTTTCAATTTGTCTTTGCGCTCTTCCTCTAACCGACGCTTTGTATGCCGGATAGCGCTCGCACGTTGACAGCAGAGTCGAGAACAATAGTTCGTGCGGCGTTTTCCCTTTCGAATGAAGTATTTACCGCAACGCGAGTGAGCGCATGGTCCTGCCAACTGTTCGCAATTCGGATTGAGAGTCAGAACGGCAAACATCGCAACGGCTAACTGATGCTTGGTGTTGTGAAACGGTTTTGTGGGCCGGAGATAGATGTGAGCGCTGGCCTGATCCATCGGGACATACTTGCCGTACCAAGCTGCCTCCAACTCGGTCTCCAGTGTGTAATCCGAAGCAAGCATCCGCTTCAGATTGGGCCCAGACTCTCGCCACCTCTGTACGAGGCTGCGCAGTTCGTCACGCTGCTGCGGATCCCTTTCAGAATTCAACACCTCGCAGACCTTCTCTAGATCGGCACGGTTGGGTCCGCTAATGAGGATGTCCGCTAGATTTGGCCTTGAATAGTTCAGCATCCAAAATTATCTATATAACAAAATCGCTCTATTTGTATATCTATTTATCGGCTTCATCCCGCATCGACCTTCAGGCAAGATTTGGACAGCTATGAAGTCGATAACGGTCGAGGTCGAGATGGATGGAATGGAATCATTGATTGGGGGAATCGCCGATTACGAGACCGGCTACATTCAATCCATTGATTTCCCACAGTCAGGCGAGCTTCGCTTTCGCAACCTAGTGTCGCGGTCGAATTCACGCCCCAAGGGTAAACACCCGAGTTGGAAGATGGACCGAATGGTCCAGTGGGAGTCCCGGAATGAGCGGAATGCCTTCCGCCATCTCGATTGCGACCCGGAGGTCAGGAGCTTCCATGAGCAACCCTGCAAGATCGTGTACGTCATCGACGGCGTGAAGCGGATCCACTATCCCGACATTCTCGTGGTCCGAGCCAAAGAGATGGAAATCTGGGAGGTCAAGCCCCGCGTCGAAGCGCTACAGCCCGACGTTCGCGTTCGCACTCGGTTCCTCGCCCAAGCGCTCCTTCTATGGGGCTATACCTATCGGATCGTGCTCGGCGAGGACCTCGCCCGGCAGCCACATCTTGACAACATCAGTTACCTCCTGCGCTTCGGAAACAAGCCGGTGACTGACTACGATTACGAAGTTATTCGCAGAGCCCTCTCCCAAAAGGGGTTCCTAACTTGGTCTGAGGCATGTTGTGGTCACTACGGGGCAAAAGGCAGGGAAAACATCTGCAGCCTTGTGGTTCGGGGAGTCTTGAGTATCGATATGGACCTTCCTCTCTCACCCGCTACCCAGTTCCATCCATGCAGGGGGAAAATTTAAATGGCAACCTGCTGTTTTGAGCAAGGCCAGACCGTCAAGATCGAAGGCATAGAACACAGGCTCCTGCAACGAGTCGGATCTGTGTGGCAGCTACAGCAGAGCAAGACTGGACTGTTCATTAACCATCCGCATTCCGTCCTTCTGCGTCTGTTTGCAGAGGGCAAGCTCACCTTCCCAAGCAGCATTCCTGCACGGCAATTGGTCATTGCGAACGACGAAACATCGCCGAAGTTCGAACTGGCGAAGGTGAAACGTAGCTACGTGCTCGCCGTGCTAGACCTTCCAAACTCTCGAAGCCCGATGGAAGAAGCAATCCAGATCGTCTGGAATCGGATTAAGTCTCCTGAAAAACCCCCGGCGTGGACCAGTGTCTATGCATGGAAGTCTCGCTACGTGGCGGCCAATCAAGACATTCGTGCTCTCCTCGACAACAGCTTCAACAAAGGGTATCGGGGCAGCCGGTATCCAAATGAAGTGATCGAGATGTGCCACACCTCAATAGAGGCGAGATACCTATCGAAGGAGCGCAACGGGATACAGGACACGCTTGAGGATGCGTTGACCCGAGTGAAGCAGGAGAATAGACTCCGCCCGGCGGGCGACGCCCTAGACCTGCCAACGAGGAAGCTCATAAGACGTCTGATCAGAGAACTCCCCGCCCATCGAAAGTGCTCGGCTCGTAAGGGGGCTGACGTTGCGCGGAAGGAATTCCGCTCCGTGAAGGGGCATATTGTCACTCGCAAACCTCTCGAACGGGTAGAGATGGATCACACAATCCTCGATGTCTTCGTAGTAGATGACACAAAGAGTCCCGAAGATCGCGTGCCACTAGGGCGACCGTACGTAACGGCGTGTATTGATTGCTATACGAGGTGCGTGCTGGGGATTTACATAGGTTTTATACCTCCGAGCTATCAGTCCGTAGCGGCATGCCTGAAACACTGCTTTATGCCGAAAGTGAACCTGAAGCAGGAATTTCCGGAAATTGTGAATGAATGGTCAGCCTACGGCGTGATGGACCAACTGGTTGTCGATGGGGGGCGTGAATTCTACTCAGTAAGTCTCGATCGTGCGTGTCACTTTTTCAACATAGATTGGGTTCCGTCGCCCCGTCGCACGCCATGGTTCAAGCCGCACATTGAGCGCTTCATGAAAACTATGAATGACAGTGTGGCCCACGGTGTACCTGGCACGACCTTCAGCGACATCTTCGAGAAGGGTGACTATGACCCCTTGAAGCACGCAGTTATGACGCTCAGTGAGCTAAAGCAGAACATCTACAAGTGGATCGTGGACGTGTATCACCAGCAGATCCATCGTTCAATCGGAACGAGCCCCGCCAAGATGTGGGCCAGCAGTGTAAAGCCCGAAGATATTCGAATGCCCGACGAATTGACTCGCTTGGATGTTGCCCTGGGCCGCGTATATGAAGGTCGCCGCCTCTCTCACAAAGGGGTCGAATTCGAGGGCCTCTTCTACAACTCCCCCGACTTAAACGATCTGCGAATGAGGGAAGGCGCGAACCTTCTAGTAGACATCAGGGTTGATGAAAGCAACTTGGGTTGCATTCATGTCACATATCCGAAGACCGCAGGTGAATACTCCGTCCCAGCCTTAGACTTCGAGTACGCCAACGGAGTCAGCCTGTGGCTGCATAAGGTGCTGAAGAATTGGCAACGGAAGAGAGAGCGCCCCGACCTAACTCCGGAAGGATTGCTGGAGGCCAAAGCGCAAATTAAGCGAAGGATCGCTGAAGCAGCGAGGGAAAAGCGCCTTAAACCCAGCAGGAGACGAGGGCGGCTCGATGAGGCGTTGTCAAACGCTGCTGAAACCGCACGCAATAGAAGGCTCCCCGAAGTCCCACAAGTCCACTCAGAAGAAGTTATCCAGGCTAAGTATCGCACCGATTCTCAGACTGAAGATGTTGCTGACCTCGAACAGTCCACGATCGAGGATTCAGATTACCCGGTGTTCCAAGCAATCCGACGAAAGGAAATCAGCTATGAGCAGCCCAAAGACAATCATTGAGGGCCTTATCGTTCCACACGCAGCTTTCGTGGAGGCGCAGCAGCAGCTTGAACTCTTTTTCAAATATGCAGAAAAGAAAGCAGAGGCGGAGGGCCTGGCAATACTGGGGGAGTCCGGCACGGGAAAGACAAGTGTCCTCAATACATTCGCCGATCTCCATCCACGCAGACGAACGGCCAGTGGGATCGAGTGTCCCATTCTTCGTGCCACCGTGCCAAGTGCGCCGACAGTCAAGAGCCTAGCTGGAGTTTTGCTCGCGGCGATAGGAGCAGAAGACCACGAGAAGGGTACCGAAAACGAAAAGACTAGCAGACTGAAGAAATTGATCGTCGAGACGGGCACACGCATGGTGATCATCGACGAGTTCCAGCATTTCATTGACCGGAACAAAAGAAAAATCATGCGTGAAGTAGCTGATTGGCTCAAGGTCCTCATTGACGACACTCGCACGACGCTGGTCGTCGCAGGGCTGCCTTCGTGCAGGCTGGTGATTGATGAGAATGAGCAACTCGCAAGAAGGTTCTCAGCGGCCATAGAGTTGCCGCGATTCTCGTGGCAAATACCTGCCCAACGCAAGCAGTTCGTAGGAATACTCTCTTCCTTCAACTGCGAAGTACGGCAGAAATACGATGTTCCCGATCTGCACAACGAAGAAATGTCGTCCTACTTCTACGGTGCCTCCGGTGGATTGATCGGCTATCTGGTCAAAATTCTCCTGCAAACGCTGAGAACAGCGGAGGTCGCCAACAGATCAGCGATTCGCGTTGCCGACTTCGCTGACGCATACAAACGCGCCGTTTGGTCAAGGCGTTGGCCTCTCGGCACCCCAGCGCCATTTGATCAGAAGTTCCGGCTCGACACGGCAACGCTACAGATCGTCGGCACAATTGGAAAACCCGTCGAGGCTGAGCCAATCGCGCCTAAACGGCTACGCTGTGGGCGAGTGACAGAATCCGTTGACTCCATGTTGCGGTTGTCATGAGTACATCGCTACCGATTCGTCAGGCGGCCTGCAGAAGAGCAGTGCACTGTCGTGAGATTAGCGGAATCACAACCCGTGAGGAGCCCTGCCAATGAACCAGACCCTATTAGTTCGCCACCCAGAACCTCATCCCACTGAAAGCCTTCTGGGGTATGTAGTCCGCCTGACCGAAGCTAATGGCTACGCATCGCCGAAGGATCTCTATCGGTTGGCAGGTGTGCGGGCGGGCAGGATCACAGTAGATAGTGTCGAAACGTCAATACTCGCAACTATCACCGGCCACCCAGTATCACAATTTGAGCAAATCGCACTGACACCCAAGGAAAAGAAACCCGAGACCCTGCGCTTGTTGGGGAACATCGTCGATTCGAGGGATCTCACCTTGACTTACGCGAGGGTGTGCCCGGAGTGCATCGCGGAAAAGGGATTTATTGAGGCCCATTGGCTGATCGGCATTATGGTAGCCTGCTCGGTTCACGAACGAGCCGCCGTGTGGTACTGCCCGAAATGTAAGAAAAAGATTAGTTGGTTGAGGTCGGGCCTGCTGGTATGCCAATGCGGAGTCCCATTTTCGCTTCCGCATAAAGAAGAGTCTTTCGAACCCGAATTGCATCTGTTGGACTTGGTCCGACGAAAGGCGCTCTCCGATCCGATTCTCCGCAACGATACATGTATGCCGGAGTTCAAGTTTGCAATACTGGACCTCCGCTCAACTCTTCGTCTCATTTCGTTCTTGGGGAGAACGCGACTATCCGGGACTCGCCAGACAGGTTCGACGTCTCGGGATGTACTTCGAGCCGCCGCCCAGGTACTGAAAAACTGGCCTCTCAATTTCGTTAAGCTTCTCCGGGACATTGACCCACAGGGATCGAATAAGAATCTCGCAGTCGAGGATTTTGAGAACGTGTACAAGCTGGTCGATCAGAGGTTTAAGGATCGATGGCAAGGAACGGACCCATCCATTGCTGGAGACGGATTGCGGGGTGTCACGGGATGAGCGGATCACTCCTGGTGCGGCATCCGCCCCCATATCCAACAGAGAGCCTGATGGGCTATGTGTTGCGCCTAAGCGAACAGAACGGCTACAGCACTCCCTGGAGCCTCTGTCAGTTTGCGGGACTGAAGCAGAATGAATTCCGTACGACCGGGATGCCGGTAGACAAACTAGCTGCGGTAGCCAATCGACGGCCATCTGAGTTGGAACCGATCGCGTACACGCCGCCGCCAGGCCGACCGCGTTGGGCTTGCTTGCTCGGCCATCCCATCGTTCCAATAGAGATGTCCGTTATGCCCCGAAGGTTCTGCCCCGAGTGCGTCGCTGAGAGAGGATTTGTTGAGGCGCATTGGCACCTGCGGCTAATGGCCGCATGTCCCATCCACCTACGAGTCGGCGCTTCGATCTGCCCTAACTGTGGTCAACCCTTGCGATGGTTCAGGCCGGGTCTCCTGGAGTGTGATTGTGGGGGTAGTCTCCTCGACAGATTGCCGCCATCAATATCGGAGACGGATGCGAGCTTGTTCGCCGCGATCAGAATCAAAGTACTGGGTTTTGCTGCCGACGGGGAGAACCCGGCTCACCTGCCTCTGAATCACCTCATGGCGTTGAATTTGCGCTCAATGCTGGCGGTGATAAGGGCACTCGGCAGATTTCGCCTGAATGCGAACGGTAACACCGCGACGATAGATGAATTGCAGACAGTCCTTGCAGCTACAGAGGTCCTCAGACAATGGCCCACGAATTTCATCAAGCTTATGAGCGATCTTGGGCAGGATGCCCAGAAAAATCTCAGTGGCGGCGTGAGTAAGCAATTTGAAGGCATTTACCGGGCACTGTTCAAGAACAAAGCCGTTGAACCGCGCGAGCAAACGGATTTTCTGAAGTCCGCATTCCTAGACTTCGCCGTCAATCACTGGGGACGCGGCTTTGTAGATCACAAACTGATGAAGTGGGCGAGTGAGCCGACTCGGCGCAGGTATATAACGCAATCAGAGTTTGCGGCGACGCTGGGCGTTCAGCCTAGAACCGCAGCGCGTCTTCTGAAAGAGAGAACAGTTACCTCTGACCGCGTCAAGTGCGGCAAGGCCGAGCGCGTCATTGTTGACGCGAGCCACAACGTCATACACAAGACGCAGCCTGGGAGAATTCTCCGCGCCAGGGAGGCGGCCAGGCAATTGGTATTGCCTGTGCCCGTGTTAAGCCCTCTAAGGGAGACAGGCGAATTCGAGGTTACGCATTTGTCACCCGTTCAGCCAGGCTGGCATGAAAAAGACGTAGAAGCGTTTGGCCGGAAACTGTTGGCGCTGGCGCGACATGATTCTGAAGCCGGTGAAAGCATCACGATGGCTGCCATCATGCGGAACCGCCATCACTCTCCGGAGATCAAGGCTGATTTGGTGCGAGCAATGCTTTCGAAGGAGGTCCCCGTCTTCGGCACTGCCGATGGGAACATCGGAGGAATGCAATTAGATTTCTACCTCTACCGGAACTGGCTTGGAGATGCTATGCGCCGAGCAGCCGGGAATGCGCGGACGCCAGCGGAAGCTGCAAAAGCTCTGCACTGTGATAGAGGAGCCATCCCCGGCCTGATTCAATTGGGACTGCTGAATGGAACCAAGACACCCAAAGGTCTCCGGATCGACGATGAGTCCGTTACGCAGTTTTCGAAGAAGTACGTTTCGTTGGCCTTTCATGCGAAATGCTTTGGTACCAGTACGCGGGCATTGATGCGAAGTTGCGAGCGGGCTGGGGTGCAGATGCTTCTCGTGCCGATGATGCGGCGAGCCGGACCTCAGCCATTTGTCCGCGTTGCGGATGTAGAAACCATTTTGCCCAGCGCTGCCTAATCCGTTGGCCTAACGCCTGATCTTGAACGAACCGTAAGGGACATAATCGTGGAGCAGAGAGAACTCCAACATACAAATGCAATCTACATTGACGTCGAAATGACCTGCTGGGCTGGACCTCCTCCAGTCGGCATGAACCAGGAGATCATCGAAATTGGGGCTGTTGCCATGGATCTGACTAGCCTGGAAATTACTCAGGAGCAGAGTTATTTTGTGCGGCCCCGACAATGGGAGATCAGCCAGAAGTGTACGGCGCTAACGGGCATCACAAAAGAAGATATCCAATCAGCATCCTCATTCGAAGATGTGCTAACCGAATTCATCAAGACATTTGATCCGAAAAGTAAGCTCTGCGGGACTTGGGGAGATGATGCCGATCGAATTCAACAGGCTTGCCAGGCACGGGGGTTAAAGAGCCCTTTACGCTATCTCGTGGACGTGGGCCACCTCTTCCAACGGGCCTTTCTATTGAAGCAGCAGGTCAGTCTCCAACGAGCGGTCACGCTGCTGGGCCTAAAATTCAACGGCGCACCCCACAGCGCCTTGGGAGATGCACGAAATACTGCGCTCGTGCATTCGGATATCATTCGCCGCATACGACAAGCACCGGAACGTCAAATCATCCCTGCGACGGAATCTGACGATGTCTCGGGTAAGAGTGAATTTGCTAAGAAGTTGGTCGATTCCTTAGCGGGATTAAGAAAAATCGCACTATGAATCGGACGTTTATCGGCCCCGTAGAACGCAATAACAAGCGAGCATGTAGGGTGGTACCAATCACTGCTATGACAGATGACAAAGACCTTGTTGACCTTGAAGGGTCACTTTTTGATCTATTGATGCAGGACTCATCAATAGACCTGTTGGAGAAGACGGCTTTTATGCAGAAGAGCGTCTTTTATGGATTGCCAGACCTCAACACGGGCTACGACTCGCCTCTGATATCGCACTTCGATGCCAACGCCTTCAGCCAAGTTATCGAGCGCTGCGAGCTTCTCGGTGTTCGGATCATCGGAGTCGAGGTGTTTTCGAATCGGATTGAGTTGTTGGACGTCGAAATATCCCCAGAAGATGGATATGAGTGGGTTCGTCGCCTGGTTCATTTGTACAGAAATAATGCGGATGTATCTTTCTCGGCGACCTATGACGTTCCGAACGATGCCTTAAATTCGTCCACTGAACATGGCTGAGCCGCAGGTCACGCCAGTATTCGGAACCGACAAAGCAGCACAGGGGCCATGACGAAAAAATCTGTTGCCATTTCCGAATCCAAGAGGAGCGTAACGATTGTCTGCATTGCAGACACACATGAGCTTCACCGGGAAGTTGATATCCCGGACGGCGACATCCTTATTCATGCAGGCGACTTCACCATGTTATCGAAGAGCGCGGCAGCCATTCTCGATTTCAACGAATGGTTGGGAGAACTCCCTCATGCCTACAAACTGGTAGTACCCGGTAATCATGAGTTCTTTCTGGAATCGGATCCGTCCAAGCGCGGCCTCATCTCGAATGCGACGATGCTGATTAACGAGGGTCTCGAAGTGATGGGCCTCAAAATCTGGGGTTCTCCTGTCACACCTCTGTACGGAGGAGCTTTTGGGCGCATCTCTTCTGTCGATCGAGCCAATTTGTACTCGAAGATTCCTGACGACGTAGACATTCTGGTCACACACGGCCCGCCTTATGGCCACCTCGATACGACGCCCGTGAACACACATCCTTCAGGCTGCCCAGAGCTTCTAAGGGCAGTCTCCAAGCTCAAACCGAGGCTGCATCTGTTCGGGCATATTCACGGTGCGCATGGGATGGTGAGCGAGGAAGAGACGCTGTTTGTAAACGCAGCTTTGCTGGGACCAGAGGGAGACCTGAACAAATCTCCGATTACTCTTAGGATGCCGCGAGTCTGAATAGAGAGTTCAGAATGCCTCTTGACCTCAATTCCATACTGCCTCAACTACTCATGCCTGCAATCGCGTGGGCAGAGTTACAGGCACGACAAGTTGAATTGGAAGGCCAGTCGCTGGACGCTACAGGTCTTGTATTGGCTGCAAAAGTCGGCGTTCGACGACCCGATCTGATTCGGACTAAGCTGGTGGATGAGCTTCCACTTCCTGATCAACCGATTCTTCAAGAGGCTACGATACAGACCGGCTTACTCTCGGCACCGGCATGGTTGGCCTGACTCTCTGCTACAGCATTTTTATCGTTGCAGGATATCTGAGTCCGAGGCTGTTGTCACACGAATGCCGCCATGTTTACCAGTATGAAACTTATGGATCAATTGCGCAGTTTTTACCGGTGTACTTAATACTGTTTAGAAAAAATTTTCAGCAAGCTTTGCGTCCCGTCTTTTCGCCAGCCTGAACACCCTCGTCAATTTAAGAGCCGCAAATCACTATGCTGTTGTAACGATTTGTACGATTGAATCGCGACACGATTTGTGTCTCCATAACTACCGGAAAGGAATATACATATACTATGGTTTGGACAGCCCGAGTTCTCGTGGTGGAGCACAGCACCTGGTTTTCAATAACCCGGCTCTGGGGCGAGCATCCTTGGGTAACATCAATACTGATTTTCCTGCCCCTTTATCTGACGTGGATTTTCTTTCTCCGGTTTATCGTTCTCCCACTCGCGCCTTTGCGTGTTCTGGCATGGAATGAAGCGCTGGCGAAGCCTGATTCTTCTACTGATGTTGAAGTTGCAGTTGTCGGCTCTAAGGTAAAACTGCCCCTAAAGAATTTATTTAAGAATCTATCGTTACTGGGTAGCTTCCATTCCCATCCTATTGTTTTACGCGCGTGGGTAGAAATGCATATTGACTCAGCATTGGAAGCATTTCAAAACCTGCCGACGGTCGAAAGCCGTAGAACATTCGTTGCACTGCCGGTGTTCCTTAACGGAAAGGCGCGAAGTTCCCTCACACCTACCGATTTACAAAACATATGTTTACGAGATCGCTGGTGTCTCTTTATAAAAGGTGAAGGGGGCCTCGGAAAGACTACTCTAGCCTGCCGTCTAGCCTTTTGGGCGTCAGCACGCGATCCAGCGGAGCGAATATGTCGTGATAGGAGGATGCTCCCAATCTTGTTGGAGCCAGAAGTAGGATTTGACGTGCGAAGTGACGTGAAAACCTTTAACCGTGAGTTACAAGGAAGACTTCAGCAATTTTTGGCACTCAAGTATCCAATTTCTGAGAACCTATTCGAGAGGCTTTTGCGCGACCGTCGCATATTGGTCATTCTTGATGGTCTTTCCGAGATGTCCCTCAAGCCAAGTCCAGATGCAGCGCGTCTAGAAAATCCGAACTTTCCAGTAAACGCACTCATCGTCACTTCACGAGATGACAGCATTAGGCGAGACCTAACGATAGAACCTCAAAGAATTGATAGCAACCATTTGCTCAGTTTCATTAATTCTTATTTGGTTGAAGCGGGACAGACCCAACTCACTGACGCAGAGTTGTTTGACGCAAGTCGGCGCTTAGCGAACTTAGTTTCGATGGAGACAGGAATTACGCCGCTTCTTGCAAGACTATTTGCTGAACAGTCAGTTTTTCTTCAGAAACAGAATGCGCCGCTTCAATGGTTGCCCAGAACAGTACCCGACCTAATGTTGGCCTATCTCAATGACGTAAATCGAAACGGAAACGAAACCGACGCGGATGATCCTAGGCAGTAACGGCAGTCCCGGCGAAGAAACTTTGCTCTCAGTCACAAGACTGAACCCGAGAGGAGCCTCAAGGATCACGGCCACACTTGATGCTCCGAACACTAAGCTTGCATGAACGATAAGTGCTATCTCATCCTGCCCCAACCTAAAGCACGGATCATCAGGAGGAGGCTGCCCCGATAATTGCGGTTCGCCTTTGAGGCTAAATTGTGCTCCCAACGGTGCTATAACAGCATTAATGCTATCTTCGATAGATTCGCTAATAGTATCCAGGCCGAGTAGGCGGCTAAGATATTCCCAGGACAACGCGACTTCAATATTACTCGTCCTGTAAGCTAGGCGAACCGTCATCGTTCTTGCTAGGCTTTGTATGGGGCATAGTCATTGGCGGCCGACTCGGTTATTGTCTTCTCTATGATTCCCACGAAATCGCCCATCGGCCAGTGGAGATTTTGGCGGTTTGGCATGGCGGCAATTCAAGTCACGGCGGGTTTATCGGGCTGCTGATCGCGACGTGGATCTTCGCTCGGCGGAGGCGCATGAACGCGCTTGCTCTCCTAGACTTGGCCGTCACGACAGTTCCCCTCGGAATCGCTCTGGTCCGGCTCGCGAACTATGTGAACGGCGAACTGTGGGGCAGACCAGCCACAGTCCCGTGGGCCGTGATTTTCCCTAAAGCACCGTTGGTCTCCGGTATGCAGGTGCCCCGCCACCCAAGCCAACTCTATGCGGCGGGGATGGAGGGGATTCTTGTTTTCTTCGTTGCTCAATGGATGTACCGCAGGTCGTCATCGCCAGGCTTAACAACAGCAGTCGCGTGCATTGTCTATGGCATGGCTCGCTTCGTCGATGAATTCTGGAGGCAGCCCGATCTAGGCCAACCTTTCTATTGGGGATGGATGACAACGGGACAATTATTGACGACTCCGCTGATTATTGCGGGATTTGCATGGACACTGTGGCACACGAACCAAGCAAGATTCAAGCATGCGAGTATTCAGGTTCCAGAGTGACTGCAAGATCTCCCGATACGGTAGGAATGGCTTCTTCTTTTCGCATTGCAATTGGAGACAGCTTCGGAGTGATGCTCGAGCCTTGAAACTGAAGGCTCTCGTCAGGAAGAAGAAAGTAAAGTTGTTCGTAAGGTGTGATCTCAATTGTGTGAGCCGCTGTCACAATCATGTAGGTGTTCTCCCAAAACATGCCGACGCCCGTACCGAGCCCTTGGCCCTCGGCACCTCTTAATCCGTGGCCCACGATGCCGAACGTATAGCGGTACATTGCATTGCTGAGTGCTTCTGTCGCGGCTTCACTGATGTGATGGTCTGGGTCACTCATCCACATATTGTGGTTTAATCAGAAAAAGCATAACAAAGCCCACAGACTATACACTCGACATAGTCGGAGCATTAACCTTCATCGGGAATGTTTGCAATGAGGTATTCAGTGCGTGTCCTTTTGGATTCTTCGAAGGAGTGCAGAGAAAGAGATTCAATGAAGGGTATTCCGGAAGATTTCGGATTGATCATGGGGCAGCTCGGCCTTTTGGTCTTTGGTCCGCTTTAAATCTTGAGCCTCTTGGCTTTTGGGATCATTGTTCAAAGCATGCAGCTTCAGACGAACAGCACTTTTTTCTCTTCGATTCCGAGCGGGATGGTGGATTCGATTTCAAAGCCGCAGGATACGAATGCTCGATCAATTCAAATCAACACCCAAATTACGTCCATTTAGCTGAAATCATCAAACAGTGGAAATCCAGAGACCCTCTTTCAGGAAAAATGATGATCGATGAACTTTCGGAGCCCAACTAGGGGAGACGGAGGATTCGGATCTTGATTTGTAGGTCCTAGACTGGGTGTGCTTGGACATCCTTGCGATAGTGTAAGTCAACAGATTCTTCGTTGTCTTTTTAATTGCGTGTCGGGGAGAACACTAGACTGAATTGCTTACTTGCTGCTCCCTGAAATCCATATCCTCTGACAATCACTCGCGCGCTTGGAATCGCGAACTTCCCAAGCTGATCGCGAATGGCTCTCACTTTCTTCTCTGCGGTCGACTGATATTCCGCCGACGATCTAGTGTTGCCAGCGATTACATATTCCAGTTCCATCGTTATAGCGGCATTTTGGTCGAGAAAATCCGCAAGCTTACGAATCTCAGCTGGTTTAAGCGCGTCATCTCCGCTTATCTGGAGCATTGTCCCTCGCGTAGTCTGCTGAAAAGAGCCAAGGGAACTGAGATTAGCCCTAACGATCTCACTGATCTGCTTCTTACTATCCTGCAAGAGTCTTGAATTAACAAGCGAGGTAAGATTTTTGTTAGACTCACGCCGGTCATTGACATCTTTTTCTCTAAGTTTAGTGATAGCAGTCTCTTGAGATGAGGCTATGCCTTCAGCATAGCTTAGTTTCCCCAAGCTCTGATCAAGTTTTGCTTGTGCTGAGTTCGCCTTCCGACTTGATTCACTTATATCTTCACGCTGATTCGCGATTCCTGCTATGCTTACTTCGGCTTCATTAGATCCGATTGCGGTTCCAGAGCCACTCTTCTTTGCTAGGTCGGATGCGGCGACCTTTGCCCCGTCCAAATCTGCTTGGACTTCGAGTTTGGCATCAGCGATCATCTGCTGGGACTGTGTTAGCCTCTCCGCTAGACTCTGTAGCTTTTGATCATTTTGCTGCATAGCTTCTGTATATTCAGACTGTGCCCTTTGACGTAATTCTACGATTGCCTCGCTGGCTCCTGGTCCCCACGACTCAAGGAGGTCAGCGGTTTCCTTGTCCGTCGATGCGAGTGCCTCTGGATCGTGATTAGTTAATCCGTCGGCGACGTCTAGCGTCCGGACAAAATCCTTTGTAAAATCCAAGCTAGTCTCTGAAATTCGGTCATCTACAACAGACAAGTCGCGATTTCTACTTATAATCATTTTGTATGATGACCGGGATAGCGGAATGGGTATTACACCGTCGTGAATCTCTGTAACTCCCTGGTCGGTATCATCAGGAGAAAAGCCAACAAAGAGACTATTATGTGATGGGTTCCTTATAATCAACAATGCGCCTCCGGTCGAGAACCATTCGACACAGAAATTTGCGTCAATATCATATGGGATGGCCAGACTTACGTCTTGAGCGCTTGCCGGAGACAATGGATCCAGTTGCCTGATCGCATTAGCAAGAGTTGACGCCATCTCTTTTCTAGTCGCGCTGCATTTACCGGCTACTGGGCTTCTCCAGACGTTTATTAGCGCCTCGGTGAATCGCGCCTTATAGGAAAACTGATCATCTAGCGACGATGCCAGTACCATCGTTCGAGAGGAGGAAGTAACAGCATTAAACAAAGTTGCTAGCTTTGCCGCAAAGCTTCCGATCGCGGCAGACTCACAGGTATCTAGGAATAAAAATGTTGATGTGCCGTTTTGTAGGTGACTGATGCCTTGCAGTAAGTCACCGCCGCGAAGCGCTGTGCTCACAACTTTTTGTGGATCTGTGTCAGAGGTAGCAATGAACAATTCACTGTTTGCCGGGGAGTTATAATAAGTCTGTTCTACTCCGTGTGATATGACAAAAATTATCTGAACGCGCCGAGTATCGGAAGGCAGGTCATCGAATAGAAAATATCTTAGCTCTGAATAGGTTGTGTCGTCGTGTGCTTTTAACACTCTGGCGGGAACCTTGTAGTTCGTTTGAAAGAAGTCCCGAACTCGTTCTGCGGCATTATCTATCTCCTGTGACAATTTAATGTTGGCATCGGAGTCTTTTTCGTGAGCAAAGTCAGTTACTGCGATTACTGTGACGGCAAGACTTGGCTCCTCCTGCCCGACAAGACACAGCGGTAAGAAGGGGATCAAGGCGATTATTATGTAGATGCATCTTACCGCAAATCTACCGGACCGTTTAAGCATTGAGGTCTGCCTTTTAGCGCAGAATTTTGGCATAGTGAACGTGGAAAATCCACGGAACCGCATCTTGCACCTGTGTAAGTGCGCCCGTGAGTTCTACCTGATGATTGAGGTACTGGGAGACAACCGGGGGGCCAGTTCCATGCTGAAGCGGAGGCGCCTCGAGGCGGGCCCACGGCGCAACATGCACCTTATATCCTTGCTCGTCACTCAAGGTTAGATTGGGCGGATCGCGAAAATAATTACGGACTTCGTTTCTTAGCGTTCCAGAGACTCGGACTTCGATGTTTGAGTACGACTGTGGAGCTTCACTCAGCATTCTGATCGACACGGCAGGCGCTATTCCTTGCGCGTGTTGGCCACAGACACCGCGCGAAAGCAGAAGATCGAGCGTAATAACATTAGCTGTGGATGAAATTGAACACATTGCCAGAGACGCAGTAGTGCGTGGAGTAGTGCTGTTATCGAAGGCTGTTTTGTTCTGAGAACCCGGGAAGGTATCACCTGGCCCTCCGCGAAACACACCGCCACCAGGATGGTGAATCAGTTGATCGAGGCCGTCAGCTTCAACCACTGCAACTCCGAGTGAAGCTGGATCTACGTTGACATTGTTATTGGGAATGCCGTCTTTTAAAACAGCCTCATTTACGTGAAGGACTAACAGTCCGATTGCGGGTATCTTGGCATCAAAGCCAATTCTTTGGCGATTGCTAATTAAGTAGTACTCATTTATCCCTTTTGATATATCTCTGTTAATAGTAACTAACAATACCTTACCACTAGTTTCATACGGTTGAAGAGTAATACCCGTCTGATCTGCAGTCACGTCTTCCGGATCGACCCAACCGAGGTAACCTTTGCTCCATGCTGACATTTGGACGGGTTGCTCGGGGCTATCCCCATCACCACCCCAGGCCCCACCCGCCATTAGGTCCCAATTCCCTATCCCCTCCGATTGGGGGCTTTTTGATGTGTCATAGAGCTCGGGTAGCCCGAACGCATGGCCAATTTCGTGAGCAATGACCCCGATGGGAATAGGAGTGACGCCGTCACAGGCGACTGCCGGGAAGAGCACATAATCGTCTACTTTAATAAACCCGCCATTTCCATTGTAGTTTTTTGAGTGAGTGTTTACTGCA
>Ga0206827_1095_pt1 | contig 19810 bp, 18 predicted proteins | sample Alteio_BWOrgCont_77_FD_152852 | JGI IMG/M metagenome (GOLD analysis project Ga0206827, IMG submission 152852) | Enriched cells from forest soil in Barre Woods Harvard Forest LTER site, Petersham, Massachusetts, United States -... | ecosystem: Environmental > Terrestrial > Soil > Temperate forest >...
TTTTAAAGGAAGGTACGATATCCTTATTCGAGGAGTGGCCTTACTTTAGAACAAACCATATCGGTAAGGTATTCAATATTATCCTGCAATGCGACCTGGTAATCATTCGAATTATTCTGGCAGGTGACTCCTACCGTGCCGCCTGATACATAGAGGCCGCCATCGTCATAGAGGGAATAATGCAGATAAAAATCTCGCTGATAAACACTTTCTTCCATATCGAGGCAATTACGAAACCGGGTATTCATTTCAAAATGGTCTAAAAAAAGCACATATCCAACGCGGTATTTTATGGTAAGTGTTACAAATTCATCAGTGTCTTTTATAATGGTTTTATAATAGCTGTGAAAATCACTGGGGTAGCCTCCTCCACCATTCAGGCAGTCTGTTCCGTATTTCTTCTCCGGCCCTGAAAAGGTCTTAAAAATTTTCCAGGGATAAAGCCTGTCGTAGCTTTCAAGCTTTTTCCATTTGTTTTGGCTCTCCACTATGCTCAGCATTTTCGTATAGTCGCTTGGGTCGCCATCGTGGGGTTTATCGTTAATTATTTTTACAGGGATTTGATAGTAATTTGCAAAACTGAGAAAACAATTTTTGGTGACAGTGTTCCTGATTTTATCGCTAAATTCACCTGGATTAATATCGGAAGCGGTGCATATAAACTCGCTTCCAACCGCCCGGAAATCAGAGGGGGCGAAAGGAATAATAAGTATGGTCCTTCTGTCAGTAACCTCTTCATTTGCATTCCTTGCAGAAGTGGTTGAAAGGCCAAGCAGGATAATAACCGGCAGAACAACTTTGGAGCGTTTTAGGAACCGAAAAGGTTTTAAATTCATCTCTTGCATTTAGCGCTAAGGAACAAAAATACAATAAATTATATTTTTGTTTTTATCTGGTCTATGATCATATTTGAAATTATGTTGAAGTTTTTTTCAAGGATATTGTTTATTTCCCTGTCTGATGACTGAAAAGTAACGCATACCACGCCACCGTCAACATAATTATTTTTTGAATCGATAAGTGAATAATGGACATACATATCACGCTGAAAGGCATTGTTTGCCATATCATGACAATCTTTATAACGTGTTTCCATCTCAAAGTGGCTGATAAACAGGTAATAATTTTCATTATACCTTTTGGTCATGGCGCCGGTAGAAGAATCGCTTACCAGCGTGGCTTTAAAATACCGGTGTTTTCTTTTAACATCCTTGGTATTGCTTACATAATCGTCTGTTTTTTTTCTGCCGCCAAAACCCAATATTGATTTTATACCGTTATTGTCAACATTTGAGCTATACCCTTTCAGTGGTTTATCTTCCAGCGTGTAGCTGGTATGGGCATAGATCATATCAAGGTCGCTTTTGCTGTTTGAATGCACAGTATCTGAAATTTTCCTCGATTTGTAATTGACAGAAAGGTCCTCCACTAATATTTTCTCCAGGCTCCTCCGGATGACCCCATCAAGCTGCGCTGGGGTAATATTATTATTCTGGCATATAAACTGATCGCCATCATTGAAATATTCATTCGGCTCAAAAGGAATAACGACTATGTTTATTCCTTTTTCATGCTGAATGGCGGAAGTGTCTTTTTGCGCCTGCATATATGACAAGCTAAACAAACAAAAAAATAATGTTATCGCAGTTCTCACAAACAATTATCGTTTAAAAACAAATTCAGTAAAATCATTAAACAGGGCAAAAGCCATCAGCGCCAATATTAAAAATATACCTATGCGCTGTGCAATATCCAGGAACTTATAGCTAAGGGGTTTACCCTTTATCATTTCCACAAGGGTAAATATAACATGGCCGCCGTCAAGCGCAGGTATTGGCAACAGGTTCATAAAAGCAAGGATCATAGATAGATAGGCTGTAAGCGCCCAAAATTTATCCCAGTCCCAAATACCACCGTACACGTTGGCTATGCCAATAAAACTATGAAAGGATTTTTTCGCCGGGATATGGCCGGTAATGGTGCGCCCCAGGCCTTTTACAGTTTCAGTGACGGCATGATAGGCTTTATCCGATCCCTGTGATACAGATTCGGCAAAGGAGTAATGAACAGTGTCTTTTTTGAACTGGCTGATAGGGTAGAAGCCCATAGCTCCCGCTGTGTCTGTATGGATGGTCAGCGAAGTATCAAATCCGGCTTTATGCAGTTTATCTTTTCTATGAACTACTACAAGCACATTTTTATCCCTGTTTTGCCTTAAGATAGGCCTTATCTCGTCAAAGAAATGGACCGGCTGGTTGTTTATGGCCGTGATGCTGTCGTTTTTCAGCAGGCCGCCTTTTTCAGCGCCGCTTTTAGCCATTACGCTGTCTACCAAAAAGGTAAAGCGAAAATCAATAAACTCCGAAAGCCCCTGGTCAAGTACTTTCTTACCGAAATCTTCCGGCAGCCTGATCACTTTAGTTATTTCTGTATGGCTGGCAGAGTCGTAACGGTTTACGGTAAGTTTTACGTTATCCTCAAGGATCAGTTTACTATCTAAAATATCAGACAGCCTTTTTACGGGTTTGTTGTTGACAGCGACTATTTTGTCGCCTGTTTTCATACCAACTTCTTTGGCTAAATCATGTGCAACAATGCCGTATTTCAGTTCGCTGACGGGAACAGTAACTTCGCCGTAATAAAAGCTATGCAAACTGAAAATAACTATACCAAGGATAGTATTCATAGTAATACCGCCAAGCATAACTATAAGCCGCTGCCAGGCTGGTTTGGAACGGAACTCCCAGGGTTCGGCGGGTTTATCAAGAAATTCTTTGTCCATAGATTCGTCTATCATCCCGGCAATTTTTACATAGCCGCCCAAAGGAAGCACCCCCACACCATATTCAGTTTCTCCTTTTTTAAAGGAGAATAATTTTGCGCCATAAGGATCAAAGAAGAGGAAAAATTTTTCCACGCGGATACCAAATATCCGGCAGGCAATAAAATGCCCCCATTCATGGACTATTACTAAAATTGAAAGGCCGAGCAGAAGCTGCCCTACCATTGCTATATATTGCATTATATCAGATTAATGTTTTAGAATAAATTCGTGTTTCGTTATCAGTTAAAAAATAATCGTCAAGTGAAGGTTTCGCTATAAAGGATATTTTTTCCAGGCTTTTTTCCACCATGTCCGGAATTTGTATAAACGATATTTTATCTTCAAGAAATGCCTCCACAGCTATCTCATTCGCGGCGTTTAAAATACAGGGGGCATTGCCACCCTTTGCCAGCGCCTCAAATGATAGTGCAAGATTACGAAAAACCCCCATATCAGGGCTTTCAAAAGTCAGGTTTTTATAGTCGGTAAATGAAAAACGCTGATAATCATTTGCAATTCGGTATGGATAGCCGAGCGCATACTGTATAGGCAGCTTCATATCAGGCAGGCCCATCTGCGCTTTGATGGAGCCGTCTTTAAACTGTACCAGTGAATGTATTATACTTTGCGGGTGCACTACGATCTCGATTTGTGCAATATCTACGCCGAAAAGCCATTTGGCCTCTATTACCTCCAACCCTTTGTTCATGAGGGTGGCAGAATCTATGGTTATTTTCCTGCCCATAGCCCAGTTTGGATGTTTCAGGGCGTCTGCTTTGGTTACTTCTGCCAGTTTGTCATAGGTATAGCCGCGGAATGGACCGCCTGAAGCGGTCAGTATTAGTTTCTCAATCGGGTTATATTCTTCGCCGGAAAGGCATTGGAAGATGGCAGAATGTTCGGAATCAACCGGTATGATAGGAGCCCTGTATTCTTTGGCGAGGGCGGTAATAATATCGCCTGCTACTACCAGAGTTTCTTTATTGGCGAGGGCAATGATCTTCCCTGCTTCAATGGCCTTTACGGTAGAGCGAAGCCCGGCAAAGCCTACCATGGCGGTTAGCACTATGTCCACTTCTTCAGTGGCAACTATTTGCTCAGCGGCTTTTGCACCGGCATATACTTTTATGAGCGTACTGGCGAGGGCTTCTTTTACGTAGAGGTATTTGTCTTCATTGCAGATAACTACAGAATTGGGATTAAACTTTAGCGCCTGGGCGATAAGTAGGTCCGCGTTGTTGTTGGCCGTGAGGGCTGAAACTTCAAAATAGTCTGGGTTAGCGGCTATGACATCAAGCGCCTGTGTGCCGATGGAGCCTGTAGAGCCGAGTATAGCTATTTGTCGTTTCTTAGGATTATCCAATTTATAATTATGAATTATGAATTTTTAATGTTGAATTATAAAAGGGATGAGTTAATATAATAGATTTCAATGCTTTACTATCATTAATTCACTTATGCAGGTGAATTATAGCGCGAATTTCGGAAAAATAAATGGGTTTTGGAAAAGAGATTCTGACGAAAGTCAGAATGACGGCCCGCTATTTGGAAAGGGTTTGGGACGGGGCGCCTTCGGCGCCCCGTCTAAACCACCCCACCATGGAATCCGTCATTGCGGGCCCGAACCCGCAATCTATTTTTTTACTGTACCGCTACCTTATCCATGTATTCATTGCCACCGGCTATTACGCGGACTATATACAGGCCTTTGGGTTTACAGGACATATCAATTTCTGTGGTGGCGGCGAAATACGGATATGCAATTAGAATTTCCAAATTAAATGAACTATCAGTATAATTTTGTATGTTTGAATAAAAAAGCGGAAAAGAAAGATGGATACTATGCTTATAACTGTTAACTCAAAATCAGAGTTAAAGCAATTAACGGAACTGGTGCAAAAAATGGGGGTGGCCTCTAAAATTATATCTGAGGAGGAAAAGGAAGATTTTGTTATACATGCCCTTATTGAAGAAGCCAGGAAAACACCGTTTGTTTCCAGGGAAAAAGTGATGAAAGCGCTTGATTGAATGGAAACGAAGTTCCGCAGCAAATTCCTGAAGGATGTAAAGAAAATCAAAGATGCTTCCCTCAAATCAAAAATAAAAGAACTGATTGTTCATGTCGAGGAATCAGAATCTGTACTCCAATTAAAAAACTTCAAAAAACTTAAAGGCTCCGACAACGCTTACAGGTTTAAAATAAATGAATACCGCATAGGCGTTCATATTAATGGTAATACTATAGAATTCGATTGCTTTTTACACCGCAAAGATATTTACAAATATTTTCCGTGATTTTTTCATTATTAAATTGGATAAATTTACTATAATTCCACATGACAGAAACGCGATAAATAGTCGCCCCTACTGTACTGCTACCTTTTCTACCCATTCATTGCCACCTGCTATGACGCGGACGAAATACAGGCCTTTGGGTTTGCCGGACATGTCAATTTCGGCGGAAGTGTTGTTTAACTTTTAAAAAAGAGTTTAAGTACGGCGATAAGGACACCAATTTGCCCGGCCCAGAAAATAAACATCCACCTGGTGATACGCGCCTCAAATTGCGCCATTTTTACTTCGAGTTTCTGCACATCTTCTTTTGTGGCAAGTACTGTTTTGCTGTTTTCTACTTGCTCATGTACTTCTTCTTGTACGTATTCAGCAAGGGCTTTGGCCTCATCACCGCCTATTTTCCTCTCCAATATTCTATTATTCTATAAAGTTGTACGCTGGATACTGTCATATTTTTCGATTATAGTTCAAAAATAAGAAAAACTGATAAATAGTTTCATATCCTTTGCCTTATCTGATGATTATACCAGTTTACACGTTGTTTCCCATTTGAAGGTAAATTGGGTTACGGCTATGATTAAACTATTGCAAACCTACTGCACAGCGCCGGAGACGCGATAAATCGGCGTCTCGCCCCTACTGTACCGCTACCTTTTCGATATATCCATTGCCACCGGCTATGACGCGGACAAAATACAGGCCTTTGGGTTTGCCGGACATATCAATTTCGGTGGAGGCGGCACCGATGGACATCGGCGCCAGCATTTTGCCTTCGGCATCAAAAATAGTTATGCTTATTTTATCGTTTGCAAAGTCCTGATTTTTAAATTTTAGATTGAATACCCCTGAGGTAGGATTAGGATAAATATCAAAATAAGAATTGACAGTGATGGGAGATATACCTGATTTTGTAATTGCTTTGAATTCCTGTACCCTGTTATTACCCTGGTCAGAAACATATACATTAAAGTTTTTATCTAACCACATAAAAGTAGGATCCCAAAATGAAGTGGCATTTCTTCCATAAGCACACTGAATAATAGTTGTACCACTTGAAGCGCCATCGACCCATTCCTGCACACGGTAATTAGCAGCATCAACTATAAAAAGATTTTCAGAGCTATCTACAAATATACCACATGGGCCATTGAGTTGATATGCGTTACCACCCGACTGTCCACCGGCAACGGTTGTGCCGCTTGAAGCGCCGGGCACCCATTTTTGCACCCAATCACTCATCAAATCAGATATATAAATATCCCCTAATTTATCAATGAAAATACCGGCAGGTCTTTGTAAATGATTTGCAACGGTAGTACCGATTGAAGCCCCTTTGGGCCATTTTTGTACACGGTTATTAGCCCAATCGACAACAAATATATTTTCTGATTTATCTACAAAAACACCCTGGACCCCACTAAGCTGGTTGGCATTACTTCCATACCCATTCCCTCCGGCAATAGTAATACCACTGTCGGCACCCGGAGCCCATTTTTGTACTCTGAAATTTCCATCATCACCTACAAAAACATTCCCCAAACTATCTACGAATACACTAGTGGGGAATGAAAGTTGATTCGCATTACTTCCGGCTCCATTTCCACCTGCTACTGTTGTACCACTTGAAGCACCGGGCGCCCACTTTTGAACCCGGCTATTATCTTGGTCTGCAACATAAATATTGCCATTTGCATCAACAAATATTCCTTCGGGATTCTCTAATTGACTATTATCAATCCCGTTTCCATTCCCACCAGCAACGGTAATTCCAATACTGTCCCAGGTTGTTTGTGCCATTGCACCAGTTGAAAAATACAAAAGAAATAATGCGATAGCTAAGAGGCGGGTTTTAGGTTTCATATTTAGTTTTCTATTATTAATAAAGCAAATATAGAAAAAGTTTGAGAGAAGGTAGGTTTTTGTGGGGAAGGTTTTGTATATTGCGTACGCGGAGGATAGGCTTCGTGCCTTCATTGATGATGGGGGCTTTATTTATTGGTTAAATAGACAGAAAATAGAAAAAATAGAAAAATGCAATGTTCTAATAATCAATGTTATTTGTTTCTTTTTTTTTTCGCTAAAATATAAGTTAAAAATAATCAATGAGTTAAAAAATGGATTCTAAATTTATCTACTTTAGAAAAAACGATTAATTTTTCTCACTTTTCTACGCCAACCCGGATGTACTTTTCGAGTTCATCAGCTATCGCCCGGTCATTGCTCAAACGGGGTACTTTGTTCTGGCCGCCAAGCTTGCCGATAGATTTCATGTAGTCGATAAAAGCATGTTTTTCCAGTGGGCGTATCTGGAGGGGTTGCAATATGCCGCCTTTTATCAGGTCCTTGTAGTAGATGTTCATCCTTTGCAGGCGCTCATCTATTTTCAGGCTGAACCGCTCCATATTATCCGGCGCTTTGTCGAATTCTATGAACCATTCGTGGTAGGGGAGGCCCTCCCTGGGCGTTATCATCGGTGCGACAGTGAATTCGACTATTTCGGCGCGGTCTTCTATGGCGGTTTCGATCAGGGCGCGTTCCACTTCTTCAGCTATTACGTGCTCGCCAAAGGCTGATATAAAGTGTTTTATGCGGCCTGTCACCACGATCTTGTAGGGGTTGCGGGATACGAATTTTACGGTATCGCCGATGTTATATCCCCATAGCCCGGCATTGGTATTAAGGATGATGGCGTAGTTGACACCCAGCTCTACCTGGCCGATAGTGAGGCGTTTAGGGTTGGCGCTGAATATCTCCCCCGCAGGTACAAATTCATAAAATATGCCGGAATTGAGGTTCAGCAACAGGCCTTCTTCTTCCTGCCTGTTCTGGTAAGCGATAAAGCCTTCGCTGGCAGGATAGGTTTCTATGGTATCTACGTCTTTGCCGATTGACTGGAATATCTTGGACTTATAGGGGCTAAAGTTAACGCCCCCATGGACGAGGAGGGAGAAATTGGGGAATAGCTTCCATATCTTTTTGCCTGAAACTTCCGTCAGCTTATCAAAATACATCTGCACCCAGGGCGGGATGCCGCTAATGAGCGTCATGTCTTTATGGATGGTTTCTTCAACTATTTTGGCCAGCTTTTCTTCCCAGTCTTCTATGCAGTTGGTTTCATAAGAAGGCAATTGGTTGTCGCGCAGGTAAGCAGGCACATGGTGGTTAACGATACCTGAAAGCCGCCCGGTAGGGATACCGCATTTTTCGTCAAGTTTTGGGCTGCCTGAAAGGAATATGAGTTTGCCATCCAGGAAATTGGCTTTGCCGGTTTCATGGATATAAGCTAAAAGGGCATTGCGGGCGCCATTGATATGGTTAGAGATAGAATCTTTCGAAATGGGGATGTATTTAATGCCGGAAGTAGTGCCTGATGTTTTGGCGAAATATATGGGCTTGCCGGGCCACAGCACGTTAGACTCGCCGTCCATTATTTTCTGGATATAAGGCTTGTGCTGTTCGTAATCGCGTATAGGGACCAGTTCGCGGAACTGCTGATAGTCTTTGATCAGGTTAAAATCATGGTCCTCGCCAAACATAGTAGTGCTGCCCACGTCTACCAGATCGCAGAAAACCTTTTTCTGGCAAGCCGCTGCCTGCCTGCTCCATTTCAATGTTTGATTGTGTACCCTGCCAGCCAGTATCTTGGCTCCGAAAGTTTTTAAACTCATAATAAATACCTTTACAGAAAGGAATTTTTATTGTCCTGTTGCTGTAATTCTTAATTCAAAATTAGTATTTATTTTGTTTCCTTTGCAATATTGATATTTCTATGAGAAAAATAGCGGTTTTTACATCAGGCGGCGACGCCCCGGGCATGAATGCCTGCATCAGGGCGGTAGTGCGTACGGCTGTATACCATAATATACGTGTGTTTGGCATAGAGAGGGGCCTGAATGGCATGATCGATGACAATTTTGTAGAAATGCAGGCCCATTCAGTTTCTAACATTATCCAGCGCGGCGGCACTGTTTTAAAAACATCAAGGAGCAAAAGTTTTTTTACCAAAGTAGGCCGGAGAAAAGCGTACGAAAACCTTGTGGCCTATGGAATAGAAGGGCTTGTGGCGATTGGTGGCGACGGGACATATACGGCTATGGATGTATTCACTAAAGAATATGATATACCCGTAATTGGCGCGCCGGGTACCATTGACAATGACCTGTATGGAACGGATAATACTATTGGCTTTGATACAGCCGTAAATACGGCGCTTGATGCTATAGACAAAATACGTGACACAGCAGATTCAAATGACCGTATCTTTTTTGTGGAGGTAATGGGAAGGGATGCAGGATTCATAGCGATGGATGTAGGCATTGGCGGTGGCGCTGAGGCTATACTTATCCCTGAAAGGCATACCCAACTTGATGAACTGGTGAATACCCTCCGCAGCGGTTGGGGGCGGCATAAAGGCTCGCAGCTGATAGTAGTAGCGGAAGGCGAAGATGCAGGCGGTGTATTTGCATTGGCAGAAAAGATAAAATCAGAAATCCCAACTTTTGAATATAGGATAACCGTATTAGGGCATATCCAGCGGGGCGGGAAACCTTCTGCTCGGGACAGGGTGCTTGCCTCCCGCCTCGGCTCTGCTGCTGTGGACGGCCTGATACATGGAGAAAAAGGGGTATCGGTCGGCATTGTGAACAATGAAATTGTTTATACGCCCTTTAATGAGGCTATTAAGAAGAACAAGCCAATCACGGAAGGTTTGGTGCAATTAGCTAAGATATTGAGTACGTGAGAGGTGTCAGGTGAGCCTTTAAAAGACAGATACGATACCCGCAATAGCCCACAAAAAACCGGCGGCAATAAGGAGAAAAAACTCAATAAGGGGCTTGACAAAGGCGATGAAGACACAAATCAGTCCGATAAATATATTCCATATTATTACCCATGTGGTGGTTAATACCTTTACGAAACCTTTGCCCCCTTCTTTTATGCGCATAGGTCCGGGGCTGCTCATCCAAAGTAGTTTCCAGTATTTTATCTTTTCCGGTGTCTTTTGAATCTCAGGGCAATTTATTTTCAGATTTTCAATAAATTCAGGATAAAAATCATCCGGCATCGAGTTATCTTGCCTGCCTGAAAGCGCTTTTATCTTTTGGCAACATTCTGCAAATACGGCCTCCTTATCATAAGCCGGGCGCTCCAGAAAATGTTCCCTTCTTCTTCCATTGGTAAAATACCTGGACAGATAAGGGATTAGAAACGCCTTGAAATAACCTAAACCATATCCCCCAAAGCATTGCTGGTACTGTATGGCATGGTAACATTCATGTACGATGACGCCCAGTGAATAATAAGATTTTGCATTCCAGATGTCTTTGCGGAAATAGATGTTTATTTCATCATAATGGTAAGTCGCGGGCTGGGTGCTTGCTTCAGTTCCTGCAAAGTACATGATCCACGGCAGGCCATAATAAAAGGTAACGCTTTCCCATTTTTTATCAGGGTGGCCGGGATAAACAATTCTTAGGATTTCTTTTATTTCTTCTGTTTTCTCAATTTTTTGGGGAAGAATCAGGCGCATGAAGTTACGGGCAGATTGCCGCAGTTTTTCTCCTGTTCCTATTGTTTTTTGGCCGGTCATTCGTTATGTAAAACTCAAAAAAGTGAGTAATTGTTTTAGCAAAGGTAATTTCCTCAGTCCAAATTTGAAATAACAAAATAAAAAACCCTGCACAAAAGGCTTTTCAGCTTATTTGGCAGGGCTTCAGAGAAACTTACTCCGCCGGGAGTTTATATTTTTACCGGTTTTGTTTTCACCGTTGACAATGCAAATATAGCATTTTTATTTAACTTTCTTATAAAGGCCGATAAGGTCGCCCTGCTGTAGTATATGGCCATCCATCGCCTTTTCAAGTCCTGCTTTATTTGTGCTTTTATCTAATTTCAATTTTGTATCCAACGCATAAATCATAAAATGATAGTGGTGGGTACCGCTGGGCGGGCATGGGCCCATATATCCGGCTTTGCCAGCTCCGTTTAAACCCTGTTCACCACCTTTAAAGTTTTCAGTAATATCGCCGGTAGGAGCTATATTCCATGCCACCCAATGGGTAAAGCCTCCCGCCATAGGTGCATCAGGGTCATGAACAATAATCGCAAGAGACTTCGTGCCTGTAGGAAGGCCGCCGATATGCAGCGCCGGGCTGGTGTTATTTCCCTCGCAGGTGTAAACAGAAGGGATATTACCATTGGCAGGGAAACTTGTACTGGTAATAGTTAAACCGCTGCCTGTTACTAAAGCAGTCATTAGGAGCATCATTGTTTTTATCATATAATTAAGTTTTTTTTAATAACTAACAATGGGACAAAAAGGTTTGCAAGGCAAAGTCTTTTTCCTCATTTAATGCTGCACCATTACTTTTCGGATTATACTTTGACCACCTGCATATATATTCACAAAATAGATACCATCCGCAGCGCCCGATATATCAAGCATTTGTTTTTGGTTGCCCATTTCACCGGATATTTGCTTTATAGTTTGCCCCATCATGTTAGTTACGGTGATCAATACCTGTTCATTTGCAGGCAGGTTCAGGTCAATGATAAATTCCCCTGTGCTGGGATTAGGGTACAGGTTAATATAGTCTCCAAGGGTTTTATTATTGTTTATACCACTAAAGCAAGCGCCTTCCTGAGTAACATTTAGAATCCTTTTTTGGCTGTTAGAAATATTGCCAACACTATCTTTTGCAATATAATAGATAATATACAAACCATTCGAATCAATATTTAAATCACTTACAGTATCTATTGTTATTCTGTTAGGCCCAGTCAGCTTTGAGTAATTGTCGCTTACTGTGTAGCCTGAATCTGTATAAAGCTGCCAACGGCATATATTTATCGGGTTTAGGCCGTTTAAAGTAATTACAGGAGGGATATTATCTATTACAACTATGGTCCTCGTGATAATGGTGGTCTCGTTTGATGAATTGGTGGCGCTATAAATAAGGTAAAATGTTCCAAGGCGGGTGGGTATATATGTACTACCAAAACTGGAAATAAAACTACCGCTGGTCTTTACTTTTAATGATTTATCGTAGTTGTCAGTAGCTACTACACCCGGGTCATCAAACTTAGTATTCACTTCTACTGTGTCGGTAACACTGCCATTCACAGTCAGGGTAGGCGCAGGGCCATAAATTATAACATATAATATCAGCGGGGTAGCTTTGTTCCCATAAGCATCTGTTGCATTGTAAACTACCTGGTAAGTACCCAAAGCGCTTGTGTTGACGTTTGAATTAATAGTAAAGTTGATGGTATCGCCTGCTGCATCTATAGCTGTTACAGAATCATCTCCTGTAAATGGAGTATTCACAACCCAATGGATTGTACCATGCCCGGTAAGAATAATTCGCGGTGGAACCGTATCTATCACATTCACTATTCTTTTTGCGGCGCTGCAGTTACCTGTAGAATCGCAAACCTGGTAAGTAAGGGTATAGGTACCCACCAGCTTTATATTTATTTTACCAGACAGGGTTACGTTTTTTATCAGGTTACCGAATGCAGGGCTGTATGCTGTACAAACCCCTTTATCGATGTAGGAGCTATCTACTTCTACATTCACCGTATCGCTTCCGCATAAACCGATAGTGGGGGGAACAGTTATATTCTTTATAATTATTACACGGGTAACGGTTTTTGCAGAAAGGCCCGAAGAATCTGTAACATTATAATAGGCATAAAAAGTATCGGCTTTCTTGCTGCTGAAAGTTTGGTTAAAGGTAATTTTTACTTTGCCGGTTATATTTCCATCCAGCGAATCATAAGCATTGTATCCCGGTTCTGTATAGCTGCTTCCCAAATAAAGATAAACTGTGTCGCTACCAGATAAAGTGATAACCGGAGCGATATTATAGGGGATAATATTTATTGTATAGTCTTCATAGTCGCCAAACTTATTTGTGCCGCAAACTGCATTGCCCAGGCCACCTTTATTTATAGCTACCCGCAATACGGTAGAGCCTGTATAGGCATTTTTAGGCACGGTGATATTTGTTTTCCAGCTCAGCCCGGAACTGCTTGTATCGAAATAAACGAGTTCTCCAGATGTGAAAACATCGTCCCCATTCCAGTCTATCCAGGCGGTCAGGTCTACTGCATTATAATCAGTAGCGCGGTTTAATGTAAGGGTGTACGTAAGCCCTCTTTCCAGCGTGGTCGAATCAGTGGTTGTGAAATTATTATAGCCGGTCCTGTTATCGGTTGTCTTATTATTTATTGTATTAAAGGTTACATTATTAAAACCAATATCTTGTATCTGTGCTGCCACAGAAGGGATGCAATATGGTTTTTTAACGAATATATAGCAGGGTATAAAAACACTATCGCTGCCACCTGCATTTTGTTCAAATAATTGTACAGCCCAGCAGCCGGTATCGTTAAATATTACCTCCGGAGATTCACTTGCGGCGTTTGTACTGTTTTGAAAGGAATAGGTGCTTCCGGCAGGGCCTGTAAAAGTCCAGCGAAAATAGTCGATGCACATTGTTTGGGTTGGCGAAAAGGATACCGTGTTTGTGGTATTGGGATTAGTATTATTTGCTTTAAAGCTTGCTTTGGGGATTGGAGGAACGAATACATTTATTACCCGCGTTGTAGTATCGCTGCCCCCGCAATTATTTACTACGAGTATAATGGTATCTGGGCCTGCTACTGTAAATGATGAAGAAGTAACATTTTGGCCTGTAGCTGAAAAGCCATTTACACCATTATTATCAAAACTCCACAAAAAAGTTGCATTTGGGTTATTTGCTGTGTCAGCCGCAAAAGACATCGTACCGTTTACGCAAATACTGTCATTCGCCGGGAATACAGAATTAATTTTTGCAGCAGGTTTGGAAAATTTTGTACCGCGGGACCACCAATTGGCGACAAATCCTGATGAAAGAGGCCAGGAGGAACTGAGGTTGGTATTTGTATTTTCAACAATATAAAACCGCCCCGTATATGATATAAAAGTATCCCCGATTATGGGAGAAGAAGAGGAATTGCAGGAGGTAAAACCATTTGTGGGTTGGCCAACTGTGGCATGGTTTGATTTTAATGCATGCCCGCCAATGGCATCAAATATTTGCAGCCACGCATTGTTGCATGTCATATTAAATGAATCAAATACAAGAAAAGCCGTATCTCCGCATGGCGCTATGACAAGGGGACAATTTATTCCATAATTAATAGTTCCGTTAGCACCCCCGTCATCGTAAAGGGTTCCGCTGATGGCATTGGTCAAATTCTGGCCGCACATACTTACAGCAGGTGTTACCGTGATATAATTTGATTGGCAATAAGTATTGCCTTTGCCGCGGGCATTGGTTGCAGTAAGGCAGATAGTATAATTCCCCGAATACACGAACTGTACTTCCGGGTTTTGGCTGAGGGTATCCGTACCATTGATGAACTGCCATGTTGCTGTTTCATACCCCAATGCCGGGTCGAATGTACTGTCTGGCGTTATACTCCATTTCCAGGCTGAAGGCCCTTTGGTTGACAGATCGTAAAATTGTACATCCTGGCCCTGTATGACGGTATTGTAATTAGCGGCAAAATTTGCTACGGGTACAGCTTTTGGGGTATCTACCACTACATAAAACAAACTGGTATCAATCCCTGCGCATCCTGTTTCTATCAGCATTATCGAATCTCCCGGAATATTTAGCAAAGTATCAAGGGAACTGGAATCAGTTGCAAAGACTTTATTGACATACCAGGAAAATGAGACCGGCGAGCCGGTTAATACATAACTTGTAAATATAGCCGGGCTGCCTACATAAGCAGTATCAGGGCCATAAATCCCGGTTTTAAATGCGCCTTTCCCATATGTTGATTCCGAAGCGCCAATGGTTGGAAACACTTTACACCTGAGGTTGCCATCTATATCTTTATTAACGCCAATCCCGGGAGCAAAAGGCTCCGGTACATTTTTCGCGCAACGGAAATTGGTTGAAGATAAGAAATAAGGCTGCCAGCCCAAATCATGTTTTGCAAACCCCTTGGAAGCTACAGAAGCCTGGTATTTGGAAATGCTGTTATAGTAGGTACCGTAGTTTATATCCACCAAATAGTTGCCCGGATTATAAAAGTCATTGCCGTCTTCGTAAGTTATGCCTGATGTTCCGGTTGTTAAACTTAGACAAAAGCCTGGCCCGGTGCGGACAAGTTCATTATTACGTATATCAAGTCCTGTTCCACTCTGGTATATATACATATCGGAGTAGTTATATGTATTAGATGATGAGTCCCCCACAATTGTATTATGATAGATTTTTGTATTGATGGCATAACTGCTGGCAACGTATAGATAAAGGCCCGCCCCGTAAAAATTTGGCCCAATGATATTATTCATAACTATAAACGGCAATGAATTGGAACTACTGTTGGGCTGCCCTATAAAAAGCCCGTAATACCAGTATAAGGAACTGCTATAACATGGTATCTCATTATTTTCATATATGGCCCCATTTTCTTCATAGCTATATACAGCCTCGTAAACTGAAGCCGAAGCAGAATCAAGATAATTACTATTGTATATATTAGTGGAACATGATGTGCTATACATGTCATAATAACTGAAGTTTGTGATGCGGCAATTTTCAATGGTAATATCTGAAGAGTTGTTGTTGTAAATATTGTAGTATCCACCATTAATATAGCAACTATCATAGGTGCAGTATTTATTGCTGCTGTTGGAAACAGTAGTTCCGCTACTGTTTGAATTAACAATGTTGCATTTTATAAAATTGATATATTCAGCCCCCGTGCCTAAATCTAAAGTATAAGAAGAACTGCCGGTTAATTCGAGGTTCCTGAAATTGATGTATGTGGAACTTGATATACTTATTACCGTACTGGAGGAGCTTATGATGGTATTAAACATTCCTTGCCCTTCAAAAGTAACGGTGTTGGAAGAAGATACTCCCGAAATACCGGAAGTAATGCTCAGTTTTTCACTCCAGGTCCCTTTGGCTATATCTATCACTACGGCGCCGCTTACGCCATTGGTTTTTAGGGCGGAAAGCGCCGAATTGATAGTGCTATAGTTACCGCCGCTTGTTCTTACAGTGTAGGTTCCAGACATTCCTGTGGCTAAAGCCACGTTGGCTAAAAGCAATAAAAACAACAGGGAAAATAGCCCTGTTTTATAATTTTTGAGAAAATAATTCTTCGTAAATAGCAAGTAAAGTTTTTGTTTTTTCATATATGAGAGTTTTGTTTATTCAAATCTATATAAAAGCCCTGTAAATGATATTATTGTTTTTCATAATTCTTACGCGCATAAACCAATTTAATGTAGTGGTATCGTACCCATAAAGTGCTTAAATATGGGCTCATGCTGATTTATTATGATTTTATTTTAAGACAAAATTGCCGCCCTGTTCTTGTTCCCGACAACGTATTTTTATAATATTACCTAAACGTTAAGATAATTTTTTCACTTAATATCTGTTGATAAGATTTTGGTATGGGAGTTTCCAAATTTTTTTTGATGCAAGCATGCACGTTAGGCTATGTGGATAAGTTTTTTGTGGATTACTTTAAGGCTATTTGGGAGATGAGCTAAGTTTTTTGTAATTTTCCACAATCAATTCACGTTTTAGAAAAGACTGTGTATAACTATTTTTTGACAGGAGAAGCAAATAAAAGACATCCAAAAAAGAGATTACCGATATAGATTTGCTACCCCACAAAACAGGACACAAGAGAAGAAAATGATAGAACCAGCAAAGGGCGATTTAAGGACTTTTATTAAAAAAAGAAATATAGGCGGAGCATTTTTACCGGAACTTGGAAAAATACCCCCGCAGGCTATTGATTTGGAAGAGGCAGTGCTTGGCGCCTTAATGCTCGAGCGCGAAGCCATTACCGTTGTAATTGACATCCTCAACAGCGAGAGCTTTTACAAGGATGAGCATAAGGAAATCTATAGCGCTGTAATCAGCCTTTTTGAAAAATCACAGCCAATAGATATACTTACTGTAACAAATGAATTGCGGACCAAAGGCATGCTTGAATTTGCCGGTGGGGCCTATTATATCAGCGAGCTCACAAACCGCGTTGGTTCGGCGGCTAATATTGAATATCATGCGCGTATTGTAGCTCAGAAATTCATCCTCCGAAAGCTCATTGAAGTTTCATCACATATTCAGACTGATGCATATAATGAAACGACTGATGTTTTTGATCTTCTTGATTCTGCGGAGAAGGAACTATTCAGCATCACGGAACAAAACCTCCGCAATACCGGGGACTCGATGGGTGACCTGATCAAAAAAGCCATCAGCCAGATGGAAGATTTGAAAAACAATGCAGGAGGCCTCTCCGGTGTGCCGTCTGGCTTTGCTGATATGGACAGGGTTACATCTGGCTGGCAGCGCTCCGACCTCATCATCATCGCTGCAAGGCCAGGTATGGGCAAGACCGCTTTTGTGCTTTCAATGGCCCGGAATGCTGCAGTGAGTTTCAAGATGCCCGTAGCTGTTTTCTCTCTTGAAATGTCATCTATCCAATTGGTGCAACGGCTCATTTCCGCTGAAGCGGAAATTGGGGCAATGAAACTGAAAAACGGGGACCTTGCAGAGCATGAATGGCACCAGCTCCACTCAAAAATAGCCAAGCTCTCACAGGCGCCAATCTATATTGATGATACGCCTGCACTGAATGTTTTTGAGCTGCGCGCCAAATGCCGCCGGCTGAAATCCAGTCATGGTATCGAAATGGTAATCATTGATTACCTGCAACTCATGGCAGGCAACAAAGAAGGCCGCAATTCCATGAACCGCGAGCAGGAAATATCTACCATATCAAGGTCGTTAAAAGGACTTGCCAAAGAATTGAATATACCTGTTATAGCATTATCACAGTTGAGCCGTGCAGTGGAAACCCGTGGCGGCTCCAAAAAACCTATCCTTTCCGACCTTCGTGAGTCCGGTTCCATCGAGCAGGATGCCGACCAGGTAATGTTTATATACCGCCCTGAATACTATGGCCTCACCGAAGATGAAGAAGGCAGGCCAACAGCCGGTATTGCAGAGATCATTATCGCTAAAAACCGTCATGGTTCCACGCAATCGGTAAACCTTCGTTTTATAGATAAATATGCAAGGTTTGCTGAACTGGGCGAAGATTCATTCCCTGCTGATGAACATCCGGGTGGTAATTTCCGCGCCATCATCCGCGAATCAAAAATGAATGCCGAAGATGTAGGTGGTTTTGATGAAGAAGTGCCTTTTTAAAATTGTCTGAATCAGAATTTAAGAATTAGCAGAATTATAAGAAATAAAACACCCAAATTTGCATTTTCGCCTGGAAATATGAAATCCTGCTAATTCTTAAATTCTGTAAATTCTGATTCAGACAAAGTTCAGATAAATATAAAAGGGGCCCCGGACGGGGCCCCCAAAAAACCAACCAAAAAACCAAAAACAAACTATGCTATGTTTGCACTTTGTGCGAAACATTTTGCAATGGGAAAAAGATTAATCATCTTTAAATCCAATACAAATTTACTTAACTATTTTTGCGGAGATTCAAATTTAACATTCTTTAACCTCTCTGTCAATTTCCTGCAAAACCACTTAGCTAAATTCATATATTCACATAACGTACGCATATCCCATATTGTTTCACAATTTTATATTTTTTTTAGATTGGTGTTACAACAGCGAATAGCGGATTTTAGCTAAAAAATGTCTTTTGTTTTTTTCTTTCCTCAATAACCCAATAGTCTTATAACGTAATAACTTTTTCGTAATTTTGCCCTATGAAAGCAGGCGTTGTTATATTTCCCGGTTCCAATTGCGACCAGGATACCATTTATACTCTGAGCCATACCTACCGACTTAATACCGTTGCTCTCTGGCACAAAGACACTGATTTGCAGGGCTGCGACATCATATTCCTGCCGGGAGGGTTTTCCTACGGCGACTACCTCCGCAGCGGCGCTGTGGCCCGCTTTTCACCCATCATGGAGTGTGTGATAAAATACGCAAATAACGGCGGCCTCCTGGTAGGCATCTGCAATGGTTTCCAGGTACTTTGCGAGGCACACCTCCTGCCAGGGGCGCTTATGCGGAATATCCGCCAGAAATTCATCTGCAAGAACGTGTACATCAAAGCTGAAACCAATAACAGCATCTTTACCTCGGGCGTACCACTGGACAAAGCCCTGAAAATACCCATCGCCCATGCAGAAGGCAGGTACTATGCCGACCATGCCACCCTTGAAAGCCTTATTAAAAATGACCAAATACTTTTCCGCTACTGCGATGAAAACGGAAATGTGGTGGAAACTGCTAACCCCAATGGCTCTTTGGATTATATAGCCGGTATATGCAACGAAGGCCGCAATGTATTCGGTATGATGCCCCACCCGGAGCGCGCCGCTGACCCTGTACTTGGTAATACCGATGGCTGCTATATCTTCGATTCGATATTCAGCAAGGTATTGGCGTAAAAACGCCCTTTCCAGCAATCTGGCCTCTAACCCATTAGTATTAAAATCGTAACTCATTGTTAATTAATAATTTGTGCGCCTGCTCCCTCTAAAATAGAGGGAAATAGAGGGGGAATTTTAAAAATAGAGACCAGATGCGTTTAAATCAACTTTTCTGCAAGCGCTTTTAAAATATTAGAGGCCAGTTTCATTTGTTAGAGGGATTTTTCATTTTTCGTTTTTCATTC
>Ga0206827_1097_pt1 | contig 19047 bp, 13 predicted proteins | sample Alteio_BWOrgCont_77_FD_152852 | JGI IMG/M metagenome (GOLD analysis project Ga0206827, IMG submission 152852) | Enriched cells from forest soil in Barre Woods Harvard Forest LTER site, Petersham, Massachusetts, United States -... | ecosystem: Environmental > Terrestrial > Soil > Temperate forest >...
GGCAGCGGTCACGATGTGCTGCGTTACTCCTGCATGCGTGGCTGGCTCGATAACGGCGAACCGCGATGCATCGCTTTCGGAGGCATCACGGTCGACGAAGCTATCGGCAGAGAGGTTCTCCGCGTGGTCGAACCCGCAGCGATCGAAGCTACCGTGCTGGCCTGCGAAGAGCGGGCCCGGCAAAAGGACGATATCCTCGAAGCTCTGCAACGCGATCTTGAAGCTGCCCGCTACGTGGTGCAGCGAACGCAACGCCAGTACGATGCGGCCGATCCGGAGAATAGACTGGTCACTGCGGAACTTGAGCGCCGCTGGAACCTGAGCTTGCAGCACGTGCGCGATATCGAAACGCGTATCGAGCAGGTCCCAGTTTCAACTCGTTGAGTTTTCCGGGAGCAGGTCACGCTCCCATGGAAGAACACAAGAACGTTTCTTACATAGCTTGCAGGCTGATGTCGTCCAACCAGAACTGACCCTGAATGCGCGTCTCTGCAGGACTGCGTAGTATGGTGAGGATCAGCAGTTTTGTTTGTGGACCAGTTTGGAACAAGGACTCCAAACGATGCCAATCTGTCGTGCCAGTAGTTTCATCGGTCGCTAGATAGACTTTGTTATCGAAGGCATCCGAAAGTGCGATCCGTGGTCCATTGGCCGTCGACAAGTCTTGACTCTTTACCCACGCAACAAGTCGATATCGTGTGTCCGGTTGTACTGCGATGTACTGGAAAATTCCAGCATCGCCGCCCGTGTCGCTGTATGTTAGTAGCAAGGAGCGCCCATCGCTATGAAACTCATTTGCGTCTAGGATAGCCAAAATATTCGGCCTCGGAGTGTAATGCCAAGCAAAGCCTGAATTGAGAATCTCATGCGAAAACGAGCCGTCCTCTATTAGATCACCCGGCCGGGAATAACCCCGCAGTTCTGTCGATCTTGAAACGACTTGTTTCCAAACGTCGCTTGCCTCATCGATATTGCGCGATTGCAGCAAACTATCAACATAAAGTAACGCATGACGATAGTCGAATGGCTGGTTTAGTTGTATTAGGGAAGTCCAAATTTGATGTGCCGCCGTAGGCTCACCATTAGACAACAAGAGATTAATGAATGTTAGATAGATGTCAGGATTGGGTGGCAAAATTTTCTGGATTGGAACTGTGTCGTGCAGTGTCTGCCAACATATGTTTAGCACTGGTGTCGCCAAGGTAGGGTCGCCTCTTAAGGCGACCCCGAATTCCTTGAGGGCGTTGGGCACATCTCCCTGAATTAAGAGAAAGTTCGCAGCATTCCAAGCAGTATCCGGAGTTGTAGGATCGACTACGATTGCATTATGAATTGCATCCAAATATTGCAGTCTGTTTCCAGCAGAAAGATATGCTTGTGCGAGATCGAGCCAGTAAGATGAGCTGTAGGGATTCAAAGCCGCGGCCTTCCTGCATTCATCTATAGCTTGTGTTGGTTCTCTAGTAACAAATATCATACTGCGACATAGTAAATCGTGATAAGTCGCGTTTTTTGGTTGTAGCCGTACAGCTTTCTCGATCGCTGATTGGTCGAGACTATCTGCAAGTCTTTGAGCTCGATATTCCCGAATAGTGTACCAATTGTAGGTCGCAATGACGGAAGCAACAAAGAGCACCCATAAGAAACGTTCTGACCCTTGCAATTGTGAGATCCGGGCCATTTCGCACGTCCTTCCGGATTGCCTAGGAAGTCTTACCTGCCACGTCTTTCGAGTCATCCTGAGTCGAGCCGTTAAATGCACTAAAGCTATCTGAGGGCTTGGTTTCTGCATTCTTCTTTTGAGTGTAATAGCGGTACTTGGACCCGTAATAATAGTTGTAATAATCCGGCGAGGACAGGTCCGCGGCGTTCACCACCATTCCAAGGATGTTTGCGTTTACGCTCAGTAGTAAGTCTCGAGATCGACGGACCAGGGCGTTGGTGGTTTGCCCCGAACGAATGATTAACATCACTGCATCGACCTGAACTGATAAGAGCACTGCGTCAGTTACTGAGACAACGGGAGGAGAATCTATAACGACATGATCAAAGTCATCGCGCCATATCTTTAACAGTTCTTGCATTAACGACGAACCCAATAGTTCGGAGGGGTGTGGAGGCACGGGACCTGCAGGGACGACAAACAGATTGGGCTGCATCGTTGCTTGAATCACATCATCGATTTTCGCCCCACCTGTCAGAATGTTTGAAAGACCAACCTGACCTCCAAGGTGGAAGATTTTGTGAATGCTTGGCCGCCGCATATCAGCATCTACTAGTAGAACTCGCTTTCCTTGTTGAGCCAAAACAATGCTTGTATTTATACTGGTCATCGTTTTTCCATCTTGTGGAACCGAACTTGTGATCAAAATAGTTCGGGGCGGATGAGAGACACTTGACAAGAGGACGGATGTTCGCAAGGCCCGATACGCTTCAGCAATTTCTGAATGCGGTTCTAAATGGCTTATCAATGGTTCAGGCCGTATGTTGCCTCGAGAAGTCGCCTTGAGCAATCCGACTTTGGAAATCTGTGCGACTCCTGTATTTAAGGACGATTGGAGTGGGATTAATCCGAGAATCGGCAACCCTGAGATACTCTCTGCTTGTTCCGGCGTTCGCACTGTGGTGTCTAAGGCTTCCAAAGTAAAAGCTATGGCAACGCCACCGACCAGTCCAATTAGTACCGCGAACTCCATGTTTAATGGGATATTTGGTCTCGCCGGATGAAGAGGCATGCGCGCCTGGTCTACCACGCGAATATTACTCGATTCCAAGCCGGCGGCGAGACTGGCTTCCTTGAGCTTCAACAACAAGCCATCATAAAGTTGACGATTTGAATCCGCCTCCTGTTTCAAAGCCTTATACTGAATTGCGTTTTGATTGAGCTGATTCGCCGCATCTGTTTGTTTCGTCAATGCAGCTTGAAGCATCTCTTCGCGCTTAAGGGCCGTTTGATAATCATTCTGCAGCCGCTCGACACTCTTCTGGAGCTCATCTTTGTAAGCTCGTTTGATTTGATCGAGTTGATTTTTGACTTCCAGTACCTTTGGATAAAAAGGACCAAATTGTGTCGACAGAAGGGCGTCCTGCGTTTCTAGTTGAGTCTGCTGTTGGCGCAGAGCTGCGAGAATCGGATCTTGAGTAAAGACAGCACTCACGCTATCTGCATCGCTGTTCTTTGCGATTTGGAAAAGCGATTCCTTCTGAATCCGATCTGCTTGGGCTTGCGTCAGTTCTTTGTTCAGTTCGTCAAGCTTGTCAACTGTCAGATTTTGTTTGTCATCCGTTCCAACTATTCCATTCTCTTTCTCGTAGTTAACCAATTTAGTTTGGGAAGTCTCCACTTTTATCTGCAGATCTGCCAACTGCTTGGAAAGCCAATCTGCCGCCTGCATTGTACTGTCATAGCGTGCCTTTATGTTCTGTTCAATAAAAGTGGTCGCTACTGTGTTAGCTATTTCTGTGGCCAATGCTGAATCGGTACTCGAATATTTGATCTCGATTAGCGATGTAGCGGGGACCTGCTGCACTTTCAAATTTTGTGAAAATCTACGAATCAGTACGTCTTGACGAGAGCGCTCTTGAAGCGAGGACTCAGATACTGCTATTCCACCACTGGTCTTTGCCTGAGCCTTGCCAGCAAATTCTGGTCGTCGATCAAGTCCTAAACGCTTAATTACTGCCTGGGCTAGGGTCTCCGACTGCAAAATCTTGATCTCGGTATCGATGTTTTGCTGTGGATTACCGAATGACTGAGACGATTCGTTATCTTTGAGATTCAGGCCGTTTGAGGATTGCTGCTGTATAGAGATTCTTGCTGCTGCATCGTAAATCGGGGTCATGCGAAGGCTGATAAGACCGGCAGCAATGACAACTACTGTCATTGAGACAAAAATGGTCAGCCTGCGCTTTTGCAAAATACGCCAGTAGTCAGCGATCGATTGACTATGTGTGGGAAGCGCATACAGATCTTGAAGACTCATTAGTCTTCGCGAATCGTGGTTCGCGGGTTCTGCTGCACGTTCAGCCAGAATTCTTCCAGCGTTCATTTCCCAAAACCTTTGTAAACTACGGAGTCTGCGCCTCTGGTTTGCGCTTATAGCTATCGGTTACTGCAAGCGCTGCTAACGTAAAGAAGAAAGCCGCATTGGCAGGTATCTGCAAATTAAAATCAAAAAGACTGTGCACCATCATGCCCACACACCCTATGACTGCTGCGAGAATCATGCTTGACTTAGAATCGTCTCGCCAATGCCTGCCGTTTCTAAAGCCATTGCTACACAACAGAAAAAGGAAGATAAACATAAGAATGAAGCCGAGTATTCCGCATTCGACCAGCATTTGAACTAGATCGTTATGTGCTTCGTTCACCCAGAAAATGCTGTAAAAGCTACGGAATGAAGGATATACAACGGAAAATGTCCCAAGTCCCCAGCCAAGGACGGGTCGTTGAACTACCATTTTCAAGCTGTCTTTTATGATCGCGACTCGCCCTGTTGTCCCAGCGTCGCTAATTGGGTTGAGAAGACGCGCCAGTCTTTCCATGAGACCCATCGGGCGCAACCAAATGAGCCAGCCGATCAACACAGAACAGATAACGCCCAGTAGGGCAATTTCTCGATAAGGTCGTTTGTCCTGGAATAAAACAAGCACCAGAACTGACAGCTCAGAGGCAAACGCTATCATGCCTCCGACCGATTGCGATAAGAAGATTGTACTACTCATAACGATCGCGGCAAACAGCAGGAACGCGCGAAGCGGTCTTCGCAATCCTTCAGTAATTCCAAGTATCAGGGGAAACGGAACTAGCATTTCCATTAGGCCAGCATAGTGCGCGTGGTTTACATAAGGACCGTACACCCATCCGCCATGCCTATTAGGTATGATCCAATAAATCTTCCCATTCCAGGTGAACTGTTGAATAATCGCAAAAAGCGATAACAGAAATCCATATCCCGAGCAAAACAGCCCAAAAGTTTGAAGCCAGATTTTCTTAGTCAGAGTCTGCGAAACGGAAAATAGAAGACCAGCATATGCGGTCCATAACATTGCCTTCGACCAAGTCACGTACCAGTACGCAGTTAAGTGAAATAGTAGCTGAATGATCACAATGATCGCGAAGAGGACCATTGGTAAGTACAGAGGATTGGGCAAGATGTGAAATCGTCCTGTCGCGAGTTCGCGAAGGAACCACAAGAGGACGAGCAATGAGCTGATGACTTCAAGAACGCAAATTGCCCAAGGCTGAACAGCCCCGAGGGCCAAAGGCCCAAATCCGAGAACAGCGCAAAGGCCCAAAACTAGCAGCAACTCAAACACTTGAACAACTCGACTGACGGGCTTCGAATAGTCAAGAGGCCTTGTTTCGGTGACCCCGAGTTTGGTTTGCAGCAGCGCCAGAATCCACTCCTGATGAAGAGGTTGAAACACTCTGCCATGACAGAGTCTAACGTTAGTGGTGAGCAATTGTCACGCTAAGGGTCGACGTGTCCAATCGTGAGGGACGGCGACAAGCCGTGACAATTGCGTCGAGACAATCTATTCGCGTAAAGTTATTCGAGTCTATGACCCTTGGAGCTGAGCAGATGGACTTCATTAGAGCGGCTTGGAACCTACTTCCGGATAGTGACGCCAAGTGTGCATTGAGAATGGTAGCTCAAAATTACAAACAGCGCGGGCGGGCCCACTTCAGTAGGCTCGACGATGCGTATATCGTAGATGTATATGGACTTAAATTGATGACTACGGAACCACCGTTCCAAGCGGCGAATTACATTGATCATTTTCAAGCCAGGCACCGAGTAACGGGGGGAGAGGTAGTGATCGAGGGAGGCACCTTTTGGGGCATCTTTACGAGTACCCTCGCCCTTCAGGTTGGCCCTGAAGGGCGGGTTTTGGCATTCGAACCGGATTCGATCAATTTCAAGCGCACCCTACAAAATTTGCAGCTCAATGCCAATCCGGCGCACGTAGAGGTGGTTTGTAAAGGGTTGTGGAATTGCGAATCCGAGTTGGAATTTTGCGAGCGAGGTGCTCTCGGTTCTTCGGCTTTTTGGGATGGCCCGAACGGCCATAAAGTTACAATTCAGACAATTTCGTTGGACAAAGCAGTGTTTGATAGAAATCTCTCGCGGGTTGACTACATTAAAATGAACATAGAGGGAGCTGAAATTAAAGCGCTCGAAGGAGCGGATGAGGTAATTCGTCGCTTTCGCCCGCACTTTGCCATCAGCAGCGATCATTATTTGGACGGAGATATTTCTCGCCAGGAGCGAACGTGCGGATCAGTGGAACGCATTCTCACTGGTTACGGCTATTCAGTCCAGACATTAAAGTATGGGACTGAGTGGGTTACGTACGGTACTCCATAGGGTTTGTATTGTTTCCTAGAAGCGGTTGCACGCAGGTGTTTGTTCCAAGCACAAGCAGTGCACCGTCCCAACGAAGTGTAGGTGCAGAATCTTCGAGCTCCCATGATGAACTGTACTCCATTGAGATCATCCCGAGTCGCCTTTTTTCATCCGTGCCTGATCCACGGAGGAATCCAGCGCATTTTCATTAATCTTGCCCAAGGCTTTCTCGATCGTGGGATTGCAGTAGACATGGTGCAAGCTACACCGGAAGGAGCATTTCGGGATCAGGTTCCTCAGGGTGTTCGACTTATCGATTTGAACGCAAATCGCGCGTTGAATAGTGTTCTGCCATTGGTGCGTTACCTCCGCAGCGAGCGACCAGACGCAGTGATCTCCGGTGCCATTCAGACTAATATTGCGGCCGCATGGGCTAAGAAGTTGGCAGGTATTCCCCTTACACTATTGATTACCGAGCATAATACAATTTCGGCAATCATAAGCCACGCAGTGATGTTACGCACGCGGATGTCCCCGGTCTTTATTCGAAAATTTTATCCGTGGGCAGATAAAATTTCTGCTGTATCTCATGGAGCAGCACGCGATCTCGCTGATGTCATGAGGATTGATGTGGATAATATTTCGGTCATCTACAATCCAGTTATTAATTCTCTATTCTGGAAACGAGCCTCAGAACCGCTGACAGATGAACGATTCTTGGCATGCAGAGGTCCGATTATCCTGACAGTCGGAAGGCTGCATTTCCTCAAAGATTATCCAACTCTACTCCGGGCCTTGGTTGAGGTTCGACGTCATGTGGATGCGCGGCTCGTATTTATTGGGGATGGAGAGGAGCGTGCTAACTTAATGCAACTCGCTGATGAGATGGGCATTGCGAGTGATGTCCGATTTCTTGGACAAGTTCCAAATCCGTTGCCATACATGCAGCATGCAACAGTTTTTGCGTTGTCGTCGGTCCACGAGGCGTTGCCGACAGTGCTGATAGAGGCGCTCGCAGTAGGCTTGCCGGTGGTGGCGACCGACTGTCCGAGCGGTCCTCGGGAAATTCTGTGCGATGGAGCTTACGGCGCTCTCGTGCCCGTTGGTGATAGCTTCGCGTTAGCGCACGCGTTGCTGGATGTTCTCTCAAATCCAGTTCGTGCGCCGCTGCCTCCAACAGCCCTGCTGCGTTTTAATCAAGATACAGCGGTTAGTAAATATTTAAGTCTTCTTGATCTTGATAGCTATAAGTCCCATTGATCTGTGGCTTCCAGAAAGGATGGAAACAAGATTCGCGGAAGGGCGTCGAGCAAATCACCCCAACACGGATGATGATCCAATCATCACAGGAGGTCAGTATGGCAACTGTTAGAAATATCCCTTCATGGTTAGTTATCATCTTTTCCTTCTGCACTGGATTGCGGTTATCGGGTCAGATTCAAAAAATCCAAGTGCTGCCTGAGGAGCGCAGCAAACCGCAGATCAATGTTCTGACTGATTGTGGTGTCCGAGGCGATGGAGAGAGTGATGACGGTCCGGCGCTGCAGAAGTGCATTGCCATGCATCCCGGGAGGACGGTCCTATTCCCGAAAAGTATGGCAAATGGGGATTGTGACTATAAACTCAGTCAGACGCTTTCCGTGGAAAGCTACAGTACCGCGCTCGCGGGTGTGGGCGGCACCACTAATACCAACACAACGCTGTGTTGGACGGCGGATGTGACAGGCATTAGCATAACAGGCGGCCAGGGTCAGTCCGTGCACAATCTGAATCTACGTGGCGTCTCGGCGTTCAATCCGGCCAAACTAGACACCTATACACACGGCTCCGCGGACGGTTTGCGAATTAATGGAGGGCAGGTTTCTCTGCGTGATGTTTTTGTGACAGGATTTTCGAGTCATGGCATTAATGTAGATTCGAAGCTCGGAGGGGAGCCCGATATCTGGATGTTTGAAAACGTCCGTGTTGAGGGCAATCGCGGCGACGGCTTTCACTTCAGCGGTCAAGATGCGAACGCCGGCTTATGTTTGATGTGCATTGCCAGGTTAAATCAAGGGTGGGGATTCTACAACGATGCAGTAATTCCGAGTACCTACCTCGCACCGTTGACGGATGGAAATCACAATGATCCCACGAAACCGAAGCAGGCAGTTCTAGTTGAGGAAATTACAGTCGCGAATCGAGTCGCGACTGTCACAACCAAGACTCCTCATCGGACGATCGCTGGTGACTGGGGTGTTATCCAGGAATGCCCTGTCTTCAATAACAAATGGTTTGTAATCTCGGTCCCGAGCCCAGTGACACTCCAGATCGCGACGTCGAATGCTGACGGAGTCTACTGTAAGGCCAACACTGCAACATATGGCTTTCAAGCTGGTGCTCGAGTGTGGGCGTCTGGACGAACCATAGATGACGCAGTCATGCAGAGAGGCAGCTATAATCTGAGCTCTCCTGCCGCACATTGGACACAAAGTGACTATGGCACCCTGATATGTGTAGAGGGTGCTGGCCCTAGCGGGGCAGAATTGTGTTCGACAATCAAGTTAATTACTGGCGACCTTGCTGTCTTGACCGATCAGGCAAGCACAAGTGTCAGGGGAGGGCGAGCCCGCATTCGCACAAATGGAGGGCCTTACAACGCCAAGAATTCGACATTTGTCCAATCATATGCTGAGGGGGATCAGGAAGGCCTGTCGCAGTTAATGAACAGCCTAACACTTGGGGAGGACTGGGGAACCGGGGCAAATCAAGAGATCGACAATTTTGTTGTGAACAATGGTTATGCCTCGCCTCTAAGATTTGTTCGGCGTAACACACAGGGTGGTTATGGCCGCAGCATCTTCCAGGCGGGTCGCTCCCACGGTGAAGGTAGCGTGGCACGAGACCCAAGCTACGAGGGTTTCTGGAATGTGGAGACGACAGATGATCGAGGATTAATGCTTTCGACTCTTAGCTTTCGCCGTTCAAATGTGGTGGGTGCAAGCACTAGCGGATGGAACTGTCTTACTCAGAATCCTCGCCTGGATGGAGAGTCTCTCGCGACGAGCAGTATTTGTTTTCCCGACGCAAAGACCAAGGTGGAAGTGAATGGAAATACCTCCGCCACTCAATTACCGTTGTTTCCGGCGGGTGGGTTCTGGGTAAAGAGTGATAATTTGAAAGACGCTGCCACAGGGACCGGTGGACTCCGCCAGGTTCGCTTTGACGCGACGGGAGAGCCAAAGACCTGCAATGCTGGGGACATTTTTTTTCAGGTCTCCTATGCCGCTCAACCTTATATCGGATGGATCTGCACTACAAATAATACCCCCGTACCATTCGGACACATTGCTGCGTCAGGTGAAGGCAGCTCTGCGGAGAAGGTCTCTGTCCCGAAGTCAGCTAGCTCGGAATGCAGAATAGGCCAATGGGCTGCAGATGCTTCTTACTATTACGTTTGCACGGCAAAGAATACATGGCGACGTTCCGCACTGAGCGCTTGGTAGCTAAGGAGTATCCACAGTTAACAACGTTGACGTCGAGGTGTAACAGGTGGCCAATGAGTAATCGCCGATGGACCAATCAGTGATGCAGAAGAGTTCGAGTGATGCCTGTTTGCAATCTGTGACAATGGCGGGCCATCTGGAATCGATAGATTTCCTGCGCGGCTGTGCGGCAATGGGAGTGCTATTGCTCCATGTAGCTTTATCAGGCGCTCTGCCGCACGCCCCACTTTGGTTTCAAATTATTTATGGCGCCATGTTGCAGGGATGGTGGGGAGTACCTTTATTCTTTGTCATTTCTGGCTTCTGCATCCACCTGCGTTGGGCTAAACAACAAGCCCTGACAAAGGTCGATCGCCTCGACTTTCTTGAGTTCTGGAAACGCCGAATCCATCGTCTTTATCCGCCCTACTTCATAGTTCTCTGTCTGAGTATGTTAATGGTTTACGGGGCATATCTAACCGGAAGAGAGTTGCCGTTGGTCGCCAAGTATCCAAGCCCACAACCACGCTGGATGCTTTATGACTTTGTTCTGCACGTAACGATGCTCCACGGCTTTTCGCCCTCATTTGATACCGCTGGCGGCAATAACGTTTTGTGGTCTCTCGCACGCGAGGAATATTTTTACTTGATGTACTTCATATTAATGTCATGGCGAAGACGTTGGAATGTTTGGATAAGTACGGCAGTCGTCTTAACACTTGGTTTGGTCACGAACATATCATTTGCTCATAATCCGCAGTGGGCGCAGTTCGTTGCCAGGTCCGCGATCGTTCTATGGTTTCAATGGTGTTTGGGAATGGTTTCCGTTGAAGCTTACTACGGGTTAATCAGTTTGCCGCGCTGGTGTTCGTCGGGGTATATGGCAGTAATATGGTGCCTAATTGCAGGTCTCTCCAGATATTACTTTCTTGTAGCAACCCCGTTCCTGGGTGGAATGGCTTTCTTCATTCTTCTAAATTTTTGCGTGAAACTCGAACGAGCACAACACTGGCCGAAGAACATAATTGTAGCCTGGTTAGGTCGAGTCGGAGTTTTTTCATACTCACTGTACCTTGTCCATAATCCAATACGAGCCGTTTTGAAGCAACTGCTACGTCCCTATTCCGACACTCAGAATCCAGTGCTCTTCCTGGTCATAGGAGCTATTCTTGGATTGACCTGTTATTGGAGTGCCAGACTTTTCTTTTGGTTGGTCGAACGACGTTTTCTGAATTCCAGCAGACAGGTAACCGTGCACAAATCGGAGTACAGATCCCATCATACTGTCCCCGAGGCTAGCTCAAAATAACACGCTTAGTAAATCAAGGCGAACAAATTGAAATAAGTCTAAATTATTACGGATTATCGCTTTCGATAGCCGACAGCACACCAACATGGCGAGTTGCTAAATGTAATATTCACCAACCCTGCATCCTTCATCATCTTCTGGATCTGTGCTCTACTAAAGCGCTTCTCAAGGCGTGTGCCAAAGCGATCCAGAGCATCTGTGCGCATAACGTAAAAGCTACGATCACGGTAAGCGGACAAGGGCAGTGACTCTACGCTGACTCCGAATCGCTCAAGAACTTTCCACGATCTAGCAAGCGGCCAGTACACAAATGCTGCAAGCAGATCACACAGTGGCGATTTTACGGGGAACGGGAGCGTACTAATGCAGCGCCGCAAAAGATCTGACAATCGCCATATCATTCGAAACCACACAGGCCGATTATCAAAAGCGTAGTATAAGTAGATTAAGAGCGGTGCTCCCGCTTTTAATTTACGAACGCATTGGATAATTCCTCGTTGTGTATCTGGTATGTGATGGAGAACACCAAGGGAATAACCGAAGTCAACTGAACTATCTGTGAGGGGAATCGCATCCACAGTTGAGTGATGAAAACTGCAGTTCGAAGAGGCGCGAAGATTTCTCCGGGCAACGCTCAGAGCGGCCTCGCTGGCGTCAATACAATGGAGATAGCCGACACGCTTGGCCACGAAATATGCCCATCTACCCGTACCGCATCCAAGATCGAATCCCACAGCTCCTGGAGGCAATTTGTGCCATGGGAAAATCGCAAAGTACTGCCCAAAAAGTGTTTGCATCTCGGGGTTGTCAAGATCAAGGTGATTGAACTTGCTCCACTCTTCACCGAATGCTCTCACGACGCTTGAGTCAACGTTGCTCATCGGATTGCTGCCTCTTGCGGACTTATTCCCAATACAGACTCATACATTTGGACGTACGCATTCACCGTTCGTTCGATATTGAAGTGTTGAGCCCGTTGACGACTTGCTTGACTCATCTTAAGGCAGCGATCGGGTGATTGAATCAATGCCGTGAGTTCGCGGGCCAATATCTTTTCGTTACCGACAGGAAAAAGAATCCCCGCGTTCCCTACGACCTGCGCGAGACCAGGAACATCACTTGCCAAAATAGGCAATCCTGCAGCCATTGCCTCACAAGCAGCGATTCCGAAGCCATCGGAAGTGGTGGAATGCACATACACGTGAGATGCCTTTAGGAGCGCGGCAACATCATTTCGCCAGCCAAGGAAGGTTACGCGATCTGCTATGCCCAGAGTGGCGGCCATTTCCAGAAGCTGTGGCCTTAGCGGACCATCTCCGACAAAGAGAAGGTGAGCATTCAAGACAGATGGCAGAGCCCTAAGAATCGTCGCATGATCTTTCTGAGCTTCAAATCGTCCTACGAAAATCAACCGGATGAAATCTGAGGGAATATCGGGGAGCGTGGCTGGTTGAGCGTTTTCGAATGCTTTGATGGGAATTCCGTTGGGAATCACGCTGATCTTCGAAGTGAGAGTCGGGCACCAACGAAGGAGTTCTTTCGCAGTAGCTTCGCTATTGCAGGCTATGTGCCTATAGTGCGAATACATCCATTGATCGAACCGTCGAAGGGGCCGATCGCGTCTTGCATTCCAAGTGTTATGCTCGGTGGTAACTAATACGGCTTTTGAGTGCGAGACTGCTGCGGCCAATATTGTCCACAGCTGCGCTGGAAAAAGATGAACGTGAATCACGTCATAGCCGTGTATAAGTTTTGAGAGAGACAAAATCTGGCGCGGTGAATATAACTTTTGCACATCTGTAAAGCGCACCGAGACACCGGCGCCTTGCAGTGCAAACTCGAGCGGGCTAGCAGTTTGGAGGAGTGCAACGACATCGCAGTCGACTCCACGTGCACGGAAAATGGGCACCATTTCTTTGAGCAGAACCTCAGCTCCTCCGAGTCGGAGAGAGTCAATAATTTGCAATGCGCGCATAGTAAGAGTTTTCCGTGCGATGCGTTCTAATCCCGCAACTCACAAAATACCCTATAAATGAGGTCCATGCTAGACTGTTTGGCAGTTAAACTTAGGTGTCAGATGGGTTAACTGAGGACGATGGGTATCACGACTTCGAGAACAATCTATAACCCAGCCCAATGGGCGCTGATACTCGAGATCAGGCGCTACACGCTCATTTCAAAGCTTGTTGTCATCTCCGGTGTTTTCTCTTGCCCTTTTTGGCTTAGTGCACTTTTTTTTACGAGTCCGCGAGACTACTCCTATCTTTCATCCCTCGTGGTTGTCCCTTTGCTGGCTGTTATCTGTATGGGGATGGTGACGCATGTCTCGCAGGGAGATCCGTTTCTAAGATGGCTTTTGGGAGCGGGGCTCGTTGCTCATATGGCATTCTCAAGTTTGTGTTTGTGGCTAGGATTTCTCTTATACGGCGCAACTCTCGACGCATTCCACTACTGGACCATCGGTTTGGCGCGCATGCAGGATTTCAGTGTTATTGGCTGGAGCGCATTTCATCCGCCTTATACGAGCACAAATCTGATAAACAACATCGCCGGAGTGATCATGTTGTTTACGGGGGATGGGCTACCGGCGCTTTTCATCACATTTGCGTTGATGGCGTTGTGGGGGGGCTATTTTTTCTATCGCGCATTCATCATCGCCTTCCCCGAAGGAGATCGGTGGTTATTTGGTCTTCTGGTTATACTACTTCCATCAATTTTGTATTGGTCAAGCCCTTTAGGGAAGGATGCCCTTGCCCAATTCTGTATTGGCATCGCCAGCTATGGATTGGCCAGATACCATCGGGAGCATAATGCTTTCTCAGCTATAATTTGCATTCTTGGGATCGGTGGCATGATGGCCGTTCGTGCTCACATTGCCGCCATGCTGGCGATGGGAGTTGTTATACCCTATGCTTTCAGTAAGACGCGGGGCGGACCGATGAGTATGGTCGCGAAAATTTTCGTCTTGCCTCTGTTTCTTCTTGGAACCTTTTTTCTTGTGACGAAGGCCGAACAACTTGTGGGCCTGAAGAACAATAGTGTGGCAGGGAGTATTGAGCAGGCCGACACACTGACAAGAAACACTCAAACAGGCGGTTCTTCGTTCAACGAAGGTGCGTCCTTACCAGTGCGCATTGCGGAGTCTCCGTTCCTGCTTTTTCGTCCGTTCCCTTGGGAAATTCACAATCCAGTTGCAGCTGCTGCATCGCTCGAATCTGCGGGTCTGCTGTTGTTATGCTGGCGTAGACGTCGATCAATTCGAAGCACCTTATCACACTGGCGCGACCCCTATGTTGGATTCATTTTGATCTACGTTCTTGAATTTTCTATTGCTTATGCCGCCGCTACCAGTAACTTTGGCATTCTAGTTCGTGAAAGAATCATGATGCTGCCGTTCGTTCTTATGCTAATTTGTGCGACGCCGAAGGCAACGATCGAAGCCTCGCGCCTCCCGATGCGAAAAATCTCCTCACAATGGATTCCGGCAACAGCATATAAAGCGGTTCGAACGCGTTCTTAAACGTAGACCATGGGGAATAACTATGTGCGGCATATCCGGCTTTCTCGAATCGGTTCCTGTTAGCACACCGGGAACACTAACGAGAATTGCGGTGAAGATGGCTGATACTTTGCGTCATCGCGGACCAGACGATGGGGGAGTTTGGGTCGATTCTAAAGCAGGTGTCGCACTGAGCATGAGAAGGCTTGCAATTGTAGATTTGTCTCCGGCTGGGCACCAGCCGATGCGATCTAACTCTGGCCGTTATGTCCTTGTTTTCAATGGTGAAATCTACAATTGTGAAGATTTGCGACGTGAACTGTTATTAGAAATACCCTCAATGAGCTTTCGCGGTCGTTCCGATACAGAAGTAATGCTTGCGGCGTTCGATATGTGGGGTATAGAACGTGCGGTATCTCGCTTCAATGGTATGTTCGCATTTGCCCTCTGGGATTGTCAAAATCGTACTCTTACATTGGGCCGTGATCGTTTTGGCGAGAAGCCGTTGTACTACGCGATTACACCAAGGGGGTTTCTGTTTGGCTCGGAGTTGAAGGCAATTCGCGCACATCCTGAATTTAAGGGTGATATCGATCTCGGGGCGGTTGCTTTGTACTTACGTCATAATTGCATTCCCGCTCCCTACTCGATCTATTCAAACACGCACAAACTACCACCTGCTTCTTTGTTAACTATTTCAACAGATGACTTCACATGCGCACCACGGGCTTATTGGTCTTTACGCCAAGTGGCCGAGTGTGGCATTCAAAATCCATTTGCAGGCACCGAGAACGACGCAATAGATGAACTAGACGCTCTACTACGTGATGCTGTCCGAATTCGAATGTATTCCGATGTACCGTTGGGAGCATTTCTTTCCGGCGGTATTGATTCATCGACCATCGTGGCGCTTATGCAGTCGCAAAGCACTGTTCCGATTAAGACATTTTCTATTGGGCAACTAGAAGCAGGATACGACGAGGCCAGAGATGCATTACTTGTTGCACGCCATTTACACACAGACCATACCGAACACTATGCAACGTCGTTGGAAGCTACGGAGGTAATAAAGCGTCTAGCGCAAATCTACGACGAGCCATTTGCTGATTCGTCGCAAATTCCGACCCTCATGGTTTCAGAACTTGCAAGGCGACAGGTTACCGTTAGCTTGTCTGGTGATGGAGGCGACGAAATATTCGGCGGATATAATCGCCACACGTGGGGCGGCCCTCTTTGGCAAAGACTAGAACGAATACCACGGCACGTGCGGCAAGCCGGAGCTTCTCTAATCTTGGCTTTGTCCCCCGATGCGTGGGACTCGCTCTATCACAGGGTAGGTGCGGCTCTTCCACGGCGATGGCAGCAAAGAGTACCAGGTTATAAACTCCATAAGCTCGCTTCAATCATGGATAGCCGTGACGCATTCGACATGTATCGTCGCCTCTCATCGCACTGGTCGAAACCGTCACAGCTGATACGCGGTGTCATGGAGCCGCCAACATGTCTTACCAATGGAGATCTCTGCCAGGTACCGAGTGCAACGGAACAGATGATGTACCTTGATTCTATTACGTATCTACCTGACGATATCCTAGTAAAAGTTGATCGTGCCAGCATGGCGGCCAGCCTGGAGGGGCGAATACCGCTGCTTGATCCACGGATAGCGGAGTTGGCATGGCGATTGCCGTTATCGATGCGAGTCCGACAACGCGAAGGGAAATGGATTCTGCGTCAAGTCCTGTATCGATATGTGCCACGTACGTTGGTAGATCGACCTAAATTTGGATTTGGTGTTCCACTTGCCTCGTGGCTCCGTGGTCCGCTACGCGAATGGGCAGAGCACCTTCTCGATGAGCGACGGATCAAGCAGGTCGGCCTGTTCGATCCGATGCCGATTCGCATGCTGTGGCAGGAGCATTTGTCTGGGAAGCTGAATTGGGAACATCAACTATGGGATGTGCTGATGTTTCAGGCATGGCTGGATGAAAGCCACCGCAGTTGTGACACAAGTTGTGACACAACGTGTATCTCTCATGAGAGTTCAGCAAATGTAACCGCGGAGCATCCATGAATGACCGCCGGATTAGTGTTTTACATGCTGTGACCGATTCTCTAAGCACTGTCCTGATGCGTGGCCAGCTAACCTATCTCAGAAACATTGGATATGATCCCATTCTTTTGTCCAGCCCGGGCAAGGAAGTTGATCGGATACGCATGCACGAAGGGCTTTCTGTAATTACAGTGCCAATGCGTAGAGAGATTTCAATGGCTCGTGATCTAAGATCTTTGATTGGTATATGGCGACTTCTGGGCCGCACTAAACCGACCATATGTAATAGCGGTACCCCGAAGGCAGGGCTATTGGTGGGAATCTCTGCTTGGCTTGTTCGCGTGCCTTGCCGAGTGTACACACTTCGGGGTCTACGCTTGGAGACTGCAACAGGCCCGAAACGAATTATTTTGACGTTGACCGAGAGGCTTGCATGCGGTTGTGCACATCGTGTCATTTGCGTAAGTCCGAGCCTTCGAGAACGAGCGATTGCCCTCGGATTGTTACCAAGATCCAAGGCAGTCGTGTTAGGGGCGGGAAGTAGTAATGGCGTAGATCCCGTACGGTTCGTACCGACTCCTGAAAGGCTCGCATTGGCGGAGGCCTTGCGCGAACAAGTCGGGATTCGTCCGGACCAACAAGTAGTTGGCTTTGTCGGAAGATTTACAAAGGACAAAGGGGTGGAGGAACTAGTTGCTGCGTTCAAGTTGATCCAAGCAAAGTCGCCGAAGGCTGTTTTGCTTTTGATAGGAGATTACGAAGAAGGAGATCCTATTTCAGAGAATATTAAGAATGCGATTGAGTTAGATCATGGAATCCGCTGCGTGGGATTCAAAGCTGAAATTGAACTGTATTATCTCATCATGAATGTCTTCGTGTTGCCAACTCATCGCGAAGGTTTTCCAAATGCAATCCTCGAAGCTCAGGCCGCTGGCCTTCCCGTTGTTACAACGAAGGCAACCGGCGCTGTAGACGCGATCGATGACGGAGTCACGGGTCTTTTGACACCCGTCGGAGATTCACAAGAATTGGCGGAGGCAATACTGTCCTTATTGCACAATCCTACAAAAGGGAGGGTAATGGGGCTTGCAGGGCGAGATCGTGTCCTGAAGAAATTTCGGAATGAAATTATCTGGGAAGAGCTATCTCGTTTGTACACAGAAATGTTACGAGAGCGCGGATACCCAATTCCGAGCTCCCCTTGCGTGGAGACAATGCGATGCGTTCAAACTTAATTGAGACTAGTGGAAAACGCATCCTGGACATAGTGGTTGCTTTGATTGGACTCATAGTCATGGGGCCAGTCATGCTGGCCGTTGCCATTGCGATCTGGTTCACGATGGGCAAGCCGATTCTGTTTCGTCAGATTCGCCCGGGGTTTGGTGAACGCCCGTTTACTTTGTTAAAGTTCCGGACAATGGTGGAGGACCGATCCTTGGTTGTTGATCCCGCGTTTGATGCAGCACGTCTTACGCAGGTAGGAAGGCTGCTGCGACGCCACAGTCTGGATGAGCTTCCACAACTTTGGAATGTATTGAAAGGTGAGATGAGTCTCGTGGGTCCACGCCCTTTGCTTATGGAATACCTTGAACACTACAGTTCCGAACAGGCACGACGGCACCTTGTTAGGCCAGGGATAACTGGGTTAGCACAGGTGAAAGGACGAAACGCAATCACATGGGAGCGGAAGTTCTTTTGGGATGTTTGGTATGTCGATCACTGGAGCATTTGGCTTGACTTTAAAATTCTTTGTACCACTGTCGAGAAAGTCATCAGAAGAGAAGGGATAAATCAAGAAGGCTACGCAACTGTAGAGAAATTTGGAGTTGAGCGGAGGTGAAGACAACGGGCGATGAAACTCTTGTGGTCGTCTACGGAGCGAGCGGACATGGTAAGGTGGTGGCCGATATACTTCGAGCGTCCGGAACGGAAATTGATGGCTTTGTAGACGATGATCCACAAAAAACATGCAGAGTACTCGGTATAAAGATCCTGGGGGACGCCAATTGGCTTAAAGAGGAAGTTGCGAACACGCGAATTGTTGCCGCCCTTGGTATTGGCGACAATTTTGCGCGCAGACTGGCGGTCGAGCGTTGTAATGCCGCTGGGGTTACATTGTTGACAGCAGTGCATCCATCAGCCACTATCGCAATCTCAGCGAGACTTTCACCCGGCACCGTGGTGATGGCGCATGCGGTTGTTAATCCTGATGCAGTGATCGGCCAAGGAGCGATTATCAATACTAGCGCAGTAGTCGAACACGATTGTTGTGTGGGCAATTTTGTGCATTTATCGCCAACGGTGGCGATCGGTGGACACGTGCAGGTCGGTGATTGTTCGTGGTTGGGAATTGGCTCTGTGGTCATTCATAACGT
>Ga0206827_1098_pt1 | contig 18997 bp, 10 predicted proteins | sample Alteio_BWOrgCont_77_FD_152852 | JGI IMG/M metagenome (GOLD analysis project Ga0206827, IMG submission 152852) | Enriched cells from forest soil in Barre Woods Harvard Forest LTER site, Petersham, Massachusetts, United States -... | ecosystem: Environmental > Terrestrial > Soil > Temperate forest >...
GCCTGCAACGGAACTGGTCACGATTCCAGACCCCGAAAGCCTGTCGATACTTTCGCTCTGGCCGGCCAAGTCGAACGTGCCGCCGCCCATAGCCACCAACCCCGCCGCGCCCGTCGGCCCCGCTCCGGAAATCTGGTCGCCGCCCGTGCCCGTGATCTTAACGGTCGCACCCGCGGCAAGGGCGCTGATTCCGTCCACGGCATGAGCGGTGGCTGACGACGTTTCCGCCAAGTTGAGCGTGCCGACTTGCACGCTGACGATGAGATTCGTATTTCCCGCGGAGCCCAGCAGACCCAGCGTGCCGGCTCCCACTTTGTTTACCGTGGCCTGCGCTGTAAATGAGAATTGGCTGTTGATATTCAGCACACCCGCCGCGTTGTTGACGTCGAGGGTGCCGCCGGTGCCGGCTCCCGAGGCGTTGAACGATCGCGTCGTGGTTACGGCAGCCGCTCCCGTGTATTGAAGAGTGCCGCCGGTGAGTGTAACCCCGGAGGCTGCCGGACCCAGCGCGCTGGTTCCAGTGTCGGAAATCGTATTGACGCTCAAGATGCCGGCACTGACCGTCGTGCCGCCTGTAAAGGTGTTCGCGCCCGTCAAGGTTTGCGTCGCGGCACCGGCCTTGGCCAGCGCGATGGACATGGTGGCGCCGTTCTGGATTACGCCCGGAAAAGTGTTCGCGACGTTGGCGGTGGCATTGCCGATTGTAAATGTACTGTTGGAAGTGGCACTGGAATTGGTGAGCGTTCCGCCTGTTCCGCCCAAGCTGGACACCGATTCGTTGGTTCCGTTCAAATCGTATGTGCCGCCGATATTGAGCAGGACGCTGCCGCCGTCATAAAGCTGATCGTTGCCCGTCCCGGTCACCTTAAGCGTTGCGCCGCTGTTCACGATAACGATTCCACCAAACGCGTGCACGCCCGCGGTGCTGGTCTTGTTTAATAAAACGGTTCCGGCGACAATGTTGGCGGTCAACGAATTATCGTCCCCGGTGCCGGAGATTTTGAATGTCCCCGGTCCGACAAAGCTGAGCGTGCCGGCGCCGTTCGTCCCGGTATTGCCGACTCCGGTGCCGGTCGTTTCAAGGGTTGTGCCAGCCGTGATAACATTTAAGCTGCCTTCGTTGAAAATACTGTAACCGCGGTCGATCGTCACGCTTGGGCCGGTATAGCTTAGCGTGCCGCCCAGAAACTCCAAGTTCGCGGACGCATTGCTTGACGCCCCGAGGGTGCTGGGAACCCCGCTGACGGGACCCAGGATTGCAACTTGCAGCGTGCTGGGTCCGCCAATGATCGTCGCGCCCAAATACGTGTTGGCCACGTTCGTCAGCACGAGCGTGCCGGGACCATACGACATCAGCGGGTTGGCCGCCACGCCGCTGATTACACCGGCGATAGTGAACGTCTTGCCCGCGCCGGAAGGTCCGACATTGATTGAAACCGTCGAACTGCCCAAAACCAGCCCCAGGGTGAGGTCGAGCGTGTGGTTTGCGGCGGCTGGATTGACCGTAATGACATTCGTGACGGTGAGCGTGCTGGCGTTATTCGTGGCCACCGTGATGGGCGTGGTAGTCGTCGCGTCGAAGACCAGATTCTGAATCGACAGGCTTGGAATATTCATGTTCGTGGGCTGGAAAGTGCCGCTGCCCGTGAGGGCCACGATGTCCCCGGTTTGAGGCGCTCGTCCCGCCGCCGTGCCATTGATATTCCAATTTCCAGCGTCGGCCCAGTTTGAGCTCGTGCTGCCATTCCACGTCAGCGTGCTTGCGCTGATGGTCGGCACGCCCACGACTTCCAATTCGCCATATCCGACAAACGCGTTCTGCTGCGTCGCGCCAAAATTAAATCGGATATTGGCGACACCCGACAGCCCGGAGACCGCCATGTTCACCGCCACGCTGAGTACGCCGGCGGGCAGCGTGGTCACATTCACGGTGGCGCCGGGAATTGCGGCAAACGTATTCGGATTCCCAACGGTGGAGTACGAGACTGTAAAATTAGGCTCCGTCTGGCCGTTGCTGGTCCAGTTCGTGTACGCATTGATCGCCGTCACGTCATACCCGGCCGCGTTGGCTCCTAATGAGTAGGTCAGCGCGGCACTATTGCCGACGACGTATGACGTGGCCGTGTTGTTTGCGCCGACATTTCTATCGGTCAAAACGGTCACCGCGCCGCTGCCGTTTTGTGCCGCCTCAGCATTCGTATTGGTGCTCGGAGACTTTCCGGCGAGCAAGTCGTTGCCCGCGGGAAAATAGTTGGCGATTTGGGTATTGGAACTTTGAGTGGTCGTGACGACCGCGGTGCCCGCTACGTATAAATACCCGTTCGGCAACGTGCCCACCTGTGCGTCCGGATTGGTGACGGACACAACGGCGTAACCGGCTGTGCCCGCCGGAACCGTCGCCGTGAGAGAGGTGTTGCTGTTGATCACCACCGACGTGGCTGGGACGGCGCCGATCAAAACCGTGCTAGTCGGTGAAAAACCCGTGCCCGTGATCAGAACACCCTCACCACCGGCTGTGGGTCCGCTGCTCGGCGATATGGCGGTCACGGTGGGTGCGGGCGAAGCCGTGTAACTAAAGCCCTGCGGCGATGTGGAGGCACCCAATAGCACGGCGGGAGCGAAACCCGTATTCGTAACGGTGATGTCGGCTTGGCCGACATAGTTCGCCGGACTTGCGGCCGGCAGGTTGCAGGTCAGTACCGAGCTTGAGCTCGAAGCAATATTGGTTGCATTGACCGTTGCGCCGGTGCCTCCACCGGAAGGATGCATGGTGAATGTGACGGTAGTGAGAGACGATAAGTTCGTACCGTTGATTGTAAAACCCATTTGGCCCACGTCGGGACCCGAAACCGGAGAAATGCTGGTGATGGTAGGGATGCCGCTGACGACGATCGGCTGGAAGACCGCGGCGGCAATCGTAAAATGGTTGCCCGAAGCGCCAGGACCCGTCGCTGTAAATGTTGTGCCGCCGGTGTTGATGTTCTGCACTATGGCGCCACCACTTGTGTCGTTGGCTGTGGCTTGTATCCAAAAATTGCCGCTGGCAGCCGTGCTTCCGTTAATTAGGCCCGGCGACGTGGTGAACGTCCCCGTGCCGGTGGTGAGTGTGTTGTTTACAGTGCCGCCTGTTCCCAGACGATAGGTATAATCTACAACGGCCCAACAACCCGGGATCGTGGCGCTCACTGCAGTGGCAGGAAACGGTGTGGCCAATCCGCCTGTGCTTGTTCCGGTGGAAACGCTGGCATTGGTGTTCTCTTGGTCGCCGTTGCCCGTCAGGCCTGTAACCAAGTTCGGGTGAACAGTCAGATCCACTCCGGATAGTGTGAAAGCTTGAAAAGCGTAATCCGATATGCCTCCGAAGGTCATGGACAAAGTCTGTGCACTACCGGTCGTCGGATTGAAGAGGTAATAAATGGATGAATCGACAAATGTGGCGCCACCGCCTTCCCCGTCGATAGCAAGCGTAAGTGCCGTTCCACCATACGTTACCGCTGTGGGGCCGCCTTGGACTTGGCGGGAACTGACTGTCACGACGAGTACGGTCGCCGTTGAACTGAGTGTTAACGACTGGGTTGCGATACCGCCAGCAGGGTCGGCGTTGAGCGTTTGCACCGGGAATGTATCCACGAGCGCAATGGCCGCCGTGGCGGATTGTGGAAGAGCGAATTGAAGAAGTGCCAGCAACAAAGCCAGAACCGCCACCGACAAGCCGTTGCGATGAGTCGTAACGTTAAACATGGACATCCCCTTTTTTGCGCTCAGTTTTGCGTAGTCTTTTGCGTTTCGTGTTTGTACGGATACAAATTAATTCCAAGAAATTCGTTCGGAAAACAGCGCTCCGGACGCAGGGATAGCCCTAATCGTCTGGCAGCGCCTCGTCGCGTCGTCGAAACGACGCCAAGTTGTCTGGACGGCAGCGGAACGTAAGTGGCTTACACCGCATTGAAAGGAAAAAACTGCGAAAGTCATTTAAGGTCATTTTCTTAATTTAGAGCGACAGGACAAAACCCACGTGCCGAGATTTCGAGCCGACAGGTCCGGATGCGAGGCGGGCCGTTCAGGGCATGTGGCGCGCGAATGATCCGGCGTTGGAATGGACCAAAACCTGCCGGTAGCGGAATGGTCCCGGAGATAGTCAGGCTGTCGCTGCCGCTCTTGACAAAATTGAATTCGACGCTCACCTTTTTAACCGCAAAGACTCCAGCCGGAGGAGCATCTTCAACGACCAGATTGAGTCTTTGCATATCGCTGGCCTGTGGCGCTGGTTGAATACATCGCGGTAATCACATCGTTGCCAAGAATACCGTCAATTGAGCCTGTAAAAACGGGATCGGCAGCATTGTACAAACGCGTGGCGTTTGCCGCGGCCACCGTTAATGTTACTGGCGTGATTGTCAGTGTGCCATTGGTTTGAGTGACAGTATAGTTTCCGATTCTTCCATTGGGATCAAACAGAAATACTTGAATCGGATATGTGCCGACAGCGTTCGCGCTCGTGGCGGCACATGCGTAAATGCCGGTGATCGCGATATTGTTTTGAATACCGACGATGGTTCCGGTGAAGGCGGGATTTGCGGCGGCATAAGGACGCTTCGCGTCCGTGACAGTTACGCTCAATGCCGAGGCGGTAATGGTCAGCATTCCATTGTTGCCAATGAAAGCATAGTTGCCCAACCTGTTGTTCGGGTCAAGGAGAACGGGAAATATCGCGTAATTGCCTACGGCGCTCGGTCGGGGCATCAAAGGAGCAAGCCAAGGACGCATTGAAAAAATTGGAGAGCGATACGCTTTCTGAAAAGTTCGGGCTGCAGACGCGAGGCGCGTCCGGGATTCCAGCGCTGGAATTGTGCGAACGATTTTTGAGTTCGCTCCGAACGCGGGCGTCGGAAGCGCATTGCAAACGGACCGATGGGTACATCCGCGAAGTTCTCCGGAATTGCCGGATTCACACCGTCCTAAATTTGGTCCCGGAACGTGTCGAGGTCTATCTGGATTCGCCGGCTACGGAAAAAGACTTCGGCGCCATCGCGATCAATTCCCGCCTGCATTGTCTGAACGCCATGCTGAATTGGGCGGTCCGATCGCGCATGATTCCGTACAACCCGCGCGATTGCATTGCGCCGCGTGAGAAACTTCACAAGCGCCACAAGCGGCGCGCGTTGACCGAAATTGAAATCGCTCAATTGTTGAAGGCCGCGCTCGACGGCCCACTTCGTCGCGAAATGCGCATCTATCAGAACCGGCCGCGCAAAGACGGATCGTTCAAGCCGGTGGCCATTTCGCTGGCACGCCAAGCGTATCTTGCCGTCGAGGGACGGAACAATGTTCTGGCTTATCGGTTGATGCTGGAGGCCGGATTGCGCAAAAGCGAAACGGCCTCGGTCACGTGGAACGATATCAATCTGGAATCGGGCACGCTGACCACGCGTCCATATTGGGAAGGCAACAAGAATGGCAAAGAGGAAACGTTGCCGCTGACCCCGGGATTACTCGAAGCGTTACGCGCGCGGCGCGAATTGCATCCCGGACCGGCCCACCACGTTCGCACCAAACGCGGCCGTTCCGCGCGTAAAAACCGCCGCATAGCAACTTTCTCGCTTGCCGGTTCCTTGGCGGCACCCGTTGCGAAATTTGGCTGAAGTTAGCAATGGATTGCAATATTGGCAAGTTCCGTCCCCACACGAAACCGCGCGCGTATTGCTCGGACGCGCGCGGGTTTGCGTGGGATTTCAAGGATATTCTTGAATGGGCGCACAGGAACTCGAACCCCGGACCTCGTGGGTGTGATTGCGATTCGACGTTGATCGCAACGCTCAACAACCTTTGAACTTGCGGACTTACCTCAAATTCGCTTGGCGGTTCCTTGGCGGGACCGATTTCATTTCACTGCGCGGGTTTGCAGCGCCAGAAGTCATTACGGGCAAAACCTCCTTTCCGCTTTAGCTCGAGCAAATGGCGCTTAACTTCCTCTATCTTGTCGGTGTCACTGATACAAGTTCTCACTTAATCGCGCGACGGCGCTTCTTGGATTGTATCCCGACTCGTTACGAAGAAGCGATCGGATCAAGAACCTCGTGTTACTTGGGGCCGGCCGGATTCAACAAACGCGCGTGGAATCAAACTATGTGATCGTCCTCAGTTCTTCGCCTTTACATGCAAGCCATCCCGCGTTGTTCAAATGGCTTTTCAACGAGACCCACCTGCTCCTCGAATTGCGTTCGATCCGTAAGCCTAATCCTTCGATCGAACTGACGTACCCGGCGACATCCATGCGGCGGCGGTGGTGCGGACATCTGGTGACGCGTCGCTTTCAGCCAGGGCTTTGATTTTCTCGCTCAAAGCCTCGCGCGAGTCAGGCGAAATCGACAGCCGTGCATTCAACACCGCCAATCGCACCGCCGCGTCCTCATCCTGCAATCCGCGCGCGTACAATTTTGTCCGCTCGACGCCGCGTTTGATCAACTGCGGAAGATGCGCGCTGAAGATGGCCGCTCGCACCGGCGCATCGGTATCGTACAAAAAAACTTCGACCAATTTCAGAGGCACTTCAACGGGTGTCCGCGACACGTTGATTCCTTTCAACGCGGCAGCTCGCAGCGGCGTGCGCAGCATCCCTTTCGCGGCGCAAAGTTTTTCGCCGACGTCGAGGGTGGGAGTTTGCATCTTTGCCCACGCGGCGCGCTCGGCGACGAGCGTGTCTTCGGCAGCCAAAAGTTGATCGATCAGATGAGTCAGGACAACGCTGGTTTCCTCGACTTCTTCATGGTCCATCCAGAAACGTTTCACCAGCGCGCTCAGTAATTGATCGGTTCCAGCCGGCGGCCGAACAGCGAGTTCCGATTGCGCCAGCGTCTGCAATTGAACGATGCCTGCCAACTTCCCAACGATGGCGCTCGCCGCGCGCTGCACGCCCGGCGACGGATCGTTGAGAAACGCATTAAGCGCCAGGCCGGTGTCATCGCAGAGCGCTTTCGGTTCGACGCCCAGGCGCGCATCGCAACGACGAAAGAGCGCTTCCAGAGCCAGACGGCGCTGCGTCGCGGACGGTGATGTTTTCAAGATAGATTTGATCGCATCGGCAAGCGCTACTTCCGTTTCGTCCGTCGCCAACGCGGTGGGCGAATCTGCTCCACGCCGATTCCAACGCCACAGCGCGGCCAATACATTGCGACGATCTCCGCTGCGTAGCAACTTGAGCGCGTCTTCCGCGTCGAATGAACGATGCAGCCAATTGGGACCAGCACTATTAATGGAAACGCTCGCCGGCACCGGTTGATTCCGATCGCGTTGCGCCTGAAAACTCTTGAGATGCGGAAGCGCCATTTCCACGCGAAAGGCCTCCGCAGCGGCACACATTGCAGCTGCAAATTCAATGTCGGGCGGATTGCTTTCGTAAGCGAGATGCGGCTGCGCAAGCCAAACTCTCTCACGCTCGTATGCAACTTGGCGACGCGCGTAGTTTTCCGCGCCCATCTTCGCCGCGTCCACCGTGCGGCCTATCTTTTCAGAGTGCGCCAATGCCGCGAACGCGGCCGACGCGAGCGGTAATGGGCAGTTCGAATTTTCGATAGTATTGACGAGCGCCTCAATCGCAGGCACGGCAGGCGTGTGTCCCAATGCCCACGCGGACATGCGTTGTGTCTCAATATCGCTGGAGTTTAGATTCTTGATCAACACATTAATTGCGTCTTGACTGCTCGGCGACAAGACTGATGGCGAATTGCTTATTGCGAGCGTGGACAACCCATCGATCGCATCGAATGCCAACGGCTGCTTTCCGGCGCCGTCGGTCAATGCGACGAGCGCGGTACAGAATTCCGGGAATGTCGGGAGCTTCGAGCGCGTGAAAGTAACGTGGCCATCGACTCCAATCTCAATCTGGCAAACTTCGCCTTGTACCGCAAATGCTAACGTGCGAAGCTGCGCTTGCGTCTTGGTATTTTCAGGCAGTATCTTCCATTGAGGATCGAGTTTCAATGTCAATCGCTGCCAGCAGCGCAACGCGCCCCACGCGAGACTATCGGGGCTTGTCGAGGCAGATAGATCGTCCGCGATCCGCGTATGGCTGTCTGCCCAGCGCACGTCGAAGCCATTTGAATTCGCAATCGGAGTTATGGTTAAACCTGCGTAGCGTAACAGATCGAGCGCTTCTCCGACAGGCAGTGCTGCATCGCCTTCGTAGTCACAGATACGCAGTTCAGGTAAACGCGTGATCAAATCTTCCGGCGAAAAGCGAGCGAGTTCCGGTGCGGTCGCCGCTATCTTTTGCAACCATTCGGCGACTGTGATGCCTTCGCCTTTCAACACATCCGTGCTGATCTCTGTCTTCCGCGGAATAACAGCTTTTGGCTCTGCTTGCGTATTCGATGACTGAACCACTGGAATTAGCGCAGCAGCAGATGGTGCGCCGGTCTTTTGTTCCGTCCCAAACCAACTCCATACTGCCAGCGCGATTCCGCCTGCCGCCGCGAGCAACAAAAGGCGCCACGGAATTCGAGCCGGCGCGCGCACGATGATCTTTGCCGCAGGCTTCATGGCATGTCTATTCCTTCTTCAGCGCATGGCATGACGAACATGTCTTCTTCAAGCTGACTTCTTCCTCGGGGTGCTTGAACTCTGTCTTCGCTATCACCATGTTTTTGATCTCGTCCGCGCCCGTGGCTTGACCTATTAACGTATGGCACTGATCGCATTTCTTTTCAATGACCTGGCTCTTGTCGGCCGTGACATGCTTCTGATCGTGGCAGCGTTCGCAGCCTTTGAATTCATAGTGTCCCAGATTGTCATTGAATCCACGAAAGTCAACATCCGCTTCCGGAAAAAAGTTTTTGCGATAGACATCCAGTATCGCATCCTTTGCAGCGGGCAACAATGTAGCGGCGGCGGGCGGAGGCGGATTCTCCTTATAGTAGTCATCGATTGCGGCTGTAATTTTAGTTGTTGCTTCCTCGTTCGTCGCGTATTTCTCAGCAAGCGCTTTCGATGCCACGCGTTTGATCATGGGAATCGACGCGGGGATCAAGCCTTGATCCCTTGCGGCATCGATGGCGCGTTTTGGAGGTTTGAACTCGTGACCGACGCGATTGTGGCAATCGGTGCAGGTCATCGTTCTCAGTTTGGATTCGTCAACTGTGGACTTGTCGAATTTCGGCGCCATGTATTCCACCACCGAACCATCATATTTAGTCAATCGCACATAAGGAATATCCTGCCGGCCGGCGTCACTGGCAAAGAAAGAAACTTTGTTTTTTTCACTGACGTGCCAATGTACGCCGGTTCCGCCGCTGATGTCGATCAACAGTTTATAACGGATAGGAGTGTTGTCGGCGTCGGCGGAAAAATGCGTGATGGTCCGTGTAACTTCGCCGCGCATCCGATCCGGCGCATGACACTGTTTGCATGTGCCCTCAGCGGACCGTTCATGCGCGATCGGCGTTTTGATTGGCGTATGATAGCTATTTGTGCAGACCTCCCAGAGTTGCTTGACACCATTTGCTTTGGCTTCGATGCTCGATTTCAGGCCTGTGCCTACATGACATTGCGGACAGCTTACTTTGTCGTGCATGGAATTTTCATACGCCACATGCTCGGGGTTCATCACGTGACATGCGGTTCCGCAAAACGCCGTCGTTGCCGTTGCATGGTATGACTTATATGCGCCAAAACCGGACAGCAGCAGCCACGTCGCGGTAATAACCAGGCCTACGGCCATCGACCGTTTGGCAATGGGACGCAAAACCATCGTGTTGCCTGCTTCCTCGGGATGCGCCTTGATTCTCCGCCATTTCAAAATCATTCCCGCTGCTGCGAAAAATATGCTCGCCCAGAACAATGCCGGCAGCAACAAATAAATCAACAATCCGGCGTAGGGATGTTCCTCAAACTCATTTGAAGTAAGATCGCGGAAGATGAAGAACCCCAGCGCCAATCCCCAGAAGACAACGGAGATCAGTCCCATGCGGGTAATCAGGTTATTCGAGAGCGCTCGAAACGAAATGCGCGGCTTGACTCGGGCACTGCTTGAGAGATTTGCATCGCTCATGATTTTTGTTCCCCGGATCGAAAACGTGAGTGCGGCTTCAAACTACGCTTTCCGTGATGACAAAGCGCGCAAATACAATGCCTATAGCCAATACTTTGCTACCGCTTCATTCTTTGAAAACAGCCAGCCTACCTGGAGATTATTCTCAGGTAGGCTGGATCGGGATTTGCCGGGTCACGATTCCTACTTTTTCGTGGGTGCTACGGCCTTTGGATCGTCCCTTGGATCGGCTGGTATTTTCTCCAGATAATCCGCCGGGCGCTTTTTTCGCGGATCGAGATGCGCAATGACCGGGTAGAATTTATTGAACGCGAACGGAACGTAATTCGGTGAATCTTTGTTGTGGCACTTCATGCACGTTTCCGCGGTAGGCGCGCCGATGATTTCGCCGGCAGGCAACACCAGCAGTTTGGCTGCCGCAGCGTCGTCGTCACCCTCGTCTTTCAAGCGCGCGTCGACATGCTTGGAACCTGGGCCGTGGCACGTCTCGCACTGCACTCCCAATGTTGGATCGAACTTGTTGCTCTTCATTGCCGCCGGCGCTTCGAACGCGGTGACATGGCATTTGAGGCAATCGGCAGCCTTGCTCGCATCGTCGATGCCCTTTGCTTTAGCAGTTTTCTTGCCTTCATCCGAGGTGAGCACTTTGAAAGCATTGCTGTGTTTTTCGCCCAACCACTTGTCATACGGATCGCCTTTCGAAGGCGCCGAGTGGCAGTTCTTGCATTTTTCCGCACCAACGTAGATAGCGTCGCCGGCATGGCTCGATGCCATGATAACGAGGGCCATCAACAATGCGGAAACAACGGCTGTTTCTCGACCATGCAACATGATTGCCTCCTTAAATGAGCCGCGTGCTACTGCGGCTGTTGGTACTGCAGTTTCGACGCGTCGTGACAAGTTCCGCACGCGTTCGTGTATGGCACCGGCATGGCTCCAACGATCGGATTGGTCGCATACGGAATGCTTCCCGGAACAACGCCTGCCACGCCTACTGAAAACTTCGTTGGCATATCCATGATGTGCGAAGTCTGGTCGTTCTGCCAATAGATGATATTGGCATCGCTGGCAGTATTAGTGGGTGTTCCCAAAATCAACCCCGGTGCTCCCGCGCCGCCCTTGCCTGTCTTGCCCATGTGACATTGCTGGCACTGGATCGATTCGCCGGTCATGGCGCTGCCTGTTTCATTGACAACATGCTGCGTCACGTCGCGCTCGTGGCAGCGCTGGCAGAGCGGGCTGGCAGAATCACTCGGATCGTACAATAACGCTCGCACGTAGGTTGCTTCGCCATGCAGTCCGTGACAATCCGTGCAAGTCACTAGAATGCGCGTGTTACGGTAATGCGGGCCTCTAATGAACGTCGAGTACGTTAAACTTTCGTGGCCGCCTTTTTCATGTATGCCATCCGGCCAAAGGCTGCCGCGCCCGTTATTTTGCGGCGTAGTGCCGGTTGGATTAGTATAATTCGCCAGGAACTGCGCGCGGCTGATGCCTGGCACGGCAAAATTGTTGGCTGTATTAGTCTGAGAACCGCTCGAATGGCAGCGCCCGCATATCAACGCGACGCGATCCGAACCCAGGAATTTGGGATTGACTATGTATTTGGCATTCTTCGGCTGGAGCGCTTTCCTGGCCACAACCACATCGGACGGAGCATTGGCCGCGGCTTGATGTTTGGAACCCGGACCGTGACAGGTTTCGCAGGTAATTCCGAGGTCGTCCGGCTGGCCGTCGCCGTTGCTGTCATAGACTCCATTCGGGTCGGTAACAGTATGAGACAAGATTTCACCCGTCGTCGGATTGGCCGCTTGACGCGTTGTGTTGCCGCCCATGTGGCAGACCGCGCAATTAAACACGCCTCCGGTTGCATGGGCCGGCGATCCGGTCATGGGCGGAGTCGCAACGATCACGCTTTTGGAAGGCGTTGTTGCATTGTACGTATAGAAGCTGGTTAGTCCGCCTCCGCCTGGTCCGCCTTCCTGATAAAGCCGGCGCGAACGATCCGCGAAATAATTGGTATTGCTGCCCTGTGACGACGGGTTGTTCAGTCCTTGAAATGTGATGAACTGGTACGCACCCGCGTAGGATAAAGTCGCAGGGGGAGTCAACGGACCATTGTTGGGCAAGGAACCGGGAAGTTTCAACAGCAGGCGCTGTCTCAAATACGCGCCCATCTGCAATACCACTTGATAGGTAATGAGATTGTTCGGATCAGCCGGATTTGCTTGGTTCTTGAGCGTCACATAATAGTTATTGGCGGCTGTCTTCCACAGGTACAATTTAAGCGCTGCCGCATTCTGTTGCGTAGACGAAATGTCCGTATCTTCCCAGATCAGCCATTTTTGCGCCTGAGAATTGTCATAGGTATCGAAATAGAGCGTCTTCACGCCCGCATCGCTGTAGGCAGTCGCGAGCGTAAACTTATTGACGAACGAAAATAGACTCGGATAGTTCGTATTGTCCTGATGCGCGTCCAACTGATTGGGTTTCACAAACATCATGGAATGGATGTGCCGTTTTACACCTGACTGATCGGATGCCGTAGTTCCGTTGTGACAACTTAGACACGCGGTGCTGCCGATGTAGGTTGCGTTGCCTGTTGCGTCGGGATTTGAAAAATCAGGAGGCAAATTGCTCCAGCTCAATGTGATGTGAAGGCCTTTGGACGTGATCGATTTGGGCGAAAAGGCCACGCGCGTCGCATCGCCGCCGGGCAAATAGTTCGTGTCCGTCGCGGCGGGCGATACGAACGCGAAATAGGTGGATGCTATATTGAGTTTCGTGACGGTAAACTTGCCTTGTTTGTTGGTAACCGCCTTGGGCAACAATGTCAGCTTGGCGGGATTTTTAATCACATCTTCGAGCGGTTCATCATACGCCTCAGCCTTCGGAGCAGTGCCGGCTGGCGAACCCGCCGGAACAGTGGTAATGTCGGCGGGAATGATTGGCGTGAGATCGATCAGCGATGTATCGATGAAATATACCGTGGCGCCAGCAATCGGCCGGTTTTGGCTGTCTGTGACGAGGCCCGTCGCACTCCTGGTGACAATATGCGTGGCTACCACGAGCGACCGCACGGCATGGGATTGAGAGACCAATACCCACAAAACCAACGCAGATACAAGAACCGCAGGCACTCCGATTCGGTTGATCTTTCTCATGGCTTTCCGTCCCTCCTCGCGTGAATGCTGCCATACGCGTTCTGTTGATACTGTAGCTTCGATGCGTCATGACAGGTGCCACAGGCATTGGTGTAAGGTACGGGCATCGCTGTTCCCGGAGGAACGCCGGCGGCCGAGAACTTCGTCGGCACGTCCATGACATGCGATGCCAAATCGTTGCGCCAATAGTATAGATTCACATCCGACGCAGTTCCGGTCGGCGTGCCCAGGATCAATCCCGGCAATCCCGCGCCACTGCGTGCCGTGCGTTCCATGTGACAGCCAATGCAGGTTTGACTCACGCCGTTCATCGCGCTGCCTGTTTCCGCCAGCGTATGTGCAGCCACGTCAAGTGCGTGGCACCTCTGGCAGAGCGGACTGTTGGAATCGGTTGGATCGTAGAGCAAGAAGCGCTCGTAGGTGCTATCGCCGTGTTCGTTGTGACAATCGTCGCACGCGAGCATCTGGCGCGCATTGCGGGCATGTGCAGATTTCAGCCAAGTAGAGTACTGGCCGCGATGTATCTTAGGATGAATTTCATCCTGCCATAGTTGATCGAGCGCGAAGGATTTTCGCGTCACATAATTCGCAAGGAACTCCGCGCGGCTGATGCCGGGGAGCGGAAATTGTTCCATATTATTTAGCGGAACCTCGCGAACTCCGATCTGACTATTGCCCAGCACCTGCTCGTGGCAGCGTCCGCAGATCATGCTGGCGCGATCGGCGCCGAGCAGTGCGGGATTGACGATGTATTTCGCTTTATGATTTGTCTTGTCCTTGGGCGGCGGATTGACCGCTATGAGCGCTTCGGCGCGGTGCGTTGATCCGGGACCGTGGCAGGCTTCGCAGCCGACGTTGACTTCTTCGGGCTGGCCGTTGCCTGTAGGATCGAACGCCCCATTTATATCTGGAACGGCACTGGCCAGCAGTTCTTGAGTGCCAGCATCTTTCATCACCGCATTGCCTGTAAAATGACATCCTGCGCATTGGCCTTCAAATGTCTCTGTTGGAGCAGGGAGTGTCAATACGTCGTCAGCCGTACCGTAGATACCATCCGTCCCCGGAACAAAAAAAGTCGCACCGCCATAATCTCGAAACACTTTCCGAGTGGTATCATAGTACGTATCTTTTCCCTGCGAGATTTCATCGCTAAACGCCTGGAATTGAAGGAATGGATAGCGGCCCTTGCGTCCGGGCGCGTCGACAAGCAGCAACTGCCGGAAGAACGCACCGCCATAAGTCAATTGTACATCAAGCGTCAGCGGCACATCGCTGGAGTTCAATTGATTCACGAGTGTGACTTTGTAGGCGCCAGATGTCTGCCATAGATAAACTTTCATGTACACTTTTCCGCCGCCGCTCGCATCTTCGTAGACCTTGAATTTGTCCAAACCGCGCGTGCCGTCGTAATCTTCATAGAAAAGTACTTTAACGCCACTGGCCGTGTAAGCCGCCGCCGGAGTAAACTTCGCGAGGAATTGTCCCATGCTGGGATGCGCGCTGAGGTCCTGATTGGCGGTGAGCTTCCCAGCCGACTGCAATCCAACCTGATGCGCGTGTTTTTTGAAGTTTGTTTTATCGTTGTGACAGAGGTAGCACGCGGTTGTGCCTATATAAGTTGCATCAGGAGGCGGCGTCCAACTGACTTGCACATGCACGCCGCTGCGCGGAATCGCATTGGGTGACAGCGCAAGACGGCTCAGATCGCCTCCGGGAAGGTGATTGGCATCGTTGACTCCCGGCTTTACAAAAACATAGTACATTAAATTGGTCTTTAAACCGGCGACACGGAACTTTCCCTTCGCGTTGGTAGTGGCTTGAGGGAGTTTCTTCGTCACCGCAGCATTGGCGAGGATGTCTTCAAGCGGTTCGTCGTAACTTTCCGTCGAACCGTTTAGGATTCCAATAGCCGTTATCGGCGACGTCGTGTTGATCAACGCCGTATTAATGAAATAAACTTTGGCGCCGACAACCGGCCGGCTCTGCGTATCGGTGACGATCCCGCCCGCCGGCACCGTCAATGGGGACGTCCCGGTGTTCAATGCGCCAGCGCGTCCCAGGTACAAGCCGCAGCCGGCGACACCCGCCAGAACTCCGAGCATCCAAAAGGAAATTCGGTTCCTTTTTTCCATGACGCTTCGCCTTCCCCTCTTTCTCGATAGGCATCCCGACGGCATCAAGGATCCCACGACTTCAAAGCAGTTTGCAAACTCCGTGCCTCACGGGAGGCATGGATTTAGCATTCTTCACGGACTTGAACTTTTCAGAGAGAAACATAGCGATTGAAGGAACTTAAGATATGCAACTTACAGCATTAGTATATTTGAATTCTTGGCCAAACACAATTTATAAATAGCAAATATTAAAGATTGGAGCACATTTTTATTTTTGAGAATTCTTAATTTCTGAAATTACGTTCTCAAATGATGGAATCCGGGCGGATCGAGACTCATGCTATTTGTATAGGAAAAAGACGACTGTACTGCACAAACTTTCATCGTTTAATCCGCATCGTAAAATAGGTAAGACACCTTAGGTCGAAAAAAGTTGCGGGAGGGGCTATTTTGTTATTGTAACTTTCATGGCCCAATAGTTGCGCTTCGCGATTTGGTAAAATATACATTAATAATGACGTTCTGAGTTGCAATGATTCACTTAATGAGTTAAGATGCGGGCGATTCCAAGTATTCTTCAGCACTAAATATGATTCGTAGGACGGGGAGGATCGCTTGAAGATCGGTCCAGAGATAGGCCGGCTTGTGCTCTCTATGGCTGTGTGCGCGTTGCCGCACTTGGCGGCGCTTTGCGTCGCTGAAGAAATTCCTGTCCCTGTCAACACCGCTGTTTCGATCGAACTGAAGGAGACCAAAATCACCGAGCCGATTTTTTTCGAGGCACCAGACGATAAAGCCGTTAAGGACGACAAGACAGCTAAAGACGATAAAGCCGCTAAGGACGACAAGACAGCTAAAGACGATAAGACTGCTAAAGACGATAAAGCCGCTAAGGACGACAAGACAGCTAAAGACGATAAGACTGCTAAAGACGATAAAGGTGCGGACGCGAAGAAAGAAGAGGTGGCCCCCGATGTGGACGTTGTTCCGCCGCCGCCGGAACCAACTCCTGAAGAGATTGCGAATCGAAAAGACAAAGCTACCGAGTACCAATCGTTGGGCGAGAAGGCATTTCCGATTCCTGTTACCGGCAGCATCCTGGATCGATACCGTTTTCAACATGGTGTCGGTGATACCGATCAGGACATGACCGAGTTCATTACCGTCGATATTGGCGACAAAGCGCGGGAAATGGTCACGGCGCATGTCGACGCCCGGCTTACTGAAATATTCACGCCGCAGCATAATCTTGGCCGGTCCACCGTCTTTACCGATCTTGAGGATACCTACAATCGTCCGTTCGTGGCAGAGTTGTATTCGGCGTATGTAGATATTAATCGCTTGTGCGGCATTGAAGTCCTGCGCGTTGGCCGGCAGTTTGACTATGACACGCCGGAAATACTTAACTACGACGGCGCTCACCTTGAAACAAAGCCTATTAAGGGATTGGACGATCTAACATTTACTTTCTATGCGGGCGCATCGGTGCATGAATTCGAAAAGAGCAACGGCGGCGATTGGCTGGCTGGCATGGCGGCGGAAATCAAGCCGTTTGATTTCACCAAGATTCGGTTCGATTATATACACGTCAACGACGATTTCTCCGACTGGGTGATCCCATCCAAGAATCCGCTGTTGCTGAGCCTCTCCGCGAATGGCGGCACGCGCGAAGACGATTTGACTTCGATTTCCTTCTGGCAATCATTTAAAGATCCGGACATCCATCTCAACGGACATTTCAGCATGATCGACGGCGAGGCGCGCGATGCGCAGATTCGCGCTACTTACAGCAACACATGCCATGAATTGCAGATCACCGGCAGCTACAATATCTGGTTCAAACCGCAGTCCGAATTGGTCACGGAGTTCGATCAATTCTACGAAACGCTCAAAACCGAAGAGCCGTATCAAACCGCCACGGTCAATATCAGCAAGGGCTTGCTGGAATGCCTGTGGATTGAAGGGGGCGGGACGAGCCGGCGGTTGATTGAGAACTCAAAAGCGGAACTTTTCAACCGCGAATTCGACCGCTTATACACCACGCTGGAAACGCGCGATTGGTTGAAAAAGGGATTGAAGATGAGCGTGACCGCGTCGCGCTGGGAGGGATTGGGCAAAGCGCCGTCCACGACTCAATACGGCGGCGACGTTGCCTATGAATGGTGCAAGCATTTGGAGACAATCGCCGGCACGGACTACGAATTGTACAAGTACGATATGTTTCTCAACACGGAGCATGACCAGGACCGCACGTATTTCATCCGGCAGCGCTGGAAACCGACGCGCTGGGCGTCGTTGGACGCGAAGTATGAGTATGAGCAGAGCCGAAGCCAGCATTTTCATACATTTACCATGCAGTTCCGTTTCGATTTTTGAGCAAACAGGTTTTGTTAAGGGATAGTTTGTGCGAAAAACGGTTTTAATCCTTGGCTTGACAAGCATCGCCGTGTGCCTGGTGCTGCTGTGTCTGGCGGGCTGCGAACAGAAGGACGCCGATGGCGCCTATACGTTGACGCAGAAGCATGTGCCGTTCTCTCACAAACCCCACGTGGTCGGCGAAGAAATCAAATGCGATATCTGCCACAAAACCGCCGCGAAGGAAGCCGCGGCCGGAATGCCGGCGTTCAAGAGTTGCAACAAATGTCATGAATCCATCGATGCCAAGAAAGCGCCCGAGCGCGGCATTAAGAATTTCCTCGTCGGTGATAAGCCTGAATGGAGCCATATTACCGAGTTTAAGACGTATGCATCGGATTCCATCAAATTCTCTCACAAAACACATGTGGATGCGAAAGTGCAATGCACGACTTGTCACAAAGGTGTTGAGAATGCGACGTCGATTACCTCCAAGCTGCGCGTGACCATGAAAGAGTGCATCGATTGCCACACCACGACGCACGTCGGCGACAATGTTCGCAATAATTGTGTCATCTGCCACACATCTATTAGTAAAGAATCCAAGCCGCCGAATCACGCCGTCAATTGGAAACAATTGCATGGCCGCGAAGCGGAGTTGATTGGCAAGGGCATGGTCGGAAGCTGTGAAGTTTGCCATACGCAAGCGACATGCATCAAGTGCCACAAAGAGGAAGCGCCAACGACTCATACCAATTATTGGCGGGAACGCGGACACGCCGTGATTGCCGATTCGGAGCGGTCGGAGTGCAAGGTCTGTCACACGGAAGACTCATGCTTGCGCTGCCATCAGACCATCACGCCGCAAAGCCACAAAGGCAACTACGCCGCCCAACACTGCGCGGCGTGCCACTTCCCGTTGAAACAGGAAGGCTGCATCGCCTGCCATAAGAACGCGAATTCGCATTTCGAGGCCGCCCACTTGCCGTCGAACCAGGTCCACAAAACAGCGACCGATGCTACATGTAGAAACTGCCATTTTGGCTTCAAAATGCTGCCTCATATTGACGACGGCGGGAGTTGTCTGATATGTCATAAGCGTTGACGGAAATCTCATATTTAAGAAGACAACTTATTATAATCGAAAACGGCTTTTTTATTGAAAAGTGCAAGTGCTGGTATTATTGTGGGTTCCATAAACGCGTTCGTTTCCGAAGATTGGCACGAACGCTGCTGTTCTCTGTATTTGCGCCTGCAAAGTTTACCGCGTGTGCGGAGGGAAAAATGATTATATACTTGCTTTGCTTGCGCGGCGCGAA
>Ga0206827_1099_pt1 | contig 18722 bp, 11 predicted proteins | sample Alteio_BWOrgCont_77_FD_152852 | JGI IMG/M metagenome (GOLD analysis project Ga0206827, IMG submission 152852) | Enriched cells from forest soil in Barre Woods Harvard Forest LTER site, Petersham, Massachusetts, United States -... | ecosystem: Environmental > Terrestrial > Soil > Temperate forest >...
TTGCTAAACACGGTTACCGTAAAATACCCTTTAAAGCGCCAATGCAGGAAAGCCTGGCTTCCGCGGTGCTTTTAGCTGCCGAATGGCCACAGCCGACCCATTTTGTAAACCCTATGTGCGGAAGCGGAACGCTGGCCATTGAAGCAGCCCTGATGGCGCTAAATAAAGCGCCCGGCCTGACGAGCCATAATTTTGGCTTTATGCATATACTTGGTTACGACGAAGGGATATGGAAGAAACTGGTGAAGGAGGCAACCATGCAAATATCCCTGAAACTACCATTTAAGATCGTCGCCACAGATATTGACCCACGGGCGATACAAGCCGCTAAAATAAATGCAAGGGAAGCCGGAGTTTACGATTTTATACAATTCAGGGAATGTGACTTTAAAGATACGCCGATGCCCGATGGGGGAGGGATAGTAATGATGAACCCCGCTTATGGGGAAAGAATGGGAGAAGTAGAGGCCCTGGAAAGCCTGTATGCCGCCATTGGTGATTTCTTTAAACAGAAGTGTGCAGGCTATACCGGATATGTGTTTACCGGTAACCCAGACCTTGCAAAGAAAATAGGACTGAAGCCCAAACGCCGTATCCCTTTCTTCAATAGCAAAATAGATTGCAGGCTTATTTCTTTTGAACTATATGGAGGAACAAAACGGACAGTTTTTAAGAAGACAGAAGAAGGAGAAGCGCCGGGGGTATAAAGCTGATATTAGCCTTTATTATTTAAGCGAAATCGCAGGCATTTTCTTTAAACTTGTAGTAACAGGATCAACCCCGATTCCCACATTTTCTAATGCTACAACACCTAAAATAGATTCTACTTTTTCAGGGCCAAAAAATAAAAACAAATCTTCAAAGCCCGGTTTGCTTTTAGCCAGGTTGGTCAGTGTGGCTGTTACTTTTGTAAGTCCCATTTGGTTGTTTTATTCTTATATTTTAACTTAACGATGAAAAGTGGCAAAAAGTTACGGTTATTCGCTAAAATCAAGGTTGCTTTTTCCAATATTGCAGACAGAACAAAGCGTTTGCAGATTTTCAAAAACCGTTTCTCCACCATTAGCCCAAGGGATAATGTGGTGAACATGTAATATTGTTCCTATATCAGTTGCGGGACTTCCACCACAGTCTACACATTTGAACTTATCCCGCTTCATTATAAGGTGCCGGAGTCTCCAGTTTACATTCCTTGACGTTTTATGCTTTCGCGGTGCTTCTGTAACCGTTGCTACGGTTTGCTCAACTCCAATTTCCTTTGATTCTGCTTTAGTTTCATTCTCTATCGAAACTGCTATGGCGGTTTGTTCAATTTCTACTTCTTCTGATTTTGTTTTGATACTTTGTTCAGTTTGTACTTCTGGTGAATTAATATATTCATCAAACCTTTTCAGGGCGTTATTCCAAGTATCAAAAGTATTCTTATATGGAGTAATTGAATATTTTGAATAAGGTTTTACCAAGTCATTCGCACCAGGCTGTCTTTCAAGTTTTCTCCATGTTTCCGCTATGTTTTCAAATAATTCTTCCTCTGTAACAGTATGTTTCTTAAATTTTTTAAGTCCGGCTAATTCTATTGCCTTACCCCAATTTCCAAAACGTCTTTTTATAGTTTCGTCATAATATTTTCCGCTTTCGTTATATTCTTCGCTTGTTAGGCTGTCTTTCCCAAGTTCTTTTGCTACCCTTTTTAAGTCCGTAAGTAGTTCCTCATTCGTAATATTAGGTTTTTTAAATTTTACTTTTTCAAGCCCTGCAAATTCTAATGTCTTATTCTTTGAACCCGTGTGTAGTTCGTCATCAGATTTAGTCTTATTAATTGGCTTTAATAAATTGTCCGCTGTCCGGCTTTGATTTTTTTGCTTTTGAAGTCCTGCTGATTCTAAGGCATTATCCCAGCCTTCAAAACGAGAAGCAATTGTGGTATCGTTGAATTTGCCATTTTTTTTATATTCACTTCTTTTTAACGTGTCCTTATTAAGGCTCAGTGCTACTTTTTTTAAATCATCAAGAAATTCAGAATTAGATGAACCATATCTTCTTGTTATTTCAAGTCCTGCAAGTTCTAAGGCATTATTCCAAGTTCCAAAACGACTTCTTGCGGTTGTAGAATCAAATTTGCCTTTTTTATCATAATCTCTCCATCCCATATTTTTTTTGCCAAGCTTAATTGCAACAGCTTTTATATCATTTAGCAGTGCCTCGACGGAAATGTTTTTGTTATGTAGCTTTACTTCATATTTCATTTTGATGCAATGAGTGATTTAGAGCAAAACTAAGTAAAAATCAGAGAAATCCTTTATCCTAAAAATCAAGGTTCAGACAACCCCAAAAACAAAAAATTCCTTACCGTTTCCAGCAAGGGGTTTTTAAATAAATCTTTATGTTTTCTTAGTCAGGTATTAACTTTAAGCGGCTATCTAATTCATCATCTGAGATTGCATCCATTTCAGACTTGTCATAAATAGCAAGCATATAAACTTTGGACTTGATAACCTTGACATTTGTAATGACTCTTGCTCCGCCGGATTTTCCTTTTCCTTTGGAGGAAATAGCCAACCTGATTTTGTAACAATTATCACCTAACGGGCTGCCCTGCTTTGGTTCAATAGAAAGGCTATTAAAGAGTTCTGCTATCTCAGCTTTGAGGGATGGAAATTTCTTGACAAGGCTTTTTAGCTGTTTTTCAAATGGGGGAATGGTGAGAATTTCATAATTCATCAAGCAATTCTTTTGCTGGCCGGCCTTCCGTTTTGCCCTCGCTTACTTTTTTCATAAAAGCAACAGATTCTTCAATTTCATCAAGGAACTGGGCTTTAGCAGCTTTTTTGGGGCTAACCGGTTTTATTTTAACAAAAGAATATTGCTTAAGCCAGTTTATTATAAATTCGGCTTTACTGTCTTTTATATCAATTAATATTTGCATTTTGATATTTACTATTAATTACAAAGCTAACATTAAAATCTGATTTTAGATTTCATAGCTTTAGCAGTAAAACAAAAAAACCCTTGCCGTTTCCAGCAATAAGATTTAGCCTGATTTAAGCAAATTGAATAATGAACAACTGAACATTTGAATTTTGAATAACGAAGTCTAAGAGACAGATGTTTCTTAATTCGTTATTCAAATGTTCTATTATTCTATTGTTCAGATAAATTGAAGCCCCTAAAACAAAAAACCCCTTACCGTTTCCAGCAAGGGGTTCTTAAATAAACTTGGCGCCGACATAACGCTTATTTTTTAAGCCAGATTTGAAGTACAAATATATAAAGCCCAACAATGGCAGCCATTTGTGCTATCCAAAATCCTACCATCCATTTTATTAAATCTACTTTATCATCTTTTGTGAGAAAAACATCCTGTTTTTGTTTTATTTTTTCTTCTGCTTTCTGGTCAATAAATTCCATAACCAGACTGGCCTCCTGCTCTCCAAGTTTGGTTTTAAAAATTTCATAAACCTTTAGTTCAATTGCGCTCATATCATTTTCGTTTCCTACAAATATAGATATTATTGTTTTATAAACACATTAAGGGGTAAGTAGGTTTCTTAAAATTGCTACCGCCATTCCTACAACAAAAAACCCCTTACCGTTTCCAGCAAGGGGTTCTTAAATAAACTTGGCGCCGACATACTCTCCCGGATTTACTCCAGTACCATCTGCGCAGGCGGGCTTAACTACTCTGTTCGAAAAGGGAAGAGGTGATCCCCGCCGCCAAAAACACCAAATAAGTCTTTTACAGTGGTTAGTGGATAGTGATTAGAAAACAATTTAACCATTTAACCATGCAATTAAGTTTTAAAAAAACCAGTCCCGGAAAACCGGGACCGGTTTTATAATTTATTGACAATATAATAAGAAACAAGATAAAATAAAAAAAATAAGAAAGCATATGGGTAATTAGTATTGCTCGGCTGAATGCATTACTGCAATTGCACCTGCAACCTATCAACGTCGTAGTCTACAACGACCCTAGGAAGTCTAATCTTGTGGCGAGCTTCGCACTTAGATGCTTTCAGTGCTTATCTCAACCGAACGTGGCTACCCAGCGGTGCCCCTGGCGGGACAACTGGTACACCAGCGGTTCGTCCGACTCGGTCCTCTCGTACTAGAGTCAGGTCCACTCAAACTTCAAACGCCCACAACAGATAGGGACCGAACTGTCTCACGACGTTCTGAACCCAGCTCGCGTGCCACTTTAATAGGCGAACAGCCTAACCCTTGGGACCTTCTCCAGCCCCAGGATGTGACGAGCCGACATCGAGGTGCCAAACCTCCCCGTCGATGTGAGCTCTTGGGGGAGATCAGCCTGTTATCCCCGGAGTACCTTTTATCCTTTGAGCGATGGCCCTTCCATGCGGAACCACCGGATCACTATACTCTACTTTCGTACCTGGTCGACTTGTCAGTCTCTCAGTCAAGCACCCTTATGCTATTGCACTCGACGCACGGTTACCAAGCGTGCTGAGGGTACCTTTAGAAGCCTCCGTTACTCTTTTGGAGGCGACCACCCCAGTCAAACTACCCACCAAACAATGTTCTCCTTGCGGAGTTAGATGCCAGACAAATAAAGGGTGGTATTTCAACGTTGGCTCCATGACGGCTAGCGCCGCCACTTCAAAGCCTCCCACCTATCCTACACATCATTTGCCCAGCATCAATGTTAAGCTATAGTGAAGGTTCACGGGGTCTTTCCGTCCCGTTGCGGGTAATCGGCATCTTCACCGATACTACAATTTCACCGAGCTCATGGCTGAGACAGTGCCCAGATCGTTACACCATTCGTGCAGGTCGGAACTTACCCGACAAGGAATTTCGCTACCTTAGGACCGTTATAGTTACGGCCGCCGTTTACTGGGGCTTCAATTCAATGCTTCGCCTTGCGGCTAACATCTCCTTTTAACCTTCCAGCACCGGGCAGGTGTCAGGCCATATACTTCATCTTTCGATTTTGCATAGCCCTGTGTTTTTGCTAAACAGTCGCCTGGGCCTATTCTCTGCGACCCGCCTTGCGGCGGGCACCCTTTTTCCCGAAGTTACAGGGTTAATTTGCCGAGTTCCTTAGCCATGAATCACTCGAGCACCTTAGAATATTCTTCTCGACTACCTGTGTCGGTTTACGGTACGGGCGCTATACTCGCTTTTCTTGGAAGCTATTTCACTACTTCGCTTCGCCCGAAGGCTATGCTCAACGGGCTATTCCGTCAGCCCGTAGCAACTACGTATCTCCGTCACTTTCATTGTATAGCAGGTACAGGAATATTAACCTGTTATCCATCGGCATCCCCTTCCGGGTTATCCTTAGGCCCCGACTAACCCTGATCTGATTAACATGGACCAGGAAACCTTAGTCTTTCGGTGTGCGGATTTCTCGTCCGCATTGTCGTTACTTATTCCTACATTTTCTTTTCCAACATCTCCACCGCACGTTACCATGCCGCTTCTACGTCATTGGAATGCTCCCCTACCGCTCTTTCGAGCCCATAGCTTCGGTACTATACTTAATGCCCGATTATTATCCGCGCCCGACCGCTCGACCAGTGAGCTGTTACGCACTCTTTAAATGAATGGCTGCTTCCAAGCCAACATCCTGGCTGTCTGTGCGGCCGAACATCGTTTTACCAACTTAGTATAGATTTGGGGACCTTAGCTGATGGTCTGGGTTGTTTCCCTCTCGGCCGAGGACCTTAGCACCCTCGGCCTCACTCCCAAGTATATATTACAGCATTCGGAGTTTGCATGGATTTGGTAGGCGGTGAAGCCCCCTAGTCCAAACAGTAGCTCTACCTCTGTAATACTTTGTAATCTTGAGGCTGTTCCTAAAAACATTTCGGGGAGTACGAGCTATTTCCCAGTTTGATTGGCCTTTCACCCCTACCCACAGCTCATCCGGTAGCTTTTCAACGCTAATCAGTTCGGACCTCCATGTCGTGTTACCGACACTTCATCCTGGCCATGGGTAGATCACTAAGGTTTCGCGTCTACCCCCTCTGACTCATTCGCCCTGTTAAGACTCGCTTTCGCTACGGCTGCTTGCGTTCACGCAATTAACCTTGCCAGAGAGGAGTAACTCGTAGGATCATTATGCAAAAGGCACGCTGTCACACGTCGAAACGTGCTCCAACCGCTTGTAGGCGTACGGGTTCAGGTCTATTTCACTCCCATGCTATGGGTTCTTTTCACCTTTCCCTCGCGGTACTAGTTCACTATCGGTCTCTCAGGAGTATTTAGCCTTGCCAGATGGTGCTGGCGGATTCCCACAGGATTTCTCCGGTCCCGCGGTACTCAGGATACCCTCAGTTTTATAATTCTTGCGTGTACAGGGCTTTCACCTTCTGTGGCGGAACTTTCCAAAACGCTTCCACTTCAAATTATAAAACATATAAAGGTCCTACAACCCCGTAGCAGCCTAAACTGCTATGGTTTGGGCTCTTCCCCGTTCGCTCGCCACTACTTGGGGAATCATTAAATTATTTTCTCTTCCTCCGCTTACTTAGATGTTTCAGTTCAGCGGGTTCGCTCCTTTTCAGGTGACACAAATGTGCCGGGTTTCCCCATTCGGAAATCTCCGGATCAAAACCTATTCGACGGTTCCCCGGAGCTTATCGCAGTCAATCACGTCCTTCATCGCCTCTGAGAGCCAAGGCATCCACCGTACGCCCTTAATTGCTTTCTAAAGTTTTTGATTATTTATTACAATAATCTTGTTTCTGTTTTATTGACCAATAAATAAAGATCTTTGTGTTCTTCGCGTTTGAAGAACGTTTTAGCAGATGTAAACGGAATCGGACCGTTGCCTTCCCGAATTTCGGGGCGCTCTTTCCATTGAGCTATACTCTTTTTCAATAATTTGCAGTAAAAACCTATCTTTTTACTGTTTTAAATAGTGGAGGTAAACGGATTCGAACCGATGACCCTCTGCGTGCAAGGCAGATGCTCTAGCCAGCTGAGCTATACCCCCTGAATACTGGTATTTTGTAGTCCCGAGCAGATTTGAACTGCTGACCCCTACATTATCAGTGTAGTGCTCTAACCAACTGAGCTACGGGACTGTATAAATATACAAGGTTAGCAGTCACTCCCGGAAATCTAATCAGGGTAGTAATTTTTTAATTATAAAGTTATTAGATAACTGAGTTATTAAGGGAACAAATGTAGGCTTTGGCCGTTGATTCACTTAATAACTAAATAACATAGTAACTGAACAACTATTTTTATTGCAAAAACATTAAAGGGAAGAGAAAACAGATAAGTAGGTGTAACACATACTCTAAAAAGGAGGTGTTCCAGCCGCACCTTCCGGTACGGCTACCTTGTTACGACTTAGCCCCAGTCACCGGATTTACCTTGGGCGACTCCTTGCGGTTATCGACTTCAGGTACCTCAGGCTCCCATGGCTTGACGGGCGGTGTGTACAAGGCCCGGGAACGTATTCACCGCGTCATTGCTGATACGCGATTACTAGCGAATCCACCTTCATGGAGTCGAGTTGCAGACTCCAATCCGAACTGAGACCGGTTTTTAGGGATTTGCTTCACCTCGCGGTGTTGCTGCCCTCTGTACCGGCCATTGTAGCACGTGTGTAGCCCTGGGCGTAAGGGCCATGATGATTTGACGTCATCCCCGCCTTCCTCACTGCTTACGCAGGCAGTTTTTCTAGAGTGCCCGGCATTACCCGCTGGCAACTAAAAATAGGGGTTGCGCTCGTTGCGGGACTTAACCCAACACCTCACGGCACGAGCTGACGACAACCATGCAGCACCTTGCTTTGTGCTCCGAAGAGAATTCCGCTTTCACGGAACGTCACTCGCATTCTAGCCCAGGTAAGGTTCCTCGCGTACCATCGAATTAAACCACATGCTCCTCCGCTTGTGCGGGCCCCCGTCAATTCCTTTGAGTTTTAATCTTGCGACCGTACTTCCCAGGTGGAATACTTAACGCTTTTGCTTGGACGCACACAACTAATGTTGCATACATCGAGTATTCATCGTTTAGGGCGTGGACTACCAGGGTATCTAATCCTGTTTGCTACCCACGCTTTCGTGCCTCAGCGTCAGTTATTATTTAGTGAGCTGCCTTCGCAATCGGAGTTCTACATCATATCTAAGCATTTCACCGCTACATGATGTATTCCGCCCACTTCAATAATACTCCAGCTATGAAGTTTCAATGGCAGTTCCGCAGTTAAGCTGCGGGCTTTCACCACTGACTTTCATAGCCGCCTACGCACCCTTTAAACCCAGTGAATCCGGATAACGCTTGCACCCTCCGTATTACCGCGGCTGCTGGCACGGAGTTAGCCGGTGCTTATTCGTTGGGTACCGTCAAGTCGGGATGAATCCCAATTTTTCTTCCCCAACAAAAGAAGTTTACGACCCAGAGGGCCTTCATCCTTCACGCGGGATGGCTGGGTCAGACTTGCGTCCATTGCCCAATATTCCCTACTGCTGCCTCCCGTAGGAGTCGGGCCCGTGTCTCAGTGCCCGTGTGACTGATCATCCTCTCAGACCAGCTACCCATCGTAGCCTTGGTGAGCCGTTACCTCACCAACTAGCTAATGGGACGCATGCTCATCCCTAACCGCCGGAGCTTTAATAACCAAAAGATGTCTTTCAGTTATATTATGGGATATTAATCCTCCTTTCGGAGGGCTATCTCCCAGTTAGGGGCAGATTACATACGCGTTACTCACCCGTCTGCCACTCGCCAGCACCCTTGCGGGCCTGCTGCCGTTCGACTTGCATGTATTAAGCCTCCCGCTAGCGTTCATCCTGAGCCAGGATCAAACTCTTCATAGTAAAAAATCATTAAGTAATTTGATGGTTACATCTATTGATTCTTACCTGTCTTCTCGTTTCAACCTTTAATAAATGATCTAAGTGAAACCTCGTTTGGTTCCTTATATTTCTTCGTGAGTTTGCAGTCAAAAATTCCTATCGTGCTTAAATTTTAAGCCCGGTATTTTCTTCGGGGCAAACCCATTTAAATTTTCAATAATTAATCTGAACTTCAGCGCTTTTTTCTCTATCGTTAAAAGCGGGTTGCAAAGGTACAACTCCTTTTTTCATCTCACCAAATAAATCTTCAACTATTTTTGAAAATTTATTCTACCCAAACTTTGCTGAACTTCTTCTCCAGAACTACTTCCGAATTGCGGGTGCAAAGATAGTTACAATTTCTTAATCTTGGCAATATTTTTAAAATATTTTTCTTTATCGCCAATTTCTCTAAACCTTGCAGAAACTAATTCCTTGCCGTTTTCCGTATGGGCTTTTCCGTACGGGGCAGCAAAGGTAATACTCTTTTATTCTAATCAATCTTTTTTTTAATTTATTTTTTATTTGGCTGTAATTTTTTCTCGAGCTATATCATTAAAAGCTGAAACACAGAATTTTACGCTGATTTGTTTTGACTGTAATGGCATTGTACCAATTTTACCTATGAATTGATGTGAATTAAGGGTATTACTCCTTCGGAAAAAACCGATTAAAATGTCCTTATATAGTAGGTGTAAAATTAGCAGTATATTTCTTTTCTTACAAACAGACCGGAATGATCAATTACAGACGTGTTTTGGGTATGCTTAAATGGATTTATTGCTAAGCTAATTTCCAAAATTGTATTATCCGTAGTAAAGCATAATGGGAATAATTAAGGTGTAAGGATCGGTAGTATAATTACGCAAAGCCCGGTTATACTTTAATTAATTGATCAAATTGATAATCTGTCTAAAATATAATCTTTCTAAAGCATAAATTGATAATTGCCGGTAAAACATATTCCAGTTAAGTACCGGGCGTTCCATTTTGCCATGGTTTGTATTACTGGGGGCTAAATGATATTGGATAAATTATTTTTATTCGTAAAAAGCGCCTTTTGCTTTTTATGTTTTTGATATATAGTATACCATGCGCCTACATAAGTTTTATAGCTTTCCTGTGTAGTTTTTTTTTAAAGTTATGCTATAAAATCATTAACAATTAAAATTTAAAGTAATTCAGTGTTGAAATTTTAGAATTAACTTTAACTTTGCGCGAACTTGCTAAAACAAATAATGAAGAAATTTTTTGTTCTTTTGATCCTTGTGGTTCCTGCTTTTTTATTGAGCGGTTGCTTTCAATACAAGAAAATTGCCTATTTTCAGGATTCCAGGTCAAATACAAATGTACCTGTAAAGAAAAGGACAACTGATACCATTGTAATCAGAGATTCTAACGGGAAAGTGATAGATACAAGCGGGAAGAACATATACCTTTTAAGGATACAGCCTTTTGACGTGCTAGATATTCATATTAAAAGCTCTGTTTCCAGTTTCGATGAAATATTTGGTGCCCAGGAATCTGCTACAGGCACATCTAACGCCACAAGCTCAAGTAATTCAATAGCGATTGCACCTCTTAATGGCTATTATATTGGTTATGTGACGGATGCGGATGGTTTTTTAAATTTACCCGTTATTGGAAAAGTGTATATTAAAAATCTAACTTTGGGTGAAACTGCGCAACTAATAACTGACAAACTTAAAGGTTATGTTATAGAGCCCTTTGTGCAGGTAAAATTTCTTGCATTTAGAATTTCTGTTCTGGGAGAAGTGAAAGGGCCAGGGCAGATAGTCATTGCAAGTGAAAAAGCAAACCTAATTGATGCTCTTAGCCTGGCAGGAGATCTTACCGACTACGGCAACAGAAAAGAGATTCAGGTAATAAGAGGGCCTTTACAAAATCCAGTTACTTATACTCTTGATATTACATCTCTTAAATGCCTCAATTCTCAAGGTTTCACGTTGCAGCCCAATGATATAATTTACGTGAGGCCTTTAAAAAGGAAATTCTTGCTAACTAATCTTACTACAATCGTAAGCATTATATCTCTTTTGTCCGCTTCCATTGCCCTTATATACCTCTCAAAGATTTAAATTTAACTAATATCTAAGCTATGAATAATGATAAGAATATAGCGGAAGCCTCCGGATTCAATTTTAAGCAAATAACAGGGGCGATTCGTAAGAATTTATACCTTTTTGTATTGTTTATTATTGTTGCCCTTTTTCTAAGTTGGATGATAAACAGGTATTCAGAGAGGATTTATTTAGTTAAAGCCTCAATACTTTACAGGGATAAATACAGTTCGCTGGGGGAACCGGAAGATTTTCTTTCTTCTTTTACAGCGTTTAAGATAAATAACACGCTGGAAAATGAGAAAATAAAGATGAAATCTTATACCTCAATAAAAAAGGTATTAGAAAGCCTCCCGCTACAGGTTACTTACGAAGTGGTAGGTAAATTCACCAACAATGAACTTTATAAAAATTCCCCCTTTTTTGTAGACGGTAAACTAAAAACAGAAAATATTGCAGGGCAGCGGTTTACAGTTAAAATCATAGACAAAAATTATTACCGGCTTGAAATTAATCTTGACGAGCCCCATATTGAATTCAGTAAAAAAATAAGGTTTGGAGAAACTATCAATGATAAATACTGGACAATTACCGTTCAAAGGAATGATAGTGCTTTTGCCACCAAGAACTTAAAGGAAATCACCTCAAGTAATTATAATTTTTATTTTAATAATACAGATAGATTAATCAAAACGTACATAAAGAAAATAGAAATTAAAGAAATAGAAAAATCGACGATACTTGAGTTAAGTGTCAATGAGGCTGTACCTCAGAAAGGAGAGGATATAATTAATATGCTTATAGCTCAATACATCCAGGACAATATTGAACAAAAAAGCGAAATTGCTAAAAAGACTATAGACTTTATCGATGACCAGTTAATGAAAATTTCAGGAACGCTGAATTCGGCAGAAGGTTTACTTCAGGATTATAAAAAGAATAAAGGAGTTGGCACCGACCTTGATGAAAAGGCATCGGATGTTTATAAAGAAATGACATCAATTGATGATGAAATTACGGATGTTTTGGTACAGTTAAAGACTATGGACTTTCTTGAAAATTATATAAAAAGCAGGAAAGACATTAAATTAATGGCGCCCAGTACAATGGATGTTGAGGACCCTTCTTTGCTTACCCTTATAGGAGAACTTAATACAAAGGAACAGGAAAAGGATGTATTATTACACGATTTTACTCCTAAAACTTCAAAGGCAACGCTAATTGATAAGGAAATAGAGGCGACAAGAACGAGCCTCGTGAATAATATAGAAAGTATAAAAGATGGTCAAAAGTTAAAGCTAAAGGAATACCAGTCTCAGCTAGCCAAATATGAAGGGGAATTAAATGGTATTCCTGGTACTGAAATGGAATTGATGAAACTTCAAAGAAATTTTGATGTTTCAGACGGAATATATCAGTATCTGCTCCAAAAGCGTTCTGAGGCACAGATAGCTAAAGCAGGAATTGACCCTGATGATGAAATTGTAAATAGCGCTGATGTAGAAATGCCTCCCATAAAACCTCAAACATTTCAGAATTATATTATTGCTTTATTGCTCGGTATTACAATACCTTCTGTTATTATTTATATGCGCGCATTTCTTGACGATACCATTCTCAGCAAGGAACACCTTGAAAGGCTTACATCAATACCAATATTAGGTACTGTTGGTCACAATTTCAAGAAGACCAACCTGGTAATTCTTAACCATCCTAAATCAATAATATCGGAGGCATTCAGGAGCATAAGGACAAACCTGCAATTTTTAAGAAGCCAGAATAAAGGATCACAAGTTTTCCTAATAAGTTCAATTGTAGGCGGCGAGGGTAAAACTTTCAGCGCCTTAAATCTTGCATCTATTCTTGCATTCGCACATAAAAAAGTAGTGCTTTTGGGCTTTGACCTTAGAAAACCTAAAGTACACCTTGAATTTGATATAGAAAACACCCAGGGTATCAGTAATTATCTCATTGGGCAAACAAACCTTCCGGATATAATAAGGAAAACATCAATAAAAAACCTGGATCTTATTTCCGCTGGCCCGGTACCACCAAACCCTTCTGAGTTAATTCTGAGTGATAGAATGTCAATGCTTATTGATGACTTAAAGAAAGAATATGATTATGTTATTCTTGATACTCCACCTATTGGCCTTGTTACGGATGCTAATATTCTTATGTCATATTCAGATGTTAACCTCTTCATAGTAAGGCAAGGATATAGCAAGAAAGAGTATATCAAAACCCTCAACAGGATATATAATGACGAACAATTCAAAAACATATATCTTATCTTGAATGACGTAACGCTTGGTGGTAAAGGCTATGGGTATATGTACAGATATGGTAAAGGTTACGGCTATGGTTACGGATACGGATACGGCTATGGTTACGGCTATGGTTATGGATATTATGAAGAAGATGCTAAGAAGGACACGCCGGTGCAGAGCCTCAGGAAAACATTGACTAAGCTTAATCCATTAAGGAAAAAATAACGAATGTACCAGGGCCTTTCAGAAAAGAATAAGACTCTTGCAATAATTGGCCTTGGATATGTGGGGCTGCCGATAGCATTGGCATTTGCAAAGAAATTTAAAGTGATCGGGTTCGATATAAGGCCCGACAGGGTAGGTTTACTCAATAAGAACATTGACCCAAGCAAAGAAATCGGCGAAGCTGAGTTTGAGGGGTGCGACATTGTATTCACCCATGATATAGATGTGCTAAGAAGTGCAAACTTTTTCATAGTTGCAGTACCAACTCCTATTGACGAACATAATAATCCTGACCTTACTGCGCTGCTTAGCGCCAGCGGGACAGTAGGCAAGGTATTAAAGAAGGGCGATTATGTGGTTTTTGAATCAACCGTTTATCCAGGTTGCACAGAAGAGGATTGTATCCCAATCCTGGAAGAGCAATCTGGTTTGAAATTTAAGCAAGATTTTTATGTTGGATATTCACCGGAAAGAATAAATCCGGGTGACAAAGAACATACTATCACTAAGATATTAAAAGTGGTTTCGGGTTGCTCTGAAGATTCGCTGGACAATATAGCCAAAGTGTACGGCTCTATTATTACAGCAGGTATACACAAGGCCCCATCCATAAAAGTGGCGGAGGCTGCCAAGATAATTGAGAATACCCAGCGCGACCTGAACATAGCCCTGATGAACGAGCTTTCCATTATCTTCAACAAAATGGAGATCAATACATACGATGTATTGAAGGCGGCGGGCACCAAATGGAATTTCCTCAAATTTGTACCAGGGCTGGTAGGCGGCCACTGTATAGGAGTAGATCCATACTATCTTACCTACAAAGCAAGCACTATCGGTTACCATTCCAAAGTAATACTTGCCGGCAGGCAGACAAACGACTCTATGGGGGCGTATGTAGCTAAAGAAACGGCCAAGATACTGATAGCAAAAGGCCTGCACCTGCAATCTGCAAAAGTACTGGTGATGGGCGCTACCTTTAAGGAAAACGTTTCTGATATCAGGAATTCGAAAATAGCGGATGTGATAAACGAACTTAAATCTTTCTCTATAAATGTAGATATAGTGGACCCGCATGCCAGCGCTGAGGAATTTTACCATGAATACAAAATACAAATGTCTCCGGCGCCCAATGCACCTTACGATGCAGTCATTATTGCCCTTGGTCATAATGAATACCTGGGCATGGATGAAAATTCGTTTAAAGCGCTCATGTCTGACAACGGAGTGCTGATAGACATAAAAGGGTTATACCGCGATAAGATAAAAGAACTTACATACTGGAGCCTCTAATGTCAGCCAAAAAAGTCTTAGTTACCGGAGCCGCCGGTTTTATCGGTTACCACCTCAGTACGCTGCTCATAGCAGCGGGTTATGAGGTTGAGGGGCTCGATTGCGTCAATGATTACTATGAAGTAGGGCTGAAATATTCCCGCCTCAAAAATTTGGGCATCAGTAAAGATGATATTGCCTATAATAAACGGGTAGCAGGCAGGGACGGCTTTGGGTTTACCCAGCTGAAACTGGAAGACAAAGACAATATGCTTGCCTATTTCGCGGCGCATAAGTTTGACTATGTAGTGAACCTGGCCGCGCAGGCAGGAGTACGCTATTCGCTGCAAAACCCATATACTTATATTGATTCCAATATTTCAGGTTTCCTGAATATACTCGAAGGGTGCAGGCACAATGCCGTAGAGCACCTTGTGTATGCCTCCAGTTCGTCGGTGTACGGATTGAATGAGACTATGCCTTTTTCTGTACACGACAATGTAGACCACCCGGTATCGCTATACGCCGCCTCTAAAAAGGCGAATGAACTTATGGCGCATACCTATTCTTACCTGTACAATATCCCCACCACGGGGCTGCGTTTTTTCACGGTATATGGCACATGGGGCCGGCCGGATATGGCCCTGTTTATTTTTATGAAAGGCATCCTTGCCGGCGAGCCTATACAGGCATTTAACAACGGCAATATGCAGCGGGACTTCACCTATATAGATGACATAGTGGAGAGCATAAAGCGCCTGCTGCCATGCGTGCCTACACCCGATGAATCCTTTTCGCGGGCGGAGCCAAACCCCTCTACCAGTATAGCCCCTTACCGGATATTCAATATCGGCAACAACAACCCTGTGAAGCTGATGGACTTCATACATGCCATAGAAGATGAAGCGGGCAAAAAAGCCATCATAGAATATCTGCCGCTACAGCCCGGCGATGTACCAAGCACCTATGCAGACGTGGCTTCGCTGTACAACATGATAAACTTTAAACCCGCCACGAGTATCCGTGAAGGGATAAAGAAGTTTACCGAGTGGTACAGGGAATACTATAAGGCGTAAGAAATTGTCTGAACACGATTTTATAGATTGTAGGATGGACATGATTTAAAGGCAAAGAAAAAATTTGCCACAGATTCACAGATTTTACACAGGGCTAAAGTCATATACTATTTAGCCTTAATTTGCCACAAAGGCTCAAAGACGCAAAGAAGAAGGCACCAGTAGGGACATCATATTATGATGTCCACAATAACCCCATCGGGGTGATATGATTGTAGCAAACGATACGTAAACGACTTCAACCCCGTAGGGGTGACATGTCTTTATTAAAGCGCTTCTTCTTTTACACCCCCCACACCGCCGCTATTTTGTTTTTTATTTTGGCTTCAAATAGCTGGATAAGCCTTTTGTTTTGCGCCACTATTTGCATTTCTTCATCAATGGCTTTTACGATGGATTCCTGTTCGGATATTGGGGGAAGGGGGATTGATAAGTCTTTCACAAATTCTCTCGTTACACCCTTTACAGTTGCCCCATGTCCGTTTGATTCGATAATATCGGCAATAGACTTTAAATAATAATAGACGAAAAATTTATTGATACGACTCTCATTAAATATTATCGCTGTTAAGTCTTGATTGATTGCTGTTGGCTTTTTTGCAAATGCCATTTTACCCAATGAAACCCTTGTTACTAAAATAAGTGTATTGGCTGGAATAAGACTTGCAGAAGATTCCTTTAAGCCTTTTTCTGTAATCTTTCTAATAGAATCCTGGATATACATTTCATTGTCAGAAAAATCAGAACAAGTTATCCAATCAATTTTTCCATCATTCCAATATTCGGGAATTTCCTTTGAAGGTGTCCCACCACCTCTTAATTCGGCAATCTCTCTTAACACCACCATTTCCCAATCCGCATTAATCTCTATCGTAGGTTTGTAGTTGTTTACTATTTGTTTTGCGCCGTCTATTATTTTTTGGTAGCCTTCTATTTCGCTTACTATTTGCTGCTGGATGGCGAGGGGCGGGAGGGGGATTTGGAAATCTTTGATTATCGTTTGAGAAATATTAGGCTGGCCTCCACCCGTTGATAAATCTACAAATTTTTGGGTTTGCTCTTTTAGAATTAGATATAAATATTCTGGAATTACTTTATCATTTGGATGAATTGCACAAATAGCTTGATTAGTTGTCGCCTCAAATTTTAAAATGCCAACTTGACCAGCAGTGGCACCATACATCGCGACTAAAACTGAATTAATAGGGAACAACTTTGCAGATGAGTTTTTTAATCCTTCTTCGCTAATAAATTCTTCTGAACTATAAATATAGCCTTGTGCAACTTCTCCACTTTTTAACCAAGGAATTGTCCCGCTTTTGTAATATTCCTGTTTATTTCTAAGAGGTGTACCTCCTGATGATGTTTTAAATAGGTCTCCAATTTTTATTATCTCAAATTCAGTCAGTGATGCAACTGCTTTAATGTACCTCTCCGCACTCAGCACCACATCCTTGTTTTCTAAGATTGTCTTTTTAGGAACTATGGTGAAAATGTCTGAACCGCTGATGTTTTTGATTGAATGATTAGTATGATTTTTATAATCAACGGAATCAGGCAAATCAGTATTAATCAGCGGTTCAGATGATTGATTATGATTTTTATAATCAACGGAATCAGTAAAATCAGTATTAATCTGCGGTTCAGATAGTATGAATTTTTTGTAGGCGGTAATTATTTCCAAAGCGGCGGGCAAATCATTTTTCTGTATTTCGCGGCGCTGCGCGCCAAGGTCGAAGCCGTCGTTTTCTATTTTTACAAACAGGATTTGGTCGGTCATTTTAGCCAGGCGCCTGTCTAATATCAGTACGGATGTTTTCACGCCGCTATAGGGGTTAAATACCCCGGCAGGCAGGGATATTACCGCGAGCAGGCTTTGCCTCACCAGCATTTTCCGCAATTCCTTGTAGGCCGTTTGGCTGGTAGCCACTATGCCATTGGGTACTATAATGCCCGCCCGGCCTGTGGTAGGATTAATATGCTCGGCTATATAGTCGGTAAACAGCACCTCGCTTTTAGTGGCCTGCACGGTAAATTTCTTATGCGGTTTTATTCCCCCTTTTGGCGTCATAAAGGGCGGGTTGGCAAGCACTATATCGTAGTATTCGTTCCACCGCTCTTCGCTTGTCAGGGTATCGTATTCAAAAATATTGGGGGTGGTAAAGCCGTGCAGGTACATATTTACCAGGCTCAGCCTCACCATATCCGGCGAAATATCGTACCCAGTCAGGTTTTGCATCAGTTTTTTGCGGTCATCGGGGGTAAGGTCTGAACCGCTGATTTTTGTGATTGAATGATTAATATGATTTTTTGGGGTTATTTTTTTTGTGTTTTGGTTGATAATGTATTTGTAGGCAGAGATAAGGAAACCGGCGGTACCGCACGCAGGGTCAGCAATAGTTTCCCCTTTTTTAGGGTCGAGTACCTGCACTATAAAATCTATAATATGCCGGGGGGTACGGAACTGCCCGGCATCGCCCTGGCTACCTAATACAGATAGCAGGTATTCAAAAGCATCGCCCAGCATTTCGCTATGGTCGTACCTGAAATCATTGATGGTTTTCAGGAACATTTTCAGCGTCTCGGGATTCCGGTATGGCAGGTAGGCATTTTTGAAAATATCGCGAAACAGCTGGGGAATATTTGGGTTAATATTCAATTTTACAATGGCTTCACCATACAGGTTCACCAATTCATGGCCGCCTATTTTCGGGTCAAATATTTTAGTCCAGCTGTATTTTTCATATTCACCTGTGAAAAAAGTAGCCTTCCCGCCAAAGTCCACAGCTTCTTTATCCATATCATCCATAAACTTGTAGATAAGGGCAATAGTAATCTGTTCTACCTGGCTTTTAGGGTCAGGAACTATCCCCACTAAAATATCACGGGCGGTATCTATTCTTCTTTTTGTTTCGTTGTCGAGCATGGGTGTTTGTTGTCTGAACTATGATTGTCTGAACCGCTGATTTTTATGATTTAATG
>Ga0206827_1100_pt1 | contig 18674 bp, 14 predicted proteins | sample Alteio_BWOrgCont_77_FD_152852 | JGI IMG/M metagenome (GOLD analysis project Ga0206827, IMG submission 152852) | Enriched cells from forest soil in Barre Woods Harvard Forest LTER site, Petersham, Massachusetts, United States -... | ecosystem: Environmental > Terrestrial > Soil > Temperate forest >...
TCATTTTTTGCCTTGTATTTAATAATGTTTAGAGTATTATGCCGGGGAAACTTAACTTAATAGAGGTGTAAAATGCGGCAAGAAATTATGGTGCCAGATGCTACAAATCTTAATGATTATAAAAACCGAATGGGCCGTAATGCCTATTTCAAAGCTAGGACTACAACGTCAGTTGATTACATTAACTTTATATTTTCAGCTGCGCTTGATACTTTTCTAGTAAGGTATATTCTGGAAGGAAACGTTGAAAAAGTTACTGAAGCTATCAGGGCTGGTGCAAATGTCAATGCGGTTGAATGTGTAAAGCACGGGTATACTCCCATATTATATGCCGCTATGCAAAGCAAGCCTGAAATAATAGATGCTCTTGTTCAAGAAAATGCAAATGTGTGTGCTATAGTATATCCAGATGCGGGAAGTTGGTGCTTTGACACTGCTATTAAAACAGCTTTAGATTTAAATAATGTACCTGTTGCAAAAGCCATTTTGAAGCATGCTCCAGACTTGGAAAAACAACCATGGTACAAGAAACTCGCTTGGTATTATAAAGAAAGAGTTTCCGAGTTGCGTTTAGAGATCCAACAACAAGATGTTGTAACTGATTTGGAGGTTAGTGGTGCAGCAAAAGGTGATCCTTTAGATGGAATGTTATATCGTTTACAGTATGGTGGTATTATTGCTACAGGTGTTTTGTCTACTTTTGCAGCAAGTGCTGCAGTATATGGTGTATTAGGAATTCCAGCTTCAGCAACTCTAATTGCAGCATCGGTCATTGGAATGACTAAGATATTCTGTTCTGGTTGGGAGTCTGCAGTGTTCATTCCTAAAATTAGTGATCTCACTCAGGGATGTAAATTATTATTGAGTGATGGAGTGATGGAAACTATTACTAAAATATGCAATGCCTCGGTATATAATCCTCTTAAGGATAAAGAGTATAGTTATGAACCAGTAGGTGAAGTCAAAAGATAATAAGGTGTGATAGTTATTAATTAATCTAGTGCTCAGGCATATTTTGCTATAGCGATATATACCTGAGGCAAGAAGTTCCTGATGAGCAAAATTGAAAAGATCTCCGTAAAGCCTTTCAGCGTCCGCCAAAGCTACGACGGATGATGTGTGCTATATTTCCCACTAATATCATTTCTTTTTAATGCAATTGCCCTAAAATAAAAACCCGGAGCTAGTTAATATCTCTACCAAGTTGATTTGCTCTCCGTTCCAGAGAAACTAAATTCACTTTATGAGTAACTTGAGTTATTTGGAGCCGCTGTTGATAATATATGACAACAGTTGGTATTGCTGCTGTTGAACTATAGTAATGGCTAGCGCTATCTGCATTAGCAAACGGCGGCATATACATTTGTGGTCTTTGACACCAAGGCTGACTTAAATTGATTCCAGTAACCGGTTGATATGACAGCATGGGCATGGATAAACGTGGCGACGGCGGGTCATTATTATACACTTCTTCTTTTCTACCATTAAAACGATATCTACATCTAAAGTCGCGATACTGCAAATTCGTATCAGGAGGAGCAATCTCATTAGACAAAGCTTCTGGCGCCTCACCAACACTTACCGACAATGTTGGTTCAGAAACAACCGCTTCCTCTTGCTCAACCTCTTCTGGATCTACTTCCTCTTGCTCAACCTCTTCATATAGTTCAAGTCTGCGATCTGGAGCTTCATCAGGTAATTGCCTTTCTCCTGAATTAGCTAGAATGTGCTGGAATGCATAATGGGGATTTTCCACAGATTCAAGATTAACGCTTCGCATAATACGGGTTTTCATTAGATGGCAAGTCCTTTCTATGCCACCAGCTTCAGCAAGAGCCTTTTCCAAGGCTTTTCTTTGCATTGTAAAATGCGACATTTTCGCTTGAGATTTATCTTTCCACCAATTTTCACCTAACCTAGCCATAGCCTCTTGCCTTGAAATGCTTAATTCAGCTAACTTCCTAACGAATTTCATAGTATAGTGTCGCAACAATCCCTCTTGAATGGTGATTGAATGCATCAACCAAGTATAGTAACGCTGATGATCTTCAAAAGAAAGGTTCGGAACTTTTCTTAGCGTCAGTTCGGCTTGATTGTAATAGTTTAAGGCAACTTTAAGATCAACAAGCAGCTCTGAGGACGTCTTACCCCATCATGATTAAGATCATGAGCTACAATCGTGCTGTAACTGTCTCCCACTCCAGACAGAGCCTGAAACTTAAGTAAATAGTTATTAGACTGCGGAAGCATATCATGAAGTCCAACTATTGCCTCTCTTACTTCAACTACATTAAAAGATCGCGGGTTAAGTTTTAATAGAAGTTGATTTAGACTTTTTGAAAGAACACGGTCTTCACTATTTTGTTCCGTCTTAACAGTAAGCTGGGCATCAGGAATTCCCTTTTTGCCTTCATCTTTTTTACTTTTACTTTGCTCCTCAATTTTTTTCTTGCGCTCTTTAGCTTTACTAGCGTTTTTCTCTGCAAATTTTCGCAAATCTTTCTTTTTCCTATCGCCTTGATCTTCTAGCCTCTTCTCCTCTAGAGCTTTTTTCTGCCGCTTCTTGTCAATTTCTTCTTGGTATTTTTGTAATTCATTTTCGCTGAGAGCATTTGCATAGTCGGAATCTTTAGGACACCTATGCCCAGATTCGAATTCTAATTTAATAGCTTCGAGCTTTAGTTTTCTCAAATTATTGCGATCAATAACTTCTTCAACGGGAATCCCATGAACAACTGTCAGTGAGTCGCCTGAAGTTTCAGCTTCCTTATTCACTTTATAGACATTATAGCTATCTAGTCCTTTACCGCCTTGTCTCTTAAAATAAAATTTCTTAACATACTCTTTTTCATTTCTATTATCGCGATTATCATTTATGAAATTCAAGAGATCATTCTGTATTTCTATGAGACTGATCTGGAAATCAATGATCTGCTTTTTAAGGTCAAAATCATTACCTGATTTCTCAAAGAGAATTTCACAAATCAGTAATGCATGCTCAGTTGCACTTATGACTATTTGGATATAGTTTTTTATGAAGATAAAATTATTCAAGAATTGGAAAAGTTGGCCACCCCATACTCCCTTAAGCGCAGTAAGGTTATCTACAAAGTCATCAAAGTACTTTATATTTCTCATTACAAACTGAAGCGTGATCTCGTTTTTACTATTAAGAAAAGAGTCGTTTTTAACTGTATAAAAATTGATTATATTAGCTAGTACAAGAGCTTTTAGCAGTGGATTCTGCCTGCAGGTTTCATCAGCTTCATCATTATATAGATTAAGCATTGCGCTCAAATCAGTAGAAGCTTGAGCAACATCATATTCCATTTTGTTATTTCTCATACTGGATTCAATTTTATCAAGCTTGTTAATAATATTGACCAGGGGAAGAAGTTCTTTAGCAAATTCATCATTCCATAACTTTAGAGATTCTTTGCATCTTTCAATTAATTCGCTAGGTATAATTTGAACTTCTTTATCGAGAACTCTGAGTATATCTCTATTTACAAACAGCCATAATCCTATAGCTTCTGAGGAGTTTTTTTTATAGTACTTGAGCAATCTCATTTGAATATTAATGAGGTCCCTATTAATTTTAAAATAGTCTCTGAGAAAACTCTCATTAGAAAACAAAGTTACTTGAATCCTAAACTCTAAAAGAGATTTTTCTATATTATACAAAAGTGGGGAAATATTTACGATAACTCCACGCTTGACTCTAATAAGACCATCTACGTTTACTACAAAGTCATTAAAGATATAAGGAGTTTCTGGAAGCGTATCTACTTCAAAAAGTTTTTGATATAAAGTATAATTCTTAGCCAAAGATAGAAGCATATCTTTACTTTCGTCATAAAAGCTCTCAAGTTTACTTTGATTACCAAAAACTCTTCCTATAAAATTAGCATATTTATCAAATACCGATTTGCATTGCTCAACTTCTTTCCCTTTAAGGTGCTTCTGATCTAAATCTAACTTCATCTTAGTTAGGAATATTTGGCATCTTGTTAAATTCTCATTTGTAAAAGTATCCTTGTATACTGTTTCAGATGAAACAAATACCATGCTGAGTCTATCAGCGGCCGCAATAAATGCTTTTAATTTTGCGATATATCTGGGTTGCTCATCAGTTCTTTCCTTAGTGTACTTTAAGGTCTCACCCATGACCTTACTGCCTTGAAGGAGATTTATCCCAGCAAAAGCACTGATTACCGCAGAGCTGGCAGCTTGATATTGTTCGGTCAAGACAAGTGTTCCAGTTGAGTTCCTAACTTCAGTTTTCAACTCTGCAATTCTAGTAGGCGGCTTAGCGCGAGTAAGGGGCAATTGAACATTTTCTTCTCGAGAGAGAATGTGAGTAACTTGATGTAAAGGCCTTTTACCTTCTGAACTACTTTTATCTAATGGCTTCTTTTTCATATAGCATCAATAATAATAATAATTTAATGAATATTAAATCAATATTTCCATAAAAGCAACTAACCTCTTAACTTATTAGAAATAAAAGCTAGCTAATATTTCTACCCAGTTGATTTACCTCCTTCACCTGAGATTCTAGTTTCACTTGCGGCTCAAAGGTTATTTGGAGCTGCTGCTGACTTGTGGCATCAGGTATGGCTGCCACTGAGGAGTTGTTATTGCTAGCACCAACAGCTCCAGCTAATGGCGGCACGTACGTTATATATAGTGGTGGACAAGGCACCATTGGCATGACAGCTGGAGTAAACGGAAACGAGTCATTATATATTATTATCATTTCACCATATTTACTAAAAGTGTATCTAAATTCTCGATACACTAGTGTAGGATCAGGAGGAGCTATCTCACCAATAAGCGCTATTTGCGCATCCTCACCCCCTGCTGACAAGGTTGCCAATGGGTGAGCCGGTTCTTGCTCAAGATTGTCTTCTTCACAAAGCTCAAGCTTACAAGTCGGCGGTTTTTCAGGTAGCGGACATGCTCCTGAATTATCGAGAATATATTGGGATGCATAATAAGCCTCTCCCAATGCCTGTTCATCATCCAGATTAATACGGGTTTTCAGTTGTCTACAATCCGTTTCAATTCTGGCAACTTCATCGAGTGCTTCTAGCAAATCATCTCGCTCAGTTGTATAATGCGACACTTTCTCTCTGGGTTTTTTCCAATCATCACCTAACCGATCCATAGCAACTAGTCTTGAAAGGCGTAGTCTGGCTAACTTAGCGCCGAATTTCATAGTATACTGTTCCAACAACTGCTCTTGAATGGTGATGGAATGCACCAGCCAAGTATAGTAACGCTGGTGATCTTCAAAAGAAAGACCTGGGATTTTCCTTAATGTCAACTCGGCTTGCTTGTAATAGTTTAACGCAATTTTAAGATCAACAATCAGCTGCTTAGGATGTTTTGCCCCAAGGTTAAGATCATGCGCAACAATTGTACCGTAACTATCTCCCATTCCAGACAGAACTTTAAACTTAAGCAGATAGTTATCAGACTGTTGCAGCATATCATGAAGCCCACCTATCGCTAATTTCGCTCCATCTGCATCAAAAGCTTGCGGGGTAAGCTTTAACAAAAGTAGATTTAGTTTTTTTGAAAGAGCAAGGTCAGCACTATTTTGTTCCACCCTAACCAAAGGTTGTGCATCAGGCATTTCTCTTTTGCCCTCGTCTTTCTTTTTTTTCTGCTCTTCACTTTTTGTCTTGAGGTCTGCAGCCTGCTTTGCTTTTTTCTCTTTGAACTTTTTTATATCTTTTTGTTTTCGCATACTTAGGTTTTTCTGCTCTTTTGCATTAAGGTCTTTTTCTTGCAGATCTTTATTAATAGCTTCTTGGTATTTTTGCAATTCTGCTTCGCTGAGCGCTTCTGCATAATCAGCATCCACAGGAAGCCGCCCTGATAAAAATTCTAAATGAATAGCTTCTAGCTTTAGTTTTCTTAAATTGTTGCGATCAATAACTTCTTCGACCGGAATACCATGTATAACTGTTGAAGACTCCTCTTCACCGTGTGTTAAAATATTAGCTTTATAGGTATTATAACTATCTAGTTCTTTCTTACCTTGTCGTTTAAAATAGAATTTTTTAACATATTCTTTTTCATTCTTATTTTCGCGATTATCGTTTAAGAAATTCAGGAGAGCATTTTGCTTATCAATTAAGGTGATTTGGAAATCAATGATTTGCTTTTTGAGGTCCATATCCTGACCTGCTTTCTCAAAGAGAATTTCGCAAAGAAGTAATGCATGCTCAGATGCACTTATGACAATTTGAATATAATTTTTAATGAAGATAAAATTATTTAAGAATTGGAAAAGTTGGCCACCCCATACTTCCTGAAGCGCAGCCAGATTATCTATAAATTCATCAAGGTACTTTATACTCCTCATTACAAAAGGAAGTGTAATAGCGGTTTTACCCCTGATAAACACATCGTTTTTAATAGTGTAGCAATTGATTATATTTGCTAGTACAAGGGCTTTTAACAGTGGATTCTGATTACAGGTTTCATCATTATAAAGACTAAGCATCCCTGTCAAATAATCCGAAGCTTGCTCAATACCTAATTCCATTTTGCGATGCCGTTGCCTGGATTCAATTTTATCAAGCTCGTTAATAATATTGACTAACGGAAGAAGCTCCTGAGCAAATTCATCATTCCACAACTTAAGAGATTCTTTATATCCTTGAATTAACTGGCCAGGTGCAAATTGAGCTTCTTGATGGAAAATTCTTACTAAATCTCTATTCATAAACGGCCATAATCCTATGGCCACCGCTGAGTTTTTATTATAGAATTCAAGCATTCTAATTTGAATATTAATAAGGTCTCTATTAATTTGAAAATAGGCTCTGATAAAATCCGCATTGGGACAAATTGCTACTGCAAGCCTAAATTCCAAAAGAGTTTTCTCTATATTATGCAAAATAGTAGGAATATCTGAAAAAACACCATGCTTAATTTTAACAAGTCCATTTATTTCAGTTACCCATGTAGCATAAATATCAGGGGTTTCCGGAAATTCAGTCGTTTGCAAGAGTTTTTGATACAACTTAAAATTTTTTATCACAGATAAAGAGTTCTCTTGGGTTACATCGCGAAAGCTCTCAAGCTGATTTGCGTTGTTAAAAACTGCTGTTAGAAAATTAGCATAGTGAATAAATGTCAATTTGCACTTCTCAGCCTCCTCCCCTTTAAGTGGCGCCAATAAATGTAGTAGTTTTGACAGGAAGATCTGGAATCTTGCTAAATTCTCGTTTTTAAAAACATCCCTGAATGTTTTATCTGCTTCAGTCAATACCCTTGGTAATTCATAAGTCGCACCAATAAATGTTTGTAATCTCTCTATATATAAAGGTTGCTCTCTATTTCTTTCTTTAGAGTGCTTTAAAGTCTGCCCCATAATCTTGCTGCCCTGAAAGAAATTGATCTTGTCAAAAGCATCAGTCACCGCATTGCATGCAATATTATATTGGTCGCTCAGTGCAGGTTTGCGAGTTAGTGTCATTACCTCAGTTTCTAACTCTGCAGATTTGGGAGGCGCACTAGGTTGAGTAAAGGGCAGTTTAACATTTTCCTCTTTTTGAAGCTTTTGAGAAACTTCATGCAGAGGCTTTTCTTTTTCAGCCTGAGGCTTTTTACTTTCAGAACCACTTTTATCCAATAATTTCTTTTTCATATAGGATCAATAATAACATTTTGGCAAATAATATCGTAGTATTTGCTTAAAAGCAACCAAATGTATGCTAAAGCTAAATGCAATTTTCATAGCTTGTATATGATTTTCATAGCAGAATGAATATGTAATCGTTTTTCATAATAGGCTGGTTAAAAGTATGATAGTAATACGCAAATCAGAAGAGCGCGGGCGGACAAGAATGGATTGGCTTAATAGCAAACATAGCTTTAGCTTTGGTCATTATTATGACTCACAGCATTCTGGGTACGGCTCTCTAAGAGTAATCAACGAAGACATAGTGTCGCCTGGTCAAGGATTTGATATGCACGACCATAATAACATGGAGATTATATCTTATGTGATTTCAGGGTCACTAACTCATAAAGACAGCCTTGGCAATGGCTCAACTATCGTACCTGGCGATGTCCAACGCATGTCTGCGGGCCGTGGGATTCAACATAGCGAGTTTAATGCCAGTGATAAAGAGCCTGTACATTTCTTACAGATATGGATAATACCGGAAAGAAAGGGCATTATCCCAAGTTATCAACAAAAGAATTTTAGCAGTTTGCGCAAGCCAGGGCAATTGTTATTGGTAGGCTCGCGAACTGGCCGTCATGATTCAATTACCATACATCAGGATGTCGATATGTATGTATTGGATCTGACTGCAGAACAGTCCTTTACTTATAAAAGTGAAAAAGGTCGGCGGCTGTGGGCGCAAATCGTTGATGGTTCTATCTCAATAAACCAGCAAAACCTCCACCAAGGTGACGGTGCAAGCATAACTGACACAGGTAATATTATATTTACTGCAAAGCAAAAAGCAGAAATAATTATTTTCAGTTTTCCAAACTAGAAATTTAATATATTAACAGTTGCACTCTTGATTTTTCATTAGTACACTAAAAAACTCAGAATCGAAAATTATGTCTACTGGCCGTCATCGCTAGGAGCGCCAGCGACGCGGCAACCCAGTCTTGAGGCTGGTGGGAAAGTAATAATGTAGCTACGCGTTCATGCGTCCGCCTTCGCCAAGCTACGCTCGTGGTCGGAATGACAGTAGCTATCTATAAAAGAAAAAGTAAACCAAAAGGTAGAGAAGGATAAACAGGCTTAAACTTATATAGAGCACCAGTTTACCCGGCATAAATTCTTTATCGGTAATGAGGTTGTCACTGGCTACAGACACCAGCTTACTATTTTTGGCCAGCTTCAGGCGGTCAATATAATCCTTTTCGTTTAGCCCAAGCTGCTTAGCGTAATGTTTGATATAACCGATAATGTAGGCTTCTGATGGAAGATTTTTGCGATTAGCTTTTTCGATTGATTCTAGGTAGTGTTTTCTTATTCTTAAAGTTTTGGATAATTCAGACAGCGACAAACCTGCAGCTTGCCTATGCATTTTTAGTTCTATTCCTATTTCTTTTAGGACTTCGTGATTCATCTTTACCTGGCCTATAGAGCTCCTTAGCTCGGTTTTCAAATGCGGTTACCATTTTTTGACATGCTTTAGAAAATAAGACTCCAATCATGTTATCTAGTAAAGCTGATTTTAATTTAAAATCAACAACAAAACTGATTCTTGTTTTATTTTCTTTTAACCTTTTTAGGTGCCATTGGTTAGTAAGGTGGGAAAACGGCCCGGAAATCAGCGAAACATTAATTTCAGCTTTGCCATTTTTAGGAGGGATAAGTTCAACCCTTGATCGGTAATGTTCTGAAAAAATTTTAAAACTGATAATAAGATCAGCAACAAGCATATCATCTGATTCCTCAATGATGCGAGCAGCGCTTATCCAAGGCAAAAACTCGGGGTAGCGTTCAATATCAATGATGAGGTTATACATATCCTCAAGCCGGTAATCAACTATGTGAACCATTTCATGTAACGGCATCAGCAAATACCTTCATCCCATGAACTGGCTGATGTGCGCGAAAGTCATCCATATTTATAAGCCCAAGACCAACAGTCCCAGAACTACCAAGTATAATGCCAACTTTATGGCCAGCGTGAGAAGTGATTTCAACGCCTTTCTCAGGTGCTTCTCCTGTAAATTCCAGTTTACAGATCTTCTTGCGAATGGTTCCTCGATGGTGGGTACGTGCAGTTAATTCCTGACCAACATAGCAACCCTTTTGATAATCTATGGCATTAAGCTCATTAGCCCCATATTCTAAGGGAAATGAGCGCTCAGGAATAAAATCTATATCCGCATCGGGGATCAAAAGATCTATGCGTTTTAATTCATAATGATGAAAAGGAGCCGGTTGCGAGTCGCTAAGCGAAGCCCTAAGCGACCTAAAACCCATTTTATCATTGCGAGGGTCTGCAGAAAATCCCTGATCAATCCGCGAAAATGCTGCATACACCTGAAGCTCCGTAGGCAAAATGGTAACTTGCGCACGCAACTTATACATATTGAGTTTCTTAATGATATCTTCCACTTTGCTTTTTTGACAATCTATCAGGAGTTTATCTCTCTTCTCAGTAATAAAAAAATCATAAAGAAAGCGTCCTTGCGGCGTGAGCATGAACGCATACATAAACTCTCCCTCAGCAATTTTACTCACATCATTGGTAATCAAGCCCTGTAGGAATTGTTTAGTCTGAGAGCCTGTGATCTCTATTACCGCGCGATTCTCAAGATGAAAAAATTCCTGCATATCAATTATCAGTTAAAGTTTTATGAATAAAAAGAAAATAGGCTATACCCATTGCAAGACAGTTGATTGCTGGCAGAGCAAAAATTTTAAAATTAACCCAGGTGGCTTCTGGGAAATTGCGCCACATGATCTCATTGAGAACAGCACAGAGCACACACGCACACACTAAAAACAGACTGAGTTTTTTGCTGTTGCCCGAACTGATTGATAAGGCCTCCCCAAATACCTGTTTTATCAGATCTTTTTTAAGCAAGACGCTGGCTGTAAGGCCCATAGCAAGAAGTGAGTATACGATAGTAGGCTTTATTTTGATAAAAATAGGATCATTAAAATATACCGTCATACTTCCGAATAAGCATAGAATTCCCAGACCGACCAGCATACCAACAGGCACATGCTTGAATACAGCAAACCTTATAGTCATACAACCAATTGAAGCTACCAAAAGCACAGATGTAGCCGCAAGAATGCCTCCCATTTTATAGCTTATAAAAAATAGCAATGGGGGAAGTGTATCCAACAAAAATTTCAGTAACTGCATCATATATATAAAGTCCCTATGTTAGTGAATAATACACTATTTGAGAAAAATAGACAATACCCAAAACCCGGCTTAATAAAGACGTATTGCTACCTATATTTGTTTTGTAATGCCTTAAAGTCAGTATTGAAACCATTTGCCAATAGGTCTAGTAGGTAGAGTTTTTTATAGATTATCTTAATTCACAAGCAATTCTCTTTATAATCTTGCACTATATGACCCAACTGTTTTCGGCTCTCTTTCCTCTAAAAGTCTTGAGCAGAATGTTAACATTGCCATAGCCCTGGCATATTTATCAGGATTGGTTAAATACTGCTCCTCACCATGAATGCAGGCTGCAATATGCTTCCGAGCCAAAAGTGTCTGTCCTTGGAGAAATGTCTCAGAGAGTTCATGAGTGTCTAAATATGGTAGACATTGATTTAATTGTCTCAACATTTCATGCGTAAGGTTTTTATTCATTAAAGTAAGGTTATTTTTATTGATTGCTATATCTGCTGGAATCTGACTAGCCATAGCGTATACTCTGCACATTTCATCATACGGTAGCTGAGACAATTTTTTTGCATCCACCCCTTTGCGATAAATAGCTACTGCCTTTCGCGAAATCAGGAGTTCGATTTTGTCTCTATCAAGTCTTACTAAATCATTTACCCTAACACTGCCAGTTTGATAAGCTGCTACTGCCTCTCGCGAAATCAGGAGTTCGATTTTGTCTATATCAAGTCTTACCAAATCATTTACCTTAACTTTGCCAGTATGATAAGCTAATTCTGCCCCTAGCGAAAGCAGGAGTTCGAGGGTATTTCTATTAAACTCTGTGTAATCCATTTTTTTGTAGGCTAACTTCATCATAAAATAGCAATAGCAATGACACCACTCTATAGCTTCCTGCTCCGTAATCTCAGGCACTGTACTAATCATAATTTCTGGAGAGCACTCTAGGTTATAAGCTTTGATAAATTCAGCGCGTTCCCACTCTAGATAACGCTTTGCTTCGCCTGGAATAGTTGGGATAATTTGAGGAGGGCGTATAGTATGGCTAAATACAGTACCATCTGGTTTTTTAATGGATATTGTCGCCATCTGCCTTGCATACAGGGCAAACCTTTTTGTGAAGTCTTCAACCGCGTATGTATAGCGTAAGTCCTTACTTGATTCTAAAAGTACCCCCTCGTTTACCATAGCAAATGTTGCCACATCTTTTGGAGCAAGAGCCATCAATACTGACCCCACAGGCAGATCAAAAACACAATCCGCTGCAGCGCCCCCATAGCAGCTAATCAGTGAAATACTCAGGGCATTAGGCTGTCCATTAGGCTTTATATTACTATAGATCGATATTTTTTTGAGCAATTCCCTAGTGTAAATACCATCTACCTTATCGCCATCCAAGATGTGCTCATTGTTATCAACGTATCCATGAGAAACAATAAATATCCTGGTAGTTTCATCAATTTTGCCTTGAAGCATGCTATAGTCCTGCGTAGCAAGAGCTCCTTCATCCTCATACTTTAGATCAGCACCTATAAATATGTAACCTTCCTGCTTAAATTGTACTTTAATATCATCAGGTAAGGCTAGACCTCTACTTAGAATCAAAACTGCTTTATAAGGAACAGCTGCACTTCTAGGGGGGAAATCTATAGGTGCCGGTGCCATAGCGAAAGTTTGAACAAATTTTGCCTTTTTGGGAGCCTCCTGAGCTTGGACTTTACTGAAACCCTCGCTTCTAGCCTGGGTTTGAAAAGATTTTTTAGGCACTTTGATACCTGCAGATCGCTTTCTCTTATGGGAAGCATCACTTGCATCTCCACCGAATGCCGAAGTACCTTCGTCATGTTTAGGCTTCTTAGAGTGGCTATTGACTACATCAGGCCTATTTCTTTTAGTATTACATGTTTTTATTGGCCTATCTGCTCCTATCTCAGCTGCAACTTGCGAACCCATATCTGTTATGGATGCAGACTGAGTAGAATTAGGCTTAACACCTTTCATACATTCCTTTCAATGAATTTCTGTTTAAATTATATAATAAAACTTAATATATTGCAATAAACCTCGATCTTAGCTTTAAAATTTAATGTTTTCTTAATATAGATCTAAGTTTAACTATTTATTAACAATTAAAGCATAAAATGAAAGAATTGATATTATAAGAGGGGAGATTTTATGCCATATACTGCTCAAGGCAAAGAAACTGCAGATACGCTTATATTAACTAGCCAAATGGAGGCTGCTGAAGGAAGGGGTGGTAGAGGGGTAACCGCTGCAAACTATGACACAAATTACACTTTAGGCAGCACTGAAATGCAATTTGCCATACTATACGAGATCGCCAGATCTCAAAATACTTCAATTGCATCAGCAGCGGACAAATGCAACCTAATTACTCTGGAGTTAGAATCTGGTCCAAAAGCTAGAGATCAAGCACTAGGAGAAGCTCTGGTGAAAGCCACTCCTGATAAACCTTCGTTTATTCTGGTGAACTACAACATTGCAAAAGAAGGCAGCCCTTATGAACCTCACTGGGCTGTAGTGGCAGTTTCCAAGGATATAGAGAAAAGAGTGACTGTGACTCATATGAATTCAGCGGTGCGTCCTGGGCTTATTAGAAACTCCATAGTAAATGGATTTATCCGGGATGCAGTTGTAAATTATAGTCAAACCCCTGGAGTTAAAAGCGTAGTTGAAGCTGATAAATCAAGAATGATCCAGCATGCTCACTGTTGCGGGCTTTCATGTGCGCGTGCTTGCGCAAGTTTCCTTGCTCCGAATATTGCAGAAGTAATGGGTTATAATGCCGAGCTCGAAAGCTCATATGCTGCTCAAGCCCGTAGAATGTATAGCATGCTTCAATATTCAAGGCTAAATTCAACTCAACAGGTTTCGGAAATAGAAGTAGACTCACTAGTAGAAAGCGGTGTTTTGACAAGGGATGCAACTATGAAAGTAAATGATGGAACTAAACAACTTGAAACTAGCAAGCTGCTTATTACACAAGAAAATCTAAGGCTGCTTAAGGATATGTGCAACTCGCATTACGAATTCAATGCTGATCTCGTCAGTAGAAGAGTCCAAGAGTTATTTCGTAAATATAGCAAACCTGAAGGCTTTGATATGGCAGGAGCTCAGTATGAACTAGTTTTTGAGTCCTTATCAAAAGTAGTAGTGGAATCAGGAGGAAATCCTAAAGATTACGTAGCTAAATATAAAGTACTCTTGGATAAATACAATAATGACTCTTTTATTGTTGGGAACGTATTAAGAACAGCCGTCAATATGGCTAAAGCAGATCATAAAACAACGCCTGATAATATATTAAAGCGTGCAATGGAGCAAGTTGAACGAATAGATGTAAGAGCAAAAGAGGCTGCAGCTGAAGCGACTGAGAAATCGCTAACAATGAAACCAGTTACGAAAGAGGTAGCCACGTCATCAACAAACAAGACAGCAAGAGAAGAACCAGTAACATTACATGTAGGAGAACCAGCAGCAAAAAAAGCTGCAACAGACAAAACAATGCAAAACGAAGAGGCTAAAATCAAATGGGAACTTAAAAACATGTGTCTACTTGTATCGAATAACGACCAGAACTTTAGTTCAAGTAACAAGATCTATATGTTATTTTTGAAACATAAACAGGAATATGGTGGTTTTGATATGCATGCCGCCATGCTTGATATCGGTGTTCCAGAATACTTATCAAATCTAAGGCAAGGTCAAAATGGCACTGAAGTATCAGTTGAAGAATATAACCGAGTGCTTAACAAACTTATGGGCAAAATTGCTGATAACCAATATGAAGCTAGTACATATCTTCGCGAAGCTAAGGAAGAGCTGGAAGGAATATTACGAGGCGAGGAAGTGCTTAAAGGAGGTCAGGCCGAAGTTGAACAACCTCAGTCTACTTGGACAACGGTCATGAAAAAAGCAGGGGAATTATGGCAAAATTATAATAAGCCCCCTCCTCCATCAGAATCAGATAAAGGTAGGTGATACTTCTTCTTATAAATCCATTTAAAAAATTCATTTTGAAAATTTGACACTAAAGCAACAAGCTCTATACTAGCCCTAAGAAGTTTTATTTTGGTGCAAATAGTAAATGGATAATGTTAAAGAAAACAGTGAAAGTGAAGCACTGACTGAAGAAGGTCAAACGCGTAGGGATTTTATGGTGATGACTGCAACAGGTGTGGCGTGTGTTGGCGCCGCTGCCGCCAGTGTACCTTTAATAAAATCGTTGGCACCTTCTGCCGATGTCTTAGCCGTAGGTTCTACAGAAATAGAACTGGATAAAATCAAGGAAGGTGAAACTAAGACTTTCCTCTGGCGCGGGATTCCGGTTTTTGTCCGGCATAGAAATCAGGCGGAGATTGATGCAGCACGAAATGTTGATGTCGCTACACTGCGTGACCCGGAAACCGACGAAGCCCGAGTTAAAAAAGGTCAAGAGAAGTGGCTGGTTACGATAGGTGTTTGCACTCATCTAGGCTGCATTCCCCTAGCCAACAAGGGTGAGTACCACGGCTGGCTGTGTCCCTGCCACGGCTCGGTATATGACACTTCTGCTCGTATACGCCAGGGACCAGCACCTAAGAATTTAGAAATACCTCCGTATGAATTTATTAGCGAAAATAAGATTAAAATTGGATAAACCATGAAAACCAAAACTATCACTCAAGGTGTCATTGACTGGATTGAATACCGGCTACCGATATTCGGATTTTTAAAGCATACTGCAGAATATCAGACCCCAAAAAATCTCTCATATTCCTGGAGCTTTGGCTCACTGGCAGGAATTGCCCTCATATTGCAAATTGTGACGGGATTATTTCTAACCATGCAGTATACCCCGCATACCACTTTGGCATTTGATAGCGTTGAACGCATCATGCGTGACGTTAATTACGGCTGGCTTCTTCGCTATATGCATGCAGTCGGTGCCTCCATGTTTTTTATTGTGATTTACGCCCATATGGCTCGGAGCTTTTATTATGGCTCTTACAAAGCGCCGCGCGAATTAGTCTGGTTTTTTGGCTTGTTTATCTACCTAGCGATGATGGCTACAGCATTTATGGGCTACGTTCTACCTTGGGGGCAGATGAGCTTCTGGGGTGCTAAAGTTATAACCCAGTTATTTTCTGCAGTTCCCATTATCGGCCAAGATATTGTGGTTTGGCTTTGGGGCGGTTATACCGTGGATAATCCAACATTAAACCGGTTCTTTGCCCTTCACTACCTGTTGCCATTTATTATTTTAGCCCTGGTGGTTATACATGTTATTGCCCTTCATATTCACGGCTCTAATAATCCAACTGGCGTGGAAGTAAAGTCGAGCAAGGATACAATTCCTTTCCACCCTTATTATACCGTTAAGGATTTTTACGGTATGGGCATCTTCTTCTTATTTTATTTTTATTTTGTTTTTTTTGCACCAAACAGCATGGGGCATCCGGATAACTATATCCTTGCCAACCCAATGGTCACCCCGACCCACATAGTGCCGGAATGGTATTTCCTGCCGTTCTATGCTATATTGCGTTCGATTCCTGATAAACTCGGAGGAGTAGTAGCTATGTTCGGCTCAATTTTGATTTTATTTGCGCTGCCTTGGCTCGATCGTTCTCCGGTCAAGAGCTGTCATTATCGGCCAGTTATGAGGATTTTCACCTTTCTCTTTTTCATAGCATTTGGAGTTCTGATGTATATCGGCGGCAAGCCACCAGAAGATCCTTATCTCACCATAGGAAGAATTTTTACCTTCTGGTATTTTTTCCATTTATTAGTTATACTACCTCTGGTTTCAAAGAAGGAAAAACCTTTGCCTTTGCCGGAATCAATTGATGTTGATTTTAGGACAAAGCACAGGATTGTCTAATATTTATATAACTGAGAATGACAAAAAATTATTATATAACTACGCCCATTTATTACGTAAATGATGCACCTCACATCGGGCATGCCTACACCTCTATTGCCTGCGATGTGCTCGCACGCTTCAAACGATTGGATGGATATCGAGTCAAGTTCCTGACCGGCACTGATGAGCATGGCCAGAAGATTGAAAAGTCTGCGAACAAAGCCGGCATTCCCCCACAGCAATTTGTCGATAAATATGCGGAGACTTTTCGTTCTTTGGGGAAAATTTTCAATTTCTCCAATGATGATTTTATCCGCACTTCAGAGGAAAGGCATAAAGAAACTGTACGGGCAATCTGGCAAAAGTTAGTGGATAGTGGAAGCATATACCTGGGCAAATATTCAGGCTGGTATGCCGTTCGCGATGAAGCATTTTATAACGAAAGTGAGCTGATAAATGGCAAAGCCCCAACAGGTGCTGATGTCGAGTGGCTGGAAGAACCGAGCTACTTCTTCAACCTCTCAGCGTGGCAAGACCGCCTGCTTGCATTCTATGAGAAGAATCCTGGCTTTATTGCCCCTGAATCAAAGCGCAACGAAGTCATCTCTTTTGTTAAAGGCGGACTACATGATTTGTCCGTCTCCCGCACTTCCTTTAACTGGGGCATCCACGTTCCGGGCGATGAGAAACATGTAATATATGTCTGGCTTGATGCGTTATTTAATTATTATTCCGCAATCAATACCGATGATGAGCATGATCTATGGCCATGTGACCTACACATTTTAGGTAAAGACATCTTGCGTTTCCATGCGGTCTACTGGCCGGCCTTTCTCATGGCTGCAAAGATGGAGCTTCCCAAACGAGTTTTTGCTCATGGCTGGTGGACCAATGAGGGTGTCAAAATGTCTAAGTCACTTGGCAATGCACTTGATCCCATAAAAATGGTGGAGGAGTTTGGGCTGGACTTCGTGCGTTATTTCTTGATGCGCGAGATGCCATTTGGCAATGATGGTAGCTACTCCAAGGGATTATTCATTCAACGCATTAATGCCGAACTCTGCAATAATATAGGTAACCTTGTGCAACGGGTGTTATCATTTATCAATAAGAACTGCGGGGCTGTGGTGCCTGCGAATTCAGCGCTTAATGATACTGACAAAAATCTGCTCAATCAGGCTTATGCAACTATTGAAAAGATGCGCCTTCACATTGATGAGCAAGCCTTGCAAAGCGCATTTGAAGAGGTGATAAAACTAGGCTCCCTTGCCAATGAATATATTGATCATCAGGCACCCTGGAACCTGCGTAAAACTGATCCGGTTCGCATGGAAGCTGTGCTTTACACGCTTTGTGAATGCATACGCTGTATCGGCATTATGTTGCAACCAATCATACCAGATTCCGCTGCCAAGGTTCTCGACTTGCTTGCCGTAAAAGAGAGAGACTTTGCAGCTTTAAATGCATCTTATGCTTTGGTTCCTGGAACCAGTCTCCCGGCTCCAGGCGTTGTTTTTCCAAGGATTGTAGATTAAAAACTTAGAGTATATAGCTCTCTAAAAATCCGGATGTTCATAGCAGCCTTGCCAAGACTTAGCGTAGAAATCTGGGAATGTTTGATCATAGGCTTTCCCGATCAGTTCTAATGTAGAGTCAATATACTCTTTGTTGCATTTCCTATAAGAATTGAGCATGTCCCATTTTTCTTTGGTCACATCACTTGCCAACCCGTATAAAAAATCTACATTAGATACTCCGTCTTTAGTATTAAAAAAATTAGCGCATTTGCTATTGTTAGGTATATTTTTATATACACCAGACAAAAATTCGGGAATATTAATATTCCTAGATGCATGATGGGGGTTTGCATTTAAGATATCATATATTTTTACCATACCGTCTCTCATTTCAGCATCATAAAGTGCTTCATTGATTGA